>Ga0067045_1029408_pt1 | contig 21035 bp, 12 predicted proteins | sample TerdegcTABiofilm_FD_59184 | JGI IMG/M metagenome (GOLD analysis project Ga0067045, IMG submission 59184) | Combined Assembly of (Gp0054472, Gp0054536) Wastewater bioreactor microbial communities from Singapore -Terephthalate degrading...
CCCGCCGAAAGTATCGCGCTGGCCGTCGCGGCGGCCTTGATGCTGTTCCTATACGGCACCTACGAGATTGCAGCCGGCGTCTCGGCATACTTCGAAGGACTGGAGAGCGGGGCCGTATCGATCTGGTGGTCCCTGTTCGCCATTGCCTTGATCGCCCTCGGCATGTGGAAATCCCAGCGATGGATCAGAGCCGCCGGCCTGCTGCTATTCGTTATCGTAACTTACAAGGTGTTCTTCAGCGACCTCAGCGAATTGAGTGCCTTCTACCGTATCATCGCTTTTGTCATCTTGGGGCTTGTGATTATCAGTGGGTCCGTGCTCTATCTCCGTTTTAGAACGGGCACGGGCCAGGATACCGGCAATAGCGGAGGACCGCTTTCATGAAGACTTCCGCACGCTTGTGGGCGGCGATGATGGTCACCGCCTCGGGAATCAGCGGCATTCTATGCGACGTCCGCCCCGTATGCTCCGCCGTCGAGTTCCGGTTTATCCGACCGATTCTCGTGCCCAAAACCGAGGACGGAGGAGTCGCCCTCGTATCGGTGACGCTCCCGGACGACGTTTACGCCGCGGCCAAGGAGGACTTCGCCGATGTTCGCATCCTCGACCCCGAAGGACGCGAAATCCCGAGGATGATCCGCAAGGCGTTCTCGCAAGAGGAGGTTACGGTCCGCCGTTACGAAACGCTGTATCCCGGGGCGGCGGTCGACCTCACTCCTCATCCGCAAGGGGAATTGGAGGTGGTCCTGCGCGTCCCGGACGATCACCCGCCGGTCGAAGGCCTGCGGATCGGCACGCCGCTGACGAATTTCGAGCAAACCGTCCGCGTGTTCACAAGCAAGGACGGCACGGAATGGCAGGTCTTGGTCGAGGATGCGGTCATCTGCGATTATTCGCAGTGGATGGACGTCCGCAATTTGGATATCGCCTTTCCGCGTCGCGCTTTGCGTCATCTGCGAGTCGTGTTCTCCAGCCCGTCCATCGAACGCGAGTCCGAGTTGCGGGAAATCGTGCAACGCATGCGAGGCGGGCAAGAGACGGAGCGGTCCGAGAGTTCTCGAATCGAACGCCGACCCTTCCGCGTGGATCGCATCGAATCGTGGCACCACGTCGTGGAAGCGGGCAAACATGAATGGATGCAGCGCGAAGTGATGCCGGATGCGTTCCGGACGACATCGGATCGATCCGGCAAGGCTACCGTGGTCACCGTGGACATGGGACGCCGCCCCCTGGCGGGCTTGGTCGTGGAAACGAAAGATCGCAATTTTCGGCGAACCGTCAAAGTGGAGGTCCCCGAACCGGGCGCCGCCGGGCGGACCTGGCGCATCATCGCCGAAGATACCTTGATTCGGCTGGAGTTGCCGGGTTACCGATCGGAAGACCTCACGATCAAGTTCCCGGAACAGCGGGCCGAGCAATATCGTTTGACGATTCACGACGGCGATAACGAACCGCTCGACATCACGGGCGTCCGCGGCCTAGCGCACGTCGATCAAGCGGTTTTCCTCACCGAAGGAACCCCCGGGGCCGACGGGAGGTACCTTTTGTGCTACGGTGATGAGTTCGCCGACCCGCCGGACTACGACATCGCCGCGGTGCAAGCGGCTTTGTCGCGAAAGCTGACGCCGGTGGAGGCCGAGTTAGGTCCCGCGGAACATCGGGCCGTGGCGACGCATCCCTTGCGGCGGTTGACGAAAAACGTGAATACCGCCGCTCTCCTCATCGTGCTGGTGATGGTCTTGGCGGCGGGGATGGGTTGGAGTCTCTATCGGGCGGCGAAGAGGCCTCCACCGTCATCCGATGAATGACGAACGACCCGCGTGGAGAATGCATCTCTCCGCGGGAAAGCGAATCGGGGTGTCCGCAGCGAACGTCCGGGCCGGCGTCACTCCTCGCTCCGGCGGGGCAGGCGTCGCTGGCAACGCGGACAATAAAAGGTCGATCGCTGGGCCAAGACCATGCGTCGAATCACCCCCCTGCCGCATTGCAGGCACGGCCGTCCATGGCGCTGGTACACCAGAAAGCGATCCTGGTAACGCCCCGACTGATTGCCCGGCGTCCCGTATGCGCCGTCCGACAAAGTGGACCCTTGCAGTTCGACGGCTTCGGTGAGAACGTCGCGGATCGCCTGGTGCAGGCGAAGCCAGTGCCGCCGCGCAAGCCGCATGCACGGTTCGGCGGGATGAATCTTGGCCCGATGCAGGGCCTCCGAAGCATAGATGTTTCCGATTCCGGCCACCGCCTTTTGATCGAGCAAAGCAACCTTGACGGCCGTGCGGCGCGAGCCGAGCCGGTTACGCAGGGTCATGGCGTCGATCTCCAGGGCGTCCGGACCGATCTTATGCGGTCCCAAGGCGCGTTGCCACGTCCGCTCGTCCATCAACGCCACCACGCCCAATCCGCGAACGTCGCGAAAGATTACCCGCCGCACGGCGTTCCCTGCTCCGGAAGAGGCGGCCGGCCGGGATGCCGCGCCGGATTCCGAACGTGCCTCGACGGGCTCGGCGGAAACGACCTCCAAAATCAGACGGACATGGGAAATCGGCTCGGCAACGTCGAGAAGCAGCCGGCCCGTCATACGCGGCTCCAACACCAACCGCCAACCGCGGTCCAGTCGGAGGACCACGCGTTTGCCGAGTCGCGCCACGTCGTGAATGCGGCGCCCCCGCAAGGTGCGAAGAACCGTGGGACGGTCAGGTCGAAAGGTGATCGGCTGGAGCGAACTGCGCGGGACCGCGGCGGAAACGATGCGACCGCCGACGATCGGCAGCAGCCCACGGCGCATGGTTTCGACTTCGGGCAGCTCCGGCATGGAGGATCAGGTCTGAGAAAGGCGGGCCACCACCTCGCCGGCCGCAGCGTATTGTTCCTCCAGCACCCGAAGCGATTCGCGCTCTTTTTCCACCACCGGGGCGGGTGCGCGGCTGGTGAATTTTTCATCAGCCAGTTTGCGGCGTTTGGCGGCGATCAACGATTCCAACTTGGCCAACTCCTGGCGTTTCCGTTCCAGTTCCCGGCGTCGCTCCGCCTCGTCGAGAATGACCCGCACCTCCAGCCCCTCCCCGACGTGAACCACGGTGGCCAGCTCGCCGGGCCGGGGCGGTCGGTAGCCGAGAACGACGGCGCCCGCCATCGTTTGGAAATACGGCGTCATCGGCTCCAGCAATTGGCGAACGGGCGACTCGGCCGACATCAGCACCTGAAGTTGTGAAGCCGGCGGCAGGCCGTTTCGCATGCGGTATTCGCGGAGGGCGCCGAGCACCTCTTGGAACCGCCGGAAACGAGCCGCGTTTTCCGAATTCTCGTCTTCCTCGCGGGCGACGGGCCAAGAGGCGATCATCACGCTCTCGGAAGCCTCCGCCGGGGAAGGATAGCCGCGTCGCGGAGCGCGGGCCCGAAGGAGCTGCCACACTTCCTCCGCCAAGAACGGCACGAAGGGACTGAGCAGCCGCAGCAACACGTCCAACACGTGTACCAAGATGCGTTGAGCGGCCGCTCGCGTATGCGGATTTTGCAGCCGCAATTTGACCATCTCCACGTAGAAGCTGCAAAACTCATCCCAGGCGAAGTCGTACAGGCAACGGGCGGCCTCCGAGAAACGAAACCGTTCCAAGGCCTGCGTCACCGTCCGAGTGACGCTCGCCAAGCGACCGAGGATCCAACGGTCCTCCAGCGGGAGAGCGTCCGGCGACGTTTCACCCGGCCGGTAGCCGTCGAGGTTCATCAGCACGAACCGCGAAGCGTTCCACAGCTTGTTGCAGAAATTGCGGGCCAGTTCGAAGCGTTCGCTGACCACCGCCCCTCGGGGCAACGCCTTGTCCTCCGGCTTTTCGGCCCATTGCGTGGAAAAGGCCTGCCTGCATTTGGGGCAGGTGATCCGCGGTCGGACGCGGTTTTCACGCGTCTGTTCCAAGAGGTGTTCGCAGTGCGGGCACTCGAAGCTGACCGGCATGCGGATGTCTTGTGTTTCCGTGGTCAGATACGCCAGACCGAAGCGGAGGGCGTCCGCGCCGAACTTTTCCATCACATCGACCGGATCGACGCCGTTGCCCTTCGATTTGGACATCCCCTCGCCGTAGCCGTCGAGGATCTTGGGATGGATGTACACGTCGCGGAAAGGCACCTCGCCCACATTGTAAAGCCCGGCCAACACCATACGCGCAACCCAAAGCGTGATGATGTCGCGGCTGGTGACCAGCGTGCTGGTGGGGTAGAAGTAGGCCAGTTCCGGCGTCTGCTCCGGCCAACCCAGCGTGGAATGCGGCCACAGCGCGGAGCTGAACCAGGTATCGAGAACGTCTTCCTCCCTCCGCAAGGCATGGCCGGGAACGGCGTCCTCCGGCAATTCCCCCTCGCGCAGGCAGATCAGCCAGCGAGAGCCGTCCTCGTCGCGGTACCAAGCGACGTCGTCGCGCCCGGCGAAAGCGCGTCGCAGGTCCTCCTCGTCGGCCGTGTCGCAATACCAAATCGGAATACGGTGCCCCCACCAAAGCTGGCGGCTGATCGGCCAGTCGCGCTTTTCACTCAACCACGCCAAATAGCCCTGGGCATAGCGGGGGGGCGTGATCCGTACGCGACCGTCCGTCACGGCGTCCATGGCCGTTTGCGCCAACGTCTCCATGCGGACGAACCACTGATCGGTCAAGAGCGGTTCGATCGGGGTCTTGGAACGATCGGAATGGGCCAATTCGATGACGCGATCCTCGATCCGCTCCACCAACCCCAGGGCTTCCAAATCGGCGACGACCCGTTCCCTGGCTTGCGCGATGCTCAAACCGCGGTACTTCCCGGCGTTTTCGTTCAAGGTGCCGTCGGGATTCAAGATGTTCACCATCGGCAGATCGTGCCGCAACCCCACCTCGTAGTCGTTCGGGTCATGGGCCGGGGTGATTTTGACGCAGCCGGTCCCCATTTCCGGCTTGGCCCAATCGTCCGTAATCAAAGGAATGGGCCGGTCTTGCAGGGGAAGTCGGACGCACCGTCCCTGAAGGGCCATATCCCGCAGCTTCAACAGCGTGGGCAACAGCCGCGTGCGGCGGTCGCGTACGTCGTGAAGCTCGGTCTCCAAGGCCGGCTTCTCCTTCTCGGACGCGTTTTCCCAACGCGCCGCAAGCTCCTTCTCTGCGGCATCCAGGGCGGCTTCGGGGTCGGGATGGACGGCCACCGCCGTATCGCCGAGCATGGTTTCCGGGCGGGTCGTCGCCAAAACCACGTACGGCGGCTCGTTCGGCCGGGCATCGATCACCGGGTAGCGGAAGTACCAAAAGTGCCCCGGCACCGGCTCGTGAAAGACCTCATCGTCGGCGACGGCCGTTTGCAGTAGGGTGTCCCAGTTCACCAATCGTCGGCCGCGGTAGATCAAGCGGTCGCAAAAGAGCCGGAAAAAGGTGTGCCGCACGGCTCGCGCGCAGATCGGGTCGAGCGTGAACCGCGTCCGCCGCCAGTCGCAACTACAGCCCATGCTCTTCAATTGGGAGAGGATGCGGGCCTCGTAGGCGTCCTTCCACTGCCAGATCCGAGCGACCAGCCCCTCGCGTCCCAAGTCGTGCCGGGTCTTACCCTCTTCGCTCAGCAGCCGGCGTTCCACGACGGCTTGCGTGGCAATGCCCGCATGGTCCGTGCCCGGGACCCAAAGGGCGTTGTAGCCTTGCATGCGCTTCCAACGAATAAGAACGTCCTGGAGCGTGTTGTTGAGGGCATGCCCCAGATGCAACGCGCCCGTCACGTTGGGCGGCGGTATGACGATGGTGTACGGCTCTCGGTCGGGGTCCGGGTCGGCATGGAAGTATCCCTTGCTTTCCCAGAAGGCGTACCATCGAGTCTCGGCGGCCTTGTGATCGTATTGCTTGGGAAGCGAACGGCCGTCTTCCCCGGCGGCTTCCTCAAACTGAGACGCTGTCTGCGACATAGTCCGCGACCTTCCTTTGCGATTCCCGCTCCTCGTCTTTGCAGAGCTTGTATTCGTAACTGTCGGCCAGGGCGATCCAACTGGCCTCCACAATGTTCTCGCTGACGCCGACCGTGCCCCAGGAGTCCGAATCATCACGGCTTTCGATCATCACGCGAACCCCCGCCGCGGTACCGGCTTCGGAGTTGATTACTCGCACTTTATAGTCCGCCAGTTGCATTTTGGCCAGATTGGAGAACGTGCCGTTCAAGGCCTTCCGCATGGCGGCGTCGAGGGCGTTCACGGGACCGTCCCCCTCGGCCACTTCGTGCCGAATCTCGTTACCCACCCGAATCTTGACCGTGGCCTCCGTGGTGATGCGACCGTCCGCTTCGGTTTCGATATTCACGCGATAGGCGATCCGTTCGAAGTGCGGCCGGAAAATACCCAAGCACTGGCGCACCAGCAGATCGAACGATCCCTGCGCGGCCTCGTATTGGTAGCCGGCGTGCTCCTTCGATACGACCTTGGCCAAGATACGGTCCATGGTCTTGGGGTCGTGAGCCAGGTTGTAACGGGCCGTGGCAGCCGTGATGTTGGAACGCCCGGACAGCTCGCTCACCAAAATGCGGCGCTCGTTGCCGACCGACTCGGGAGCGATGTGCTCGTAGCTGGCGGTGTTTCGGGCAATCCCGCTGACGTGCATGCCCCCCTTGTGCGCGAAAGCGCTACGGCCGACGAAGGGTTGGTTGTTTCGGTACGGCATGTTGACCGTCTCGTACACGAAACGGGAGACCGCCGTGAGCTGCCGCAGCGATCCCTCACGGAGAACTTGGTAACCTTTTTTCAACGCCAAATTCGCGATGACCGAGATCAAATCGGCGTTGCCGCACCGTTCGCCGAAACCGTTGATCGTACCCTGCACCTGCGAAGCTCCCGCATCGACCGCCGCAAGGGAATTGGCCACGGCCAAGTCGGAATCGTTGTGGCAGTGAATTCCGATCGGCACGGGCAGGGCATCCACCACTTTGCGTGTGATTTCGGCCACCTCCTCCGGCAAACTGCCGCCGTTGGTGTCGCAGAGAACAATCATCCCGGCTCCGGCCTCGGCCGCCGTTCGCACCGCCTCCAAGGCATAGGAAGCATCGTACTTGAAGCCGTCGAAGAAGTGCTCCGCGTCGAAGATCACCTCGCGCCCGGCTTGACGGAGAAACGCCACCGTTTCGGCGATCATCGCCAAGTTCTCTTGCCGGGTCGTCTTGATGACTTCCTCGGCTTGGAACGCCGAGGCCTTTCCGACGATCGTCACCACCGGCGTATCGGCTTGCAACAGCGAGGCCAGACCGGCATCTTCAGCGGCGGTCAATCCCTTGCGGCGCGTCATGCCGAAGGCGGCGACGCGACAGTAACCGAGATCGAGCTCCTTGGCCTTTTGGAAATACTCGAAATCCTTCTCGTTCGAGGCGGGATAGCCGCCCTCCACGAAATCGACACCCAGCTCGTCCAGCCGCCGCGTGATGAGGATCTTGTCGAAGGTCGAGAAAGAAACCCCTTCACCTTGAGACCCGTCACGCAGCGTGGTGTCGTAAATCTCGATACGTCGCATGGCATTCCTCGAATCGAAGAACCGTCGGACGGCACGGGGGGGAACGAAGGCGGTTCACCCACGTACGTGCCAGCCTGCCGAGCCGAAAGTCGTGCAAACAAAAAACCCCGGGTCGCTCTCGGGACCTCGGGGCTTCGTTGAATTCGTAATCGGATGTTTGCCGACGCCCTTGCGGTCCCCGGTCAGCCAATAATCGCAATGATGCCGCCGACGCTGACAGCGCCGCCGACCGCGATCGAGAACTCCGGGGAAACCGCCGAAAGCATCTTTATCGCTCCCAAACTACCGAACTTCTTAAGACTACGCCGGGGTCGATTCGGTGTCAAGGGCGACTCGCCCTTCCGGGATGGAAGCCTCGCTGCGGATTGCATCCGTCAGGGATGCCGGCTGCGGCCTCACGGAAGGCCGCCGATCGGCCACGTCTTCGGGAGCCCTTCGCCGGGCTTACCGCCCGTCAAATTACGTCAGATTGCATCGGTCTTTTCCCGACGATTGCACCGAATGCTTGCGTTTGTAGGGTCTGTAATGGAGGGGCGGATGGATTTGCCGCCGACATACCTGCGTCCCGGGACCGCTCAGCCGGGACCGCGGAACGATCGTAGCGGAATTTCGGAAAAATCTTCCGCTCGGGTATTGCATAAGCAAAACAGGATGCTAAACTCATCTCTATGGGAATTCGGCCCACTCACTGGCTTTGAATAAAAGGATTTGCGGGAAACCGGCCCAAAACGTTCGGAAAGGAATCCGGTCGCCGTGTTTAATCCGTGATTCGTACGACAACCGCGCATGTTGCACGACGAAGCGTTCATCATCGGCGAGTTTCCGCGCACGATCGACGATCGCTTTCGTCTGTCCCTTCCGAACGAACTTTTGGAGCCTTTGGCCAAGGACGCCGCGGAGCTGGTTCTCGTCAAGGAACGCCGCGGCTGCCTGAGCGCATGGAATCCAAAGGTCTGGGAGGCACGTTGGCAAGGCGGCATCGACCTGATTCGGCAGAAGATGCGGTTAGGGCGTCTGGAGGGCCGAATTCAGCATGTGCAGCGGTTCGGACGCCTGCTTTCCAGCCGGTACCGCACGGTCGCCTTGGCTCAAAGAGGGCGGCTCGTCATCCCCGAGGGTTTTCGCGAATTCTTGGCGGTGGAGCCGGGCGGCGAGGTGATGGTCGTTGGGGCGGCCGTCTGTGTGGAACTGTGGCATCCCCAGCAATGGCGGAGTTATTTGGAGAATCAAATGCCCAAGTTCACCGCCCTATTCCAACAACTGTCGGAATGACCCATTGTCGGAATGACGTCGGCACGAGACGACGGGGTGGGTACGAAGGGCGAAAGGACTTCGTGAAGGACAGCCCGGACGGAGCGTTGGGCGAGGAATTCCCTTACGGACGACCGGGAAACGCGGAACGGCTTCCGCACGGCCCATGAGGGGTTGGCGCCCCACCGATGGGCGCACGATGAGTAGCTAAGCACGGAGGCGGCGGCCGGAACCCGCGCGGCGTTCGCAGGGAATCGGTCGGCGGAAAGGAACGGAAGCCTGCGTATTCACGGAGGGCGGCCGCTTGCGGCCGAATTCCAAGGCAACGGACGCCGTGCCGTGCCCGCTTGCGGCAATGTCTCTCACCCGGTGCGAATGTGTCACCCGAATCGCAAGGCTGATGAGGCATCCACGGATGGGTTGGGAGTCAGCCGTGGATGATTCCAAACGAAAAGTCCGCGAAGCGGGCACGGCTCTTTTTTTCATCGGAAAGGCGTGCCGTCGAATTCAGATCGACGGCGGAGCCTAACACAATCCACAAATAACGATCCCTTTTCGCCGCCCATCCCTTCGGCTCGCCAGTCGGGGAAGCCGCTATCTTACATCCGCGGCAAGGTCCGCCGCTGCAATCCGCCCCCGCCGACACCCGGCCGGACGATCGCCCATCGCCCGCTGCGGCGAAGAGCAGCGCAACTCGGCCCATGAAATCGCCGATCACGCCCGGTGAAACGTGTCGGTTTCCCGTTTGGGGGCGCTCGGCTGCTTTCCGGTCGGAGAATCTTGGGGGGCGTCGGGCGTATCCAAAGGTTTATCCTCCGGTCCCGCGTCCGGCTCCGAGCCCTCTTCCTTTTGGGGCGGCGATTCCGGCGACGGCTCGGCCGGAGCCTCGGCGGCCGGTTCCAGCGGTTCCTGGATCAACTCACGGACCGGCTCGTTGCGTTGGTAACTTTCCAACTCCTTTTGCAGGGCCTCTTTTTCGCCTTCGGAACCCAGTTCGACGGCCTTTTGCGACCATTTACGGGCGTTTTCGAAGTCGCCGTTCTCGGCATAGGCGGCCGCCAAGGTGCTGAGGATGTGCGCCGCCTGATACTCCGTCAACTCGCAGGCCTTGGTGGCCAACTCCAGAGCCCGCTTTCCGTTGCGGATCTTCTCGTCGGGCGACGTGGCCAGGACCCAAGCCAAATTGTTGAGCACGCCGCTGTCATTCGGATCGACCTCCAAGGCCTTTTCATAATCCACGATGGCTTCCGCGTGTCGTCCCAGGGAAAGCAGGGTATCAGCCCGCCCCCGCAGGGCCGCGACGTTCCGCGGTTCCGCCGCCAAGACCTTGTCAAATTGCTCCAGTGCCTTGCCGTGCCGCTTCTGGATCGAATAGAGCAGGCCGAGTTGCAAGTCGATGGACGGTTCCGCGGAGCCTTGTTCGCGGACCTGTTCCAAATCGCGCACGGCCTGGCTGAGTTGTCCGCTCCCCGCCAGGATCGCCGCCCGAAGCCGAAGCAGGGCAGGGTTGTCCGGACGCAATTCCAGCGCGCGGTTGACGTCTTTCATGGCCTCCTCGCTCTTGCCCAGTTCTTGCAGGACCGCCGCGCGGATCATCAGCACGGCGACGTTGCGAGGCTCCATCTCGGCCGCTTTGTTGAGATGCTCCAAGGCCTTTTCAAATTCGCCGCGGACGCCCGTGATTCGACCGCGCTGGAACCAGGCGGCCGCGTTCCGGGGCGCGGCTTCCTCGATCTGATCGGCCACGGCCATGGCGTCATCGAATCGTTTCAGCTCCAGCAAGGCGTCGATCTTGGCCTCCAGCGTCGGGACATGCCCCGGCGCCTTGGTCAGGGCTTTATCGAAATCGGCGACGGCTTCCTCGGCCTTGTCCAAGGCCAGCAGGGCGGCCCCGCGTGCCCGCAAGACTCGCGGATCATCCGGCTCCAGTTCCAACAAACGGTTGAGGTCGTTCAGTTTCTTCTCGTTATCGTCGGTCAAATCGGCGCGCAGAAGCAGGGCCTGGACCAAAAGCCGGCGGTCGTCTCCTGCCTTCTCGACGGCTTGGTTCACCGCGGATTTCGCCCGCTCCAAATCGCCGTTCGGCAGGACATTCAGCCGTGCCAGCATCAACCACGCCTCGGGTTGCTCGGGGTCGATGGCCAACCCCTTTTCCAGGTCTTCGACGGCCATCTTGCGAAAGGTGGGCCAGTTGTTATCGAGGGGCAGCGTGCTCAGCACGGTCTCGCCCACCAAGAGTCCCCGTTGAAACCGCGTCGCCCCCAGCAGTTGCTTGGCGAACTCGGCGTTGGTTTCGTCCAGTCCTTTCTCGATCGCGCTTTCGCATAGCCGGATGACTTCGCCGAGATCGCTGAAGGTCGAAGCGCTTAGCTTCAATTCGATCGCTTTGTCGAGATCGGCTTGCCCGGTCGCGGACGGTGCCGGTTGCACGGCCGCCGCCTCCTCCGCGGTCGCCCCGCGCCAAGCGTGGTTCGCTGCGACGAAGGTCGCCGCGCATACCAGCGCGGCGAGGGTTCCGAGGGACGGCGTTCTGCAAAGCGTGTTTCCCTTCCGTTCGAACATCATCGAACTCCTAGCATCAATCGATTGCTGAAAAGAGGTCATATTCAGGTACGCGGCAGCCGGACGCGACCGCTCCGGTTCGGCACTATCATTGTCTCTCTCGTGCCGGGGGGTCGGCAAGTCCAAGGGCCGTTCGTCACGAAGCGTCGAAATCATCCCACGGGAATAGCTCGGCCTCGGCTACTGCGGGGCGTTGTTATCGTCGGCCGGCGGGGCGGCATCCCCCGCTTCGGCATCAGGCGGGGCTGGCGGCTCAACAGCCGGCGCGTCGCCGCCCGGCGGAGGTGCCCCGACCGGACCGTTCCCGTCGGCGCCGGCAATCTCACCGGGCGCTGAAAGGAGATAGCCGCCCCAGAAAAACGGGTTCTCCATCCGCAGGGGCTGATCGGGCGCCTTTTTTTGAACCCGGGGCTCCTGGGCGGGATCCAGCGGCGTACTCATGATCAGCAGTACGGCCCGGCGAAAGGCCTCCGCGGCCCCCCTTTCCCCTTGCTCTTGCAGGAACTCTCGCACCAGCGTAAGAGCGCTTTCGCCGCCGGTTCGCCATCGGCTGATAACCACCGTTCGCGTGCCGCAAGCGGCCAAAGCCGTAAGAGAAAGGAAGAGCTCTTGACCGGTGGGCACGCCTCCCGATCGCTTGAAAGCCGATTCGGCCGCGGTATGGAAGCCGGGCGCGATGAAAACCTTGGGGGCCTGCCAAGGCAAGGCCAACCAGTCGGCCAAGGCATTGCCCGCTGATCCCGACGGCAATGGCGCCCAATCCAAGGGCATCGTGGTGTTTTCCATGTCCGCCAGCACGACTAGGCGATCGAAGAGCGACGCCAAAACGCTGCCGTTGAGGGCATTGCCGGGGGACAAGGGAACGCTCGCAGGCACGGCTTGGGCCAGCACGTCGAAGCGTTGTTGTGCGGCCGACGCCCCTTCTTGCGGGAAGAGCCGACCGAGGTACACCCCGGTCCGCGGCTGAACGCCCAGCCCCGGTGCCGGTGTAACCGCCAATCCGGCGGTCGGGCTGTAGCGAATGGGGTGCTTGGCGACCAAGGGCACTCGCTGTTCGTCCGCTTGCACTTGCAGCAATTCAAACGGCAGATGCCACAACGCCCCGTCGGGTACGATGATTAGCTCGCCGAATTCCGCCGCCAAATCAGCCTTCGATCCGCTGGTAATAGCGTCGAGGATACTCTCCGCCGTATTCTTCCACGTCGTATCCGCGGCCTCTTTGATGGAAAATTCCCGATTGGCATCGTATTGCCCCAACTGCTGGAGCAAGGTGGTAAGTTGCCTTGCCAAGGGTGCAACGCCTCCGCGAACGCGCCACGCCTCGTACCGATCCTGCGTGTGCATAAAACCGTAGAGGTCGTTTCCAATGGCGAAGAACGATAGCAAAACCGTCCCTTGGGGCAAGCGACGCTGGATCTCCTTAGTAGGCAGAACGGGCGGAAACCGCTCGCCCGCCGTTTCCCGACCGACGGCCACCGACCGAAGCAAGGCCTCGATTCTCCCATTGGTCGCCGCCCATTGGTCGAGGGCCTGCCCCAACGTCTGCCAACCGGCGTTATCCGCGGGGGGCAACGGCATCGCACGGAGCCGCGCGTACATCTCCTGGGATTCCCGGATCATCGCGGCCAACGTGGGATACTTACCCAAGACGTTGGTCCGTTCGACGCGGGCCGCACTGCTCAGCTCCTCTTCGGGCGCCGCGACCAATCGCCTTACGGCGTCCAGTCTTCCGCCCAATGGTAGCGCCGCTTCGAAACGATGGCGTTTGGCCCTCTCCGCGATCTGCAAGGCCTCGTCCGTCAGGTTTCTCTCCCAAGCGATGAGGAACCACTGCTCGAACAAGGTGGGGTGCGGCGTCGCCGTCACGGTCAGCGACTCCAAGGGATCGACGGCCCAATCCAGCCGGCTGGGATCGCGAAGAAGGATCCCGTACAGTTCCATGGCCGTCTTGGGGGTGATCGGTCCCCGCATGGTGATTCGTCCGCTCGTGTAGATGGTCGACAGCCGCCCTAATTGGAATAGCCAGAGCGAGCGAGTCCGCATGCCGCCGAGGGAGGTTGACAGCGCTGCTTCACCGTCCTTGATGTTGCCGGCGTGAAGAAACATGACGGCGCGGAGGAAATTCCAGCGATCGGCAAGCCGCCCCGCCGCGAGATCGGTCCGCGCAAAGGCCGATTGGGCCTCGTCCAGAAGCGTGCCCACAGCCGCCCAGTTGCCGGCCGCCGCTTGCAGTTCCGCCGAGGACAAGGCCAACGACGCCTGCACATGGCGGAGCCGCTTGGTGCGCGCCCAGGCCGCAGCGGGCACCGAGGGCGGATAAACACCTTGCGTCCCGCTCAAGAGGTGCGCCAGGGCGGCCCAACGAAAGGCCTCCTCCAAGGCGGCGGCGTCGGGATAGACGACCGCCGGGAACGTGGCCTCGTGGAAAAACCCCTGGGCGGCGGCAAAATCCCCCCGACTCAAGGCCAATCGCCCCAGTTCGATCAAAGCGTAGGCCGTCATGGGGTGATCGTACTGTCCCGCCGCCGTGGCGGACCGCGTAAGCATGGGAATCGCCTCGTCCAGCCGGCCGTCGGCCTGCATGGCCAGACCCAGCATCAAATCGATCCAGCATTGAGACCAATGATTCGGCGGTCCCGGTCGCCGCGACCAAAGGTTCAACAAGTCTTTGGTCATGGGATCGACGGGCGCCAGCGGTCCCAGCAGCTCCATGCGGCGACGCATGGCCAAGGCGTTGCAGCGCAGAATTTCGACCACGTTGATGGGCTTGAGTTTGGCCGGCATGGCGACGCCGCCCTCTTGAAACGCCCTGGCCCACTCCACATTGCCCAGCAGAATCAGCATCTCCTCGGGATAATTGGCGAACCGCGACGTGCGGGTTCGTCCCTGCCACGGAACCGATTGAAACGCCGCCTGCGTGGATGGCGTCAATTGAGGGGGAAATTGCATGTAGTTGAGCCAATCGGGATAGGCCAACGATAATTGCAAGGCCGCGTTATAACTGTCCAAGGCTTGATCCAATCGGCCCATTGCGTACAAGGCTTCGCCTTGCATGGTCAAATAGCAGATGGAATCGACCCAGCGCTGCGCACCCACCCGAATCGCGCTGCGGTAGCAACTCTCGAAGTTCCGCAAGGCGTCGCGCACGCGGCCCTCTTGCAGCGCGACAATCCCGGCATAATAGAGGCCGGGCGGAATGCGGGTATCGGCGGCCACTTGAGCCGTCGCCGTACGCCATCCACCAGCCCATACCAGGGCGACGACCAGCAGGCAGCAAGCCGCTTTCCCGATGCGCAGAACCGGCCGCCATGATCGGTACTCGCCACGAAACCCTGCCAACCGGGGCGAATCACCGCACCAACCATATCGGATCACTGCCGGTCGCGGCATGCTATTGCCCTTCCACGTTCGAACCACACAACACGAAACCGTAGCCGTTCCCGCGCCGGCCGCAGGCACGCCTTCAGGGCCGTTGCCGCCCGAAAAACGTAGCCGGGCCATTCACTCGCTCAAGGAGACGTTGCGACTTTCGCCGATCTCCCCGCGAGAATCGGGAAAGTCCCCGTGAACGGTTATGCGAAACCCTCACGGCTTTTGTATTCGGAGTTGCGCACAGCATTTGTTCAGCGGCGTTAGCACCCGGTTAGATGTATATATCCACCCACATCGAATACATCAAATCTTACTGCGCTGGGTCGCCGGGACCGGCTTGCCGACGTTACGCTGACTCACAAAGCGACGCGCCCAAGTGAGCCCAAGTTCTTATTCCGCGCAGCAAACCTAAAGGGGTAAAAAACGCTGCAAATTCGTGTTTGCTTGTTTTCACAAGTCGCCTGTCTGCCGTCGGAACGGCATGCTGTACAAATACTTCGCAAAACTTCCGTTGTATCTCAGGCGTGCGGGAAGCACGTGCCCGCTCGACGGCGATCAATCCTCGGCAACCTCCAGGAACAACGCATCTAGCGGCCGCAGTGACGCCGTCGGACCGATCGGTTGTCCGTTATTTGTTTCCGTATCCTGTCCCGATGTCCCGGTAATCCGCCTGAACCGCACTCCGGGGGCGATCGCCGCGAGATCGAACGCGACCGGATGCAACGACGGATTCGCCAGGACGATGCCCCGCTCGAACCGCCGGTAACGGGCGTCGGGGGCAGCGTGTACGGACATGTCGTGAATGACCACCTTCTCCCGGCCCTCGAACACGATCTCTAATTCGTACGTGCCGGGCTTCACGCCGCGGAAGTAGAATTCCGAAGAAAACGGCGTTCGCCCCACCCAAGATCCGTGCTCAGCCGATCGATGCGAGAGGCGAACCGGTGCCGAGCTTCCTACCCATACATCGCCCCAATAGGCGTGGTCGGTCGTGGCGTCGTCGTTCGGACCGGCGTCGGCGATGAACCGCAGCTCAAAGGATCGGCTCTCCTTTTCCCCATCGTATTTCCCCTCGTTTTTCCCCGCGAGCTTCTCATCCAGCGGAATATCGTGGGTCTCCCATCGCGACGCCACCTGATTCCGCTCGAACAAGACGGTCGGCGGACCGAGCGTGATCGAACCCTTGCCGGTCTCGATTGGTCGGGCTTCGACGCGAAAGATGACGCCGTCGCTCCGCCCAGGCGCTCGCTCGCCCATCCCGGTCGCAAAGTGCAGGCGAGAGCCTTTGTGAATGGAAACGGTCGTGCTCCACCAGACCGATCCCTTCTTAGTCTTGTAGGGCGGATGCGCGGCAAAGGCGGGCAAAGTCGTCCCGCCCAAGGTCGTCGGACCGGCCCACCGCAGGGAGGCGCCGGTCTCGCCACCCAAAGCCCGCGGTTCCTCGCCCCGCAACTGCATCATCGCCGAGCTTAGACTCTCCAGGCGCATCAGGTCTCCCTGCGACCGCAACCCGACTTTCACGTAACGGGCCATCGTGGCGGGATAGCCGGCAAGCGGATCCGACGAAGCGGTCATCCGGAAGTACAAATCCTCCCCGTCGATGGTTACGGTGATCGCTCGTGCAATCTGCTTCGCCGATGCGGGCGCATCAACCAACATGGGGTAGGAGACTGCCGCCGTACCGGCCGAGCCGTGCTGCCTCAGCGACGCCAAAAGGTTCGGTGCCTCGACGGCAAGGGTCTTCGCGGGATCCAGCGGCTTGCCCAACCAACCCAATCGCCGTTTCTTGCCCGCCCAAAACTCGTCCCAAACGGCGATGGGAAATTCCGAGTCGCCCCGCGGCGGAGCGTAGGAGTAGCAGATCGCCGCATCGGTAAACACGGCCGCCGCAAACGCAAGCCGGTGCCTGCCCCAAGGCAGTTCAGGATAATATTGTTCTCCTGGTTTTTCGCCGGGAGCGATGAACTTGTGATTAACATAGTTGAACACAGGCGGGCGGGAAAAAGCGGCCCAATAGGCATGACGATTCAAGGCGCCCGACCAGTCCTCGATGTCGTGGTCAGACAGGTGCGGAAAGCCCTCGCTTTCGATCCCGTTGAGGATGCCGAAGCCGCGCTGGCCGCCGTCCTGCTGCTGCCCGTCGGCCAAGATCAGCTTGTCACCTCCCATCCGCTGCCGTAATTCTTCGAGGAATCGGATGACGCCCAATCCGTACACATTGACTCCCTCGATGACGCCGTCGTCGCCGATCGCGTCGGCATTGCAGTCCAAGGGGCGATTCCCGCCGCTATGACGGAACGCCAGGACGTCGAACTCCAGGCCGTCGAAGGCGGCCAACTCCCCGCCGGGGGCGAAACGGTCGGCCAAATCCTGGGCATGGACCTGCCAACAGGTTCGGCCCTGTAGGTCTTTCGGGCAGCAGGTCGCGTAGTTGTAGAACCACAAGAGGTTGGAGCGCCGTCCCCACGGCCCCTCGGTCGCGTGAGCCGCGGCGTAGGCCTTGCCCGCGGCAAACGCGCGAGGCTTCGTCCCGTAGCATCCCCGCCGGACGGTGATCGTCTTGTTTGCCGGGTCGGCGGCGACCAGTTGCACCTGCTCGGAACGGAACCAGTTCGGTCGCCCGTTTTCATCCAACTCGCATAGCCCGATCTCGTCGTTCTTGTCGCGGTATCGGCCCATGTCCATGCGATACAACGTGGGATCGGCCACGCGAATGACCGTTTGCCCTTCCTCGGCGGGCACATCCTCCAAAATCACGGAGCCTACGTGATACAGCCAATGCCCGGCGAAGAATTCCTCCGGCTCGAACCGCGGGTCCCGGGCGTTGCCGTTGTAATGCAGCAACACCGCTTGATCCGGATGGCGGTCCTTGAAACGCGCAAAATAGTCGATGTTGTCCGGGATCGTGCCAGGGATTTCCTCATCCAAAGCCTTACCCATGATGCCCAGCAGCCGACTGAAACAAGCGTCCCAGTCGTCGTAAGGCATTCTCTTTCCGCGGGCGAAGGATTCCGTCTGGCGAAAGAAAAACACGCGGGGATGATCCCCGGCGACGATCGGCAGCTTGTCCGGCGGCAGGCCGACTTCCGCCCCCATCGTCGCGGGGGGGACGGAAAGGATAACCATCAATAGAAACACCGCGTGCCGGCCGCCGCTCCACGCCGCCATGGGTCGTTCCTCCCTCCGCCTTCCGTTCCATGGGCTTCGGTTTTTACCGATAGCACCGCCTTCACCCGACGCCGCCGAACGGCCCGCACGCCGTTTGATCTCTCTTGATCTTACGTCTGGAAGCGAGATGTTTCCAACGCACGGCGGGTCAGGCTAAAGTCGCATCGCCTGTAATGACGATAACGACTTTGACGATCCTGTGGGTTGCAGGGTTCCGACAGCATCGTACGTCGTGCGGCCGGGCGGCGCGCCATGCAGCGACGTACAGTCCTCGGTCAGGAAGATAATACAGCAGGAGGTTGGCGATGAGCGGCCCGAAGACCCGCGTTAGAGGGCTGATCTGGGTTCTGGCAGGGGTCGTTTCCGGGGCACTGTTCTCCGGGACGGGCTGCCAAGTGGATGTGGGAGGACAAATGCTCCCCAGCCCATATTATCTCAAGGACGACGTCCAATACTTCCCGCCGGGGACGGAATTCAAGCTCTCGCGCGAAGCAGCGGCTCTGAAGGAAGCTCAGGCCCGGCAAAACCAGGCCCAATAGCCAAACTCTCTCGTGAGAATGCGAGGCCGAGGACGGTCCGGGCAAGTCGCCGAGGGCCGTCCGAGCTTTTTTCCGAGGGAATCGTTTCGAGTTGCGACTGGAGGTCGGCCGATTCCTTGAGGGAGGCAACTCCCGCAAATTTCGGAATCGCTCGCGGCCGACCCACGTTCCGCCGAACGGAACTGCCGGCTCCCACCTAAAGACCGCCCGGCCTGCGCGACTGCTCGGAGAAGCCATGTTCGAAAACAGCCGCTGATCGACAACTTTGTGGGGACGGCTCTACCCGGAGCGGAGCGACCGCGATGGTCTTTCTCCAACTCCAATTCTCCGAATCCGTTCAATTTTGGATCTATCTGGTCCTAATCTGGATCGGCTTCGGCTTCCTGGTCGGCTTGGCCGCCCGCATCATATTTCCCGGTGAAGAACCGAGCGGCGCTCTCGGCATCTTGGTCATCGGCCTGCTCGGCTCGACCATCGGACCGCTCGCTCTGCAAGCCGTTTGGCGGTTCGAATCCTTTCACCCCATCAGCCCGCTGGGCGCCGTAGCGGCAGTCACCGGGGCTTCGGCTCTGCTGGTGGGCTATCGATTCCTCTTGGTTTTGGCGGCGGAGCAGGCCGCGCGGACCACTCGCCAAGGGGCGCGGCGACGCCCGGCTTCGGCCCGAGGCGGATGGTTCCTCGATCCGCCCGAAGATGAGGATTGAAGCCCCCGGCCTTTCCGCCGACGAGGCATTAAGAGAGGCGTTCCGTCAACCTCGGATCCAGGGGCGGCAGGGCGGAAAGCTCCCCCCTCAACAGATGACGGAAGGCCGCGGCCTGCCGAATTGCCGCCACGGCCGCCTCCGGACAGCGATCCGCCACGTCGTTCATTTCCCAACGGTCATCCGGTTTGACGTAAAGCTCCGCGATCCGCCGAACCGTCGCCACATCCGGGAGTTGCGGCGAGTCCGAATCATCCGCGCAATCGCCGCCCGATGCGGTAAGTTGGGGTAACCGGGAAGCAACCGATTCGCCGGGCGTCTCGGACGATCCGCGGGATGTTAACGCGGCATCGCTCGTTCCCTCGTCGAACGGCAGCAGCTCCAGAGTCATATCCACCAGTGCCAACCAAGACGGCGTCCGGACACCCACCGCAGCCGGCTCATCACAATAACAAAACAGCCGATCTCGCACCCCTTCCAAGGCGCCGCGAATGACCGGCATCAGACTTTGCCCATCCACCTCGGGAATCGACGGAAGCGGCAGGTCGCCACCGGAATCGATAGCGTTTATGCAAGTCGCTTGGTTGGATTGGGTTGCAGTCTCAGGCGAGGGTGCGGCAGGGTCGCTCATCGCTTCGATCAACGTCGGTGCAAGGTCGTGAATATAGCACAGGGCGTGACTACGATCGGCTGCGCCCTCGTGGCTGGGAAAGCGAAGCAGCAGGGGGCAACCGATCCGCTCATTCCGGGGCGACATTTTCCACATACCAAGCCATCCGTGTTCTGCCAACGGAAATCCCCCGAAACCGGCCAGGGCAAGCACGCTTTGGTCCTTGAGGCCGCTCAGCGAAATCGCCTGAAGCAGTCCCCCCAAACACAGATCCAAAAGCACAACCTGGCCGGCATAGGCTTGGACGAACGGCAACCAGGAATCGGGATCCGCGCCAGGAGGGAAATAGTGTCGCGGGGCAGACACGCCATTCCAGGGAGGCGGATCTCCCTCTTCTTGATATCGCTCCCGAAATTCCGTCGGACAATCCCAAATCCGCGAAAACCCGCCGAAGTGACACCACAACAAGAACGGCCGATCCTTCAGGTTCGCCAACATATCCGAAACCTGGGAGAAAAACCCGGCCGTCCATGTTTCCGACCAATCGGAGCACGGAGTCGGCGGCAGGCCCGCCAAAACCCCCTCCCACGAATCGGCCCGCCGTGCCTCGATCCGCCGACCGGAGAGCAGCTCCACCGTGTCAAATGACCGTGCCGCCGGATCTTGGAAAAGCCGCGGATCATCCGTCACAAACAAGCCCGTACCCTCGCGCGCTCGAACCGCTTGCAGGAAGGGCACAGTAGCCTCGGTGCCGTCCCAGTCCTTCAAGCCTTGTCGCGCAAGCAATGACGGATGCCGGCCGGTCAGCAGCGAACGGAACAGAAGGGACGCATCTTGTTCCGCCGCGACGCAATGATCGAAGACAAACCCTTCAGCGGCGAGGCGGTTGAGGTGCGGCGTGAAAACCCAAGCGTTGCCGTATGGGCCGAGGTATTCCGGCCGCAGCCCATCAACAACGATCACGATCGCATTTCGCATGGCTGCCGTTTATCCTTTCCTTCGGCAATCGCTCCCGCTTCGCGAATCGCCGCACCGGTCTTACTCCCCCGAGCACGGAATATTTGGTGGAATTCCGGCCCTTCGCGCAAGGCTCAGGAAGTCGGTCATCGCCAATTCACGGACGCACAGGTCAACCTCGCTCGCTTGTACGTTGGGGACGGATCGACCTCCTTTATCTTGCCTGATTGCAGGCGGCGGCGAAATAGCGGCCTTGGTTTGCCAACTTTCAGGCAAGTTGCTGGCAAAGTTTGCCGATTATTCCGACAGCAACGGCGGCGACGGGTTTGCCGCCTGCGTTCGGTTTGCGTGCCGAACCTGATGCCTCACTCGGTTGAGGGGT
>Ga0067045_1029409_pt1 | contig 21026 bp, 15 predicted proteins | sample TerdegcTABiofilm_FD_59184 | JGI IMG/M metagenome (GOLD analysis project Ga0067045, IMG submission 59184) | Combined Assembly of (Gp0054472, Gp0054536) Wastewater bioreactor microbial communities from Singapore -Terephthalate degrading...
TTTCGTCTCGGCTTGGATTGGATTCACTACGCCCTGAAACGCAATCTCGACTTTGAGCCTACATTTCACCTGCAATTCAGGGAGTCATTGGCTAATGTACGGTAGAGAAACTATTTTTAAGTTTTATCCCTTCCTGCGTGATGACGAAAAACCTATGACTGAAATAGTCTCGGCCGCTGTTAAGTCATTGTATTTCTTTTTAATCCCTTTGACAGCTTTGGTGTGGATCCTGATAGGGGATATACAAGAAGCAATAAGGTATTACATAGGAATTGGTATATGCTTCTTTATTCTAACAGCATCTATGTTTTTTAGTGCCATGTTAGCTGAAGCCTTTAGACGATAACACGGCGTGAGGGATTGACGGGCTTGCAGGCAAAAAGGAAGAAGATCTATAAAGTGCGTCTAATTCATATGCCTAAAATCATGATTGAGTGGCTGAAAATAACCTTAATGTCTGCTGGGTGGTTATCCGTAGGCAGCCAGGGTTTACCGGAACTGGTCACCGCCATTCGGCCGCCGTTTGCACCATTAGGTGGCCTTACAATGCTGACGCTCGTATTATGTTATCCCATTCTAAAAACTTACCGCACCAGTCGCCAGGGCTTCTCTTACACGAATGAATCATCCCTTTTTGCTAAGGCGTTACTTGTATGTACTATTTTCGTCTTTGCACTGGATTTTTTGGCTCATGCGGGTAATCTACAAAAATCACTTTCAGAATCAGCCAAAACGTTTATTTTGTTTGGGAGTTTCCTTCTAGTGGGGAGTAGTTTGGTTTCCCTAACGACTATTGCGGGCGAAATTTTCATTGGCAAAGTGCCACCATCTTCTTTCTAAACGAGTGTAGAAAATGCCAAAGGTTATGAGGGATTGGCTCCACATGATGCTGATAAGCCTGGTTCTATTCATACTGGGGATTTTACTTTGTTTGTTATGCGCTGGGGACCAAGGGCTAACAAATTTTTTGAAAACTATTCCATTACCTATCTCTGTGCTGGGGGGAATTGGCGCAATAACTCTGGTGTTGTGTATAACCGTTCTCAAGACCTACTCTGTCATTCGCCAGAGCAGTTTTACGACTTTGCGATTCCCCTCCCTTTTCGGTAAGGCTATCTTTTTCTTTTTAATTCCCTTCACTCTTGTAGGAGATTTAATTGTGTATGGAAATTTTCAGGAAACGGCCAAGTTTTGCGTGATGGCCGGAATAATATGTTTAATTTTTACCGGCGCGGCGTTCTTTAGTACTCTCCTGGGGGAGATCTTCATCGGCGAGGCTTATATCGTTGGCGGCAGCGCGCGTAAATGATTTAACAGACCGGCCGTGCAAAGTATAAACTTCTCCCCAGAGATAGGTGAGCAATGCGGACCATACATTATGGCTTACTGAAAGCCATGTTTCCGGGGTTGGTGATGGTAGCAGGCGGGGCGGTGTTGAAATGGTTTATGCTACAGGGCGTCACCCCGCAAGTCACCCCAATTTCCGGGGGGCTGGTATGGCGCTTGATGGGCGTCGTGTTTTTGGGCCTTTCCTCGGGGCTTACCACTTTGCGCTTTTACCCCTTAGCCCGTGACGAAAAGTTCATGAACGACTTAGGACGCGGCATGAATCAAGCGGCCTTTCTACTCATGCTACCTACCGTCGTTTTGTTATATTGGAAGGACTGGCTTGAAATGTCTCAAGCTTTAATTGGGGGAGGCAGTATAATCTTTGGTTGGGCGGGGATCACGTTTATATTCGCTGTCATCGGTGAGGCCATTTTTCGCTTTAGTCAGAAATACTGAACGGTGGGCAGTTTCTGCATTCCCCTGTTCCGGTGTATAATCGCCCTACTGTCACCGGAGTAAAAGCATGGCAAAAACTTACGTTTCACTGGACCTGGAAACAACCGGCCTGAACGCCGACGGGGATGCCATCATAGAGATTGGCGCCCTCCGTTTCCAGGGCGACCACGAGCTGGAGACTTTCAACACCTTTGTTAACCCTGGCCGGCCGATCCCGCGCTTCGTCACCGAATTGACCGGCATCACCGATGCCCACGTCGCCGACGCTCCTCCTGTGCGGACGGTTGTGCGCCAGCTGGCTGATTTTGTGGGCCGCGATCCCATCGTCGGCCACAACATTGGCTTTGACCTGGGCTTTTTGCGCCGGCATACCAACACGCTGAACAGCAACGCCGTCATTGATACGTTTGAGCTGGCCGGCATCTTAGTGCCTCACGCCGGGCGTTATTCGCTGGCTAACCTGGTGTCGGAGATGGGGATTGATCTGCCACCTCAGACCCACCGGGCGCTGGACGATGCGCGGATGGCCCATGCGCTGTTCGTGGCGTTGCTGGCGCGGGCGGAACAGCTGCCGTCCGACGTGTTGCAGGAGATCGTCCGCCAGGCCGAGCTGTTGCGTTGGGGGCCCCTCTCCTTTTTCCGCGACGCGCAGGCGGTGCGCTCGCGCCGGGGGTTCAGCGGCGGGATCGGAGCGCAGCTGGCGGCCCGGCGCGGCGGTGACGCGGCCGGGCCATTATTCTTGCCGGAGGAGGAGGGCGAACCGCTCCAGCCCCGCGATCCGCCCCTCCTGTTGGACGTGGACGCGCTGACGGCACTATTGGCCGCCGGGGGCGCGTTGGCGGCGGCCTTCCCCGATTATGAGTATCGCCCGCAACAGGTGGCGATGCTGCAGGCAGTGGCTCAAGCCTTCAACCTCGGCCAGCATCTGTTGGTAGAGGCCGGCACCGGCACCGGTAAATCCCTGGCCTATTTGCTGCCGGCGCTCACCTGGGCCACCCAAAACGGCCAGCGGGTGGTGATCTCCACCAACACGATCAATTTGCAGGAGCAGCTGGCCAACAAAGACCTGCCGGCCCTGGCCGGCCTGCTGCCCTTTGAGTTCCGGGCGATGATCCTCAAGGGGCGCTCGCATTACCTTTGCCGGCGCCAGTTGCAGCAGTTGCGTCAACGCGGCCCGGCCACCGAGGACGAGCTGCGCGTTCTGGCCAAGGTCTTGCTCTGGCTGCCCAACACTTTGGATGGCGACGGCGATCCGCTGTTCCTCCCCACGCCGGGTGAGCGGGCCGTCTGGCGCTCGCTTTCCGCCGAAACGGAGAACTGCACCCCTGATCAATGCCCCTACTTTGAGGACGGCGGCTGCTTTTTCTACCGGGCGCGCAACCGCGCGGAGACCGCGCACCTGCTCATCGTCAACCACGCGCTGTTGCTGGCCGACGTCGCCGCCGACAACCGGGTTTTGCCGGAGTACAACCTGCTCGTGCTGGACGAGGCGCACCATCTGGAGCGCGCCGTCACCGACGCCCTGCGCTTCTCCGTGGAGCGAATGACGGTCCGGATGTTGTTTGAGGAGCTTGTGCGCGGGCGCGCCGCCTATCCCAGCCTGCTGGACGAGGTGCGCGCCGCGCTGCCGGCCATCCCCCGGCGGGCGGCGGAGGTTCTCTATCAGGCCCTGGATCGGATTGAGGAGGCCGCCGAGCGCACCGCCAACCGGATGGAGGAGTTTTTTGACGCGCTCGCCGACTTTTTGAAGGAGCACGGCTCTGGCAACGAAGAGGCCTACGGCGTGCGCCTGCGGGTGACCGGTGGGCTGCGCACCCAGCCTGGCTGGGAGAAGGTGGAGCTGGCGTGGGATCTGGCCGCGCCGCACTTCGGGACGCTGGTAGACGGGCTCGGCCGGCTCCAGGACGCACTGGATGACCTCAGCGCGGCCGACCTGCCGGCGGTGGCGTCGCTGCCGCCGCGTGTCCAGGGAGTGACCAACCGCCTGGCGGAGCTCCACGACCAGCTGAAGAGTGCCGTTGCGGACCCGGAGCCGAACGTTATCTACTGGATTGAGGAAGAGCGCAACGGCCTGACGTTGGCGCTCAATGCCGTCCCGCTGCGGGTCGGGCCACTGGTGCGGGAGCACCTGCTGCAGAAAAAGCGTTCGGTCGTGTTGACCTCGGCCACGTTGCGGGTGGGGGGCTCCTTTGATTACCTCCGCGATCGGCTGGAGGCCTGGGAGGCCGACGAACTGGCGGTTGGTTCCCCGTTTGATTACGCGGCGTCGGTCTTGCTGTACGTCGTGACCGACGTCCCGGAACCGGGGCAACCGGGCCATCAACGCGCCGTGGAGCAGACCCTGACCGCTCTCTTTGAGGCGACGGAAGGGCGGGGGCTGGCGCTTTTCACGGCCTACAGCCAGCTCCAGACGACGGCGCAGGCAATCACGCCGGCGCTGGCCCGCAAACAGATCACCGTTTATACTCAGGGCAGCGGCTCTTCCCGCGCGCAATTGCTGGCGAACTTCAAGCGCGGCAACCGGGCGGTGCTGTTAGGGACGCGCTCCTTCTGGGAAGGGGTGGACGTGCCGGGCGAGGCGCTTTCCTGTCTGGCAATCGTCAAGCTGCCCTTTGACGTGCCCAATGATCCTATCATCGCGGCCCGCGCCGAGACTTACGACGATCCTTTCAACGAGTACAGCGTGCCGGAGGCGGTGCTGCGTTTCTTGCAGGGCTTCGGGCGGCTGATCCGCACCAAGACCGACCGGGGCATCGTCGTGGTGTTGGACCGGCGGCTGTTGACTAAGGCGTATGGGCGGCGTTTCCTGGATTCGCTGCCGGGGCCGACCATCCGGAAGGGGACGGCGGCCGCGCTGCCGGAGATCGCGGCGCTCTGGCTGGCCCAAGCGCCGCTCCCGCCGGCCGAGCCGGAGCCTGTGCGTTCCAGGGCGCCTGTTTTTGAAGAACCGCCGTGGTGAGACGGAAAACGTGAGACGTGAAACGTGAGACGTGAAACGTGAAACGTGAAACGTGAAGCGTGAAACGTGAAGCGTGAAACGTGAAACGTGAAACGGGAAGCGTGAAACGGGAAGCGTGAAACGGGAAACGTGAGGCGTGAAGCGTGAAACGGGAAACGTCATGCGTAAGGTAGATTCGTCGTTCGTTGATTCTTGATTTTCTGATTCTTGATTCCTGGGGGGAGGGGGAAATGCGCATCGTCGTTGACGCTTTTGGTTCCGACAATTGCCCTGGTCCGGACGTGGCCGGCGCGGTACTGGCGGCGCGGGAGTGGGGCGACGAGATCATCCTGGTCGGCCCGGAGGAGCGCATCAAGGCGGAACTGGCGCACCACGAGACGGCCGGTCTGCCGCTGCGCATTGTCCACGCGCCGGACGTGCTCACGATGGAAGACCACTCCGATGCCGTGCGCACCAAGACCAACTCCTCCATCCGCGTCGGGATGCGGCTGGTGAAAGAGGGCCAGGCCGACGCCTTTGTCTCCGCCGGCAACACCATCGCCTGTCTCTCCTCCGCGCTCTTTGACCTGGGCCGTATTCGTACCCCGGCCGGGCGGATTGACCGGCCGGCGCTGGCGACGCTCTACCCGGTCGGTTTTAGCCCGGTGCTGTTGCTGGATATCGGCGCGACGGCGGACGTCAAGCCGGAATACCTGCTCCAGTTTGCGCGCATGGGCGCGATCTACGCTGAGCAGGTCATGGGGATTCCCCAGCCGCGCGTGGGATTGCTTGCCAACGGCGAAGAGGCGGAGAAGGGGAATCTGGTGGTGCGCGATACCTACCACGTCCTGCAGGCGAGCGGGCTGAACTTCGTCGGCAACGTGGAACCGAAAGAGGTGACGCGCGGGGCGGCGGACGTGGTGGTGACCGACGGCTTTACCGGCAACATTATGGTCAAGACTTCGGAGGCGGTGGCCTCGTTCGTCGGGCGGCTGCTCAAGCGCGAGCTGGCCGGCGGGGCGCTGGCGAAAGTGGGGCTGGTGCTGCTCATCCCGGCGGCGATCCTGGCCTTGCCGGGGCTGGCGCTGCTCTACCCGGGGGTGAAGCGCATCACCAGGCGGATTGACTACGCCGAATACGGCGGCGGATTGCTCCTGGGCGTGGATGGCATCGTCATCGTCGGGCATGGGCGCTCCAACGCCAAGGCGATCAAGAATGCCATCCGCCAGGCGCGGCTGGCCGTCCAGGGCCGGGTGATTGAGACGATCAAGGCAGGGTTGAGCGATCAGGCCACCCCTAACCCCTGAGGACCCCCGGCGCTGCTGCCTTTTACAGCACGGGTGTTTCCCAACTCACCGGTGCCGGGGATGAAGCTATGCCACTCGCGACTGGACAGCTCTTACACAATCGTTACCGGATAGAGACCCTTGGCTCTTTTTTCTTCCCGCGCAGTGGGAAGAAGCGCACTTTTAGGCCCAATGCAATGCCTGGGGAGTAAGGGGGAGACTGGATGGCGATTCCTGAATTTATCCTGCGTAAACTCTTTGTCCGCGAAAGCCTCACCGTGGCGGCGGATAGCTTCTCGTTTGTGCTGCGCAACACGTTCGCGCCCGGCACGTTGACGGGGTTGGTGCTGGAGGTGGATGGGCGGCCTGTCCCGCTGGCCGATCTGACGTTGCAGGCAGGCACCGAATCGCCGCGCGGCGCCGACACCATCACGCCGGAGGCCCCGTTCCCGCTGGCGGTGGGAGTGGACGTGCGGGTGCGCGTCCAGGGCGTGCCGCTCGGTCAAGGCCGGCTCGCCCTTCGCGCCGAGACGCGCGAGGCGGGGCTGTTGGCTTTCACGGTGCAGGCGGAGGGCGGCCCCACCACGTCGGCCGCGCCGGTGCGCCGGGGCTGGCGGCTGCCGCGCCTCTTCCGGCGGCCGCTGCGGGCCGAGGTGACGGTGGACGCCGAAGCGGTCAGCGGCGAGATCCATCCCTACGTCTACGGCCAGTTTGTGGAGCACCTGGAACGCTGCGTCTACGATGGCATCTGGACCGCCGACGGTGTGCGCTTGCGCGAGGATACCCTCGCGCTGATCCGCGCGCTGCGTCCGCCGGTCACGCGCTATCCCGGCGGCAACTTCGCCAGCGGTTATCATTGGGAAGACGGGATCGGCCCGGTCGCACAACGTCCGGCCCGCTACGACGCGGCCTGGCAGGCGACCGAATCCAACCGGGTGGGGACCGACGAGTTTATGGCCTTCTGCGCGGCGGTGGGGACCGCGCCGTTTCTCGTGGTCAATGACGGCTCCGGGACGCCGGAGGAGGCCGCGCGCTGGGTCGCCTATTGCAACGAGCCGCCCACGACAGAGCAGGGCCGCCGCCGGGCGGCCAACGGTCACCCTGAACCTTATGGCGTCAAACTTTGGGGCATCGGCAACGAGGTCTGGGGGCGCTGGCAGATCGGCCACACGGGACCGGCGGAGTACGTGGCCCGGCTGCGGGCCTTTGCGCAGGCCATGCGGGCGGTGGATCCCACGTTACAGCTGGTGGCGGTGGGCGACGGGCCGCTCACCGACGCGCCGGACGATCCGGCCCGGCTGTGGAACGAGACGGTGCTCCGGGCTGCCGGGGCTGAGATTGATTACCTTTCTTTCCACATTTACCAGCCGGGCGAGGAGGGCTGGCAGGAGCAGTATGACCCGGAGGCGCTACATCACACCGTGTGCGCCGCGCCACTGGATGTGGAGACGATCGTCGGGCGGATGGCGGCGCAGCTTGCGGCCGTGGCACCGCAACGGCGGATCCGCGTGGCGCTGGACGAGTGGAATCTCTGGCTGGCACCTCCACCGGACGCGGTGACGATGCACCGCCTGCGTTACACGCTCCGCGACGCGCTCTACGTCGCCGGGATGCTCAATAGCTTTCACCGCTGCTCTCCCACGTTGGGACTGGCGAACCTGGCGCAGCTGGTCAACGTCTTGCCGTTGATTGTTACCGACGAGCACCGCGCTTACGCGACGCCGCTCTATTACCCGTTCGTGCTCTATCAGGCCATGGAAGCGCTGGCGTTAAAAGTGGAGACGACCGGGCCGACGTTCAACAGCACCGGGCTGGGGCGGACGATTGCTCCGCACCACGATGTGCCCTACCTGGACGTGACGGCGACGCGGGACCCGGCCGGACAACGGGTGGTGCTCGGCTGCGTCAACCGGCATCCGACCGAGTCGCTGGCGGTCACGCTGCGGTTGCGCGGTGGCGGGTGGCGACCGGTGCGGGCGCGAGCGCTCACCGGCCCGGAGCCGCTCGCGGTCAACGATTTCGGCGCGCCGGAGCGTGTTGGGATCCATGAAGCGCCGTTACCCACCGGGCATGGCGACCGGTTCACCTGGCAGTTGCCGCCCGCCTCGGTGACGGTGTTGACGTTGGGCTAAAGGAGGAAAACCTTGGCGGGCTTTGCGCTTTGGTGTGAGGTTTCAGGCTTTTTGCATAAGACTTACGCCAATGATTTGAATTTCACCGCTGAGCACGCAGAGAACGGATGATTTCTCAGCACCCCTGGCGACCTCTCTGCGGTTAAGAATGCTCGCGTCTGCGTCAGTCCTGTTGCAGTAGACCCGGTGGAGAGTAGGGAGGGAACTATGACACCGCATTTGCTGGTCACTCAATTGCGTTTCACGCGGAGCGAACTGATCCGTTGTCTGGAGGGGGTCTCTGAGGAGGATGCCCAGCGGCACCTGGGTCCCATGAACTGCCTTAGCTGGATTGTCGGTCATCTGGCCAACCAGGAGCATTTCTGCTGGGTGATGGTGGCCCAGCACCAGGAGCTGCTGCCCGGGCTTGACGACCTGGTGGGGTATAACAAACCGGCCAGCACCCCCACGTTAGAGGCGATGTGGGCGGCGTGGCACACTGTGACCCGCGTCGCCGACCTGTTTCTGGATACTCTGACCCCCGCCTCGTTGCTGGCTCGCCTGGAATGGCGTGGGAAACCCCTGGCGGAGAGCACCGGTACGTTGCTGTTGCGCAACATCTACCATTACTGGTTTCATCTGGGAGAGGCGCACGCGATCCGGCAACAGCTGGGCCATCAAAATCTGCCGGAATTTGTGGGCGACATGAAAGCCGCGGCTTATTATCAGGAGCGCTGGTGGGGAGAGGCCTGAAGATTGGTCTGCTGAGTGGGCGGTAGAGGGCTCGAACCTCTGGCCTCCTCCTTGTAAGGGAGGCGCTCTAACCGACTGAGCTAACCGCCCACTGCGCCCTGCATCATATCAGGATTTGGCGACAAGTCAAACGCAGCCGTTTTTTTGCCGTGGGATGAAAACAGGTTCGTTCTACACGGCTGGGAATGCGGCGCTTCCGCGGGGCTAAGACGGCGCTCAAGCGCCTTACTACAGAACTTTTCACGTTATTTTCAAGGGGGGCGGTGGAGTGGGGGTGCCGGCGTGGGTAACGGTGGATACCGCGCTGCTGGAGCGCTTGTGTGAGCGCTTAGAGGCGGCCTGGGAGCCGGTGGTGGCCGGATTTGCTATCTCGGAGGGCCGGGCGTTGCAGTGCGCTCCCGGTTGCGCCGATTGCTGCCGCGCGGCACCGCGCGTGGCCTGGTCGGAAACGGTGGATCTGCAACTGCTCTGGTCTGAAGCGGCCCGGTTGTGGCAGGCGCTAAGAGCGCTGCCGGAGGCGACGCGGGCGCTGGTTTACGAGCGGGCCGCCGCCTATCGCGTGACGGGGGGGACTTTCAGTGTTTGCCCCTGTCTGGATGCTGCCGGCCACTGCGTCGTTTACGCGGCACGCCCCCTGGTTTGCCGGATCACCGGGTTGCCCGTCCAATATTTCAGCCCGACGCTGGCCGCCTGGCAGGCCCACAGCTGCCGTTATAACCGGTTAGCCCGCGATCCGCACCCAGCAGCCGATCAACGGATGGTGTTTCAGACCGTCTCCACGACGGCCCCGGCCTGGGTCCACAGCTGGACCCGGATATTGCAAGAAGTTGATTTCTTTACCGATGCGGCTTTTCGGGCCTCTCAGGGGCAAACCGTCTCTTTGGGTGAGCTCCTGGACTCCTTAGCGGCCCCTTAATCTGGAGGAGTCGCCACTCCTGGGGCTGGCCTGGAGACTGGTGGGGTTGGGGATGGTGCGACTAACGGCAGAGTGAAGAAGAAGACGCTGCCCTGCCCGGGGGCACTTTCCACGCCGACTGTCCCCCCTAACCGCTCAGCAATGCGCCGCACGATGGAGAGACCCAGCCCATGTCCCTTGATATGGGCCTGGGCTAACCGGGTGAAAGGTGTGAATAAGTTTGCCTGGGCTTCCGTACTCAGGCCAGCGCCGTTGTCCCGGACCCAGAAACGGGCCTGGCCGTCAGGTTGTACCGTGGCCCCTACTTGAATTTGGGGCGGTTGGCCGCCATACTTGATGGCATTGCTCAGATAGTTGGCCCATACTTCTTCAATCCATGGCGCGTAGCCCCAGACCACCGGCCAGGGGGCCTCCATGTGGGCAATAGAGGCGCCACTCTTCTGGATTTGATCGTGCAGGCGCTGTTGGGCTTCCAGCACAATAGCGGGCATATCCAGCGGGACCGGCGTGACAGTCTCCTTTCGCAGGCCGCTCAATAACATGAGCTCTTCTATGATGGCGTTGAGCTTATGTCCGGTCCGGGCAATGATCTGGAGCACTTGCTGCTCCTGGGCGATAGCGGTCTCATCCTCGCTCAACAAGAGCTCGGCGTAGCCCACGATCAGACCGATGGGGTTTTTAAGGTCATGCGCCACCGTGTGCGCAAAGGCGTCCAATTCCTCGTTGCGCGCCGCCAGTTCGTCCGCGTAGCGCTGTAAGTCTGCTTGAGCCTGTTTGCGGGCGGTGACATCTTCTTTGATGGCGATATAGGCCATGATTTGCCCGGCGGCATCTTGCACCGGCGCAATCGTCGCCGATTCCCAATATAGAGAGCCGTCTTTGCGCCGGTTGCGCAGTTCGCCGTGCCAGACCTGTCCACTGGTGATGGTTTGCCACAGGACCCGATAGTATTCTGCGTTCTGCTCGCCCGACTTCAGGAGGCGCGGATTTTGCCCCAACACCTCCTGCAGGGTGTAGCCGCTGGTTTCCTCAAAGCGGGGATTGACATACTGAATGGTGCCGTGAGCGTCTGTGATGACGATGGCGCTGCCGCTCTGTTCAATGGCGAGCGTCAGTTTGCGCAGTTCCAGATTTTGTGCTTCCAATTGATGCTGGTAAGCCTGCAATTGCGTCTCGGCCCGCTTACGTTCCACAATCGTCCAAATGATATCGGCCACATAGGCGACCAGTTCCACATCTTTTTGATCGTAGTCTGAGGATTTGTTGCCCACTCCTAAAATGGAGACGATGCGCCCCTCGCGCAGGGTAGGCACCACCAGTTCACGGATGATTTCTGCGTGGCCGTTGGGCATCCCCTTGCGGTGGGGCAGCGCCGCGTAGTCGTTATGGATCACGGGCCGGCGCTGGTAGACACAATCCACCCAGACACCGGCCTGGTCAAGGCTATAGTGCCGCCCCTGACCTTCCGCCCGGCAGAATTCTTGCAGCGTGCGGGTGGACCAGGCTTGCAGGGAGAGCGTTTTTTGATCTTCTTCCACAAAGTGGTAAAAGCCAATGGGGCTGCCGGTGATTTCCCCTATTCCATCCAGGGCTTTTTGCATCAGTTCCTCCAGTGAATGGCCGGCGGCGAATTCAAACAATCTCAGGCGCAACTGAACGACTGCTTCTGTTTGCTTACGCTCGGTGATGTCTTGCACCAGGATATAAAGGCCGTTCACTGACCCCCGCGCAGTTATTTCGGGCACATAGTTGACGCTCAGCCAGCGCAGGCCCTGCTTTGGTAAATGGATGGTGCTCTCAAAAGAAATTTCCTGCCCGGTCAGCGCCGCTGCGATCTGCGGGGCTGCCCGGTCATAATAAGCTTCGCCAAGCACTTCTCTGACGTGTCTGCCGATGATTGCCCCGGCATTGAGGCCGAATGCCTCAACGTATTTTTTGTTGACAAACCGGTAGCGCAGGTCGGCATCAACGTAACCGATGTAAACCGGGATGTTATCGGTAATCACGCGCAGTTCATGCTCGCGGGCGAGTAATTCTTGCTCGGCTTGCCGGCGTGCAGTGACATCGCTGACCACACCGGCCCACAGGCTGTCGCCGCCGGGCAATGGCGTTGGGTCGGCCTCAATGCGAAGCCAGCGCGTTTCACCCCGGACGGTAAAACGGCCTTCCCAGCGCAAAGGGGTTAACGTGGTGATCGCTTGCCGGTTGGCGCGCACTAAAGCGGTGCGATCCTCCGGTTGAGCGGCGGCAAAGGCCAGATTGGCATCGCGCAGCACGGCTTCGGCTTCCAGACCAAGCAGATAGTTGAATTGTGGGCTGGTGTATTCAAAGGAGTAAGTTGAACCATCGGCGCAGGTATGAAAGGTGTAAACTCCCACCGGGATGCGCCGCACCAGCTGATCGTAACGTAACTCGCTGGCGCGCAGTCTGGCTTCGGCCTGTTTGCGCTCGGTAATATCGCGAATGACGGATAAAATATAGAGGTCATCGCCCAGACGGATGACCTCTCCTGAATAGAGGGTGTTTAAAATCTGGCCGGACCTGGTCCGAAAGTCATATTCGCGGTCGCGGACGCGATGGTTTTCTTGCAGGACGGCCAGGCATTCCTCCCGGTCTTGCGGGTGGGCCCAAACGCCCAATTCTATAGTAGAACTGGTCAGGACTTCCTCGCGCGAATAGCCTGAAAGGCAGACAAAACTCTCGTTAACCTCAATGATCTGCCCATCGGGGAAATGGGTGATCAGGATGGCATCGGGGCTGGCCTGAAACGCTGTGAAAAACTTTTTTTCACTTTGCTTCAGGGCCTCTTCCGCCTGTTGGCGCGCAACGATGCCTCCCTCCAGATCGGCGAACAGGCAGCGATTGACCATCAAGAACAGGGTGAAGGTGAGGACGATGTAGAGCATCTGGTAAGAAAGAATCAGCAGTGTTTCAAAGATGTTAGAATGAAAGAAATCGTCCGCTGGCGGCATGACCAGGTCCACAAAGATGCGGATCAAGCCGACTAAACAAAGTGCCACCACGACGATGCCCACGCTGCGTGTGATAGGGCGCATTTCAGCATCCGCCCGGTATAGCATGAGCCACGCGCCCTGGAGACCTATCACCAATGAGCCGATTGAGAAATTGATATTGCGCGCTATTAGACTGGGGTGCACTGCCGTGAAATAGGTGTGAACGAGGGCAAAAATCACCAGCAGGATGGCGTTGTGGATTTGAGAACTCCGCTTCCCGATAAAGCGTTCTATCCCTATGTACAGGAGGATGGTGCCCCCAATGATGAGGACATTGCTGATGACCATGGAGACGATGTCCGGCACGGTGCCGCGCAGCATTACCAGGATGATCGCTATCCATTGCATGACGAAATTCGCCAGCCAGAAGCCCAGCCCGGCAAAACGGCGGCGGTTTTGAATCCACAGGAGGAGGATGACAACAGTACAAATTGCACTGCTGAGGGTGTAACTGAAGACCACAGTTTTCATGTCCAGGAAGTTCATTGCGCAGCGTCCTTTTATCGCAAGCGGAACTCTTATGGACTTGAACGGGGGGGAACTGAGCGCCAAAACGATACTTTCAGGCGGAGGGGGTGGGATTCGAACCCACGGTGACGAACGAGCGCCACAACGGTTTTCGAGACCGCCCCGATCAACCACTCCGGCACCCCTCCCGGTGGCAGATATTATACCACGAAGCCCCGGCCTGACAACCAAAGAGCTTCAGGGCTGACGCTCAGGCGCTTCCCTACCAACCTGTTCCAGTCGTTTGGCACTTTTTACGATCCCCCGCCAATCACCGCAGAGGCGCGCTGTGGACGCAGGGCGGCCATTCGTGGATTCGGGTCCTGATTCGTGGACGGCCTGCGCCTCAGTTACAAATCTTTTGCGCTCCCTGATTTGGCACTACCGGCAGGGGGGATATAATAGCGCGGGGTTAGTGAGCAGGGAGCAGTGAGCAGAGAGCAGACCTTTACTGCTCACCGCTCACTTGCTACTATGTCAAAGACCTGCTTGTAGTGACGCGCTTCAGCGCGGCTAAGACGGCGCTAAAGTGCCTGACTACCAACTCAGGACGCTATTTTCAAAGGGGGGCAGGGTGTCTGAGACGCAGCAATTACCGCTCTTTCCGGCCGAGCCGGCGCCCAAGCCGAAGTCGCCCGGCGTGGAGTTGACCGCGCGCTCCGCGCTCAGCGGGGCGTTGGGGGCCTTTGAGCAGTACATGGCCGCGCGCGGTTTCACCGCCAATACCCAACAGGCCTTCCGGCTGGATATGGAGTTGCTGCTGGACTACTTGGGCCCTGGCATGGCTCTCGGCGACATCAGCACGGCTCAGCTGAACGCTTTTCTCAAGTGGATGACCGGGCCGCGCGCGGTGCCGTGCAGTCCCAAAACCTTAGAGCGGCGGATCACGACGCTCAAGGTCTTTTTTGGCTGGCTGGCCGAGGAGCAGGTGTTGCCCCGCGACCCGGCCGCGCCGTTGATTCATCAGGGCGCGACCAGCCCGCTGCCGGAGATCCTGACCGGAGCGCAGCTGGAGGCCATCCTGGGGGTGACGGAGGCGCTGCGGGCCGGGGATGCGGAACACAAACCCGACGCGCGCCCGCATTTGCTGGTCACTTTGGTGCTGCATACCGGCATCAAGAAGGGCGAGACCGTGGCGCTGGTGCTCAATCACCTGGATTTGACCGACGCGGCGCATCCGGCGTTGTGGGTTCGCTATGGCGCGTCGCGCCGTCACAAAGAGCGCCGCATTCCGCTGCCGGCCTGGTGGCCGGCCGTGCTGCGGGAGTATCTGGCGCAGTATCAGCCGCGCCAGTATCTGTTCCCCTGGACGCCGCGCAATCTGGAATACGTGCTGACCGATGTGGCCGCGCAGGCCGGTGTGCCGCGCCTCACGTTTGAGCTGCTCCGCTGGACGTGCGCTGTGCGCGATTATGTGGAAGGGATGGACCGCCAGGCCCTGCGGGAGAAACTGGGGCTGTCGGAGATCAGCTGGTACGAAGTGGAACCGAAGCTGGCGTTGCTGGCGCAGCAGATTCCATAGACTCCACGGACTCCACGGACTACACGATTCTCAGGAGGTATCTGCATGAGTCTTTCAGAAAAGATTACCCATCGCACCGCCCAGGTAGCGGTGATCGGGTTGGGGTATGTGGGCTTGCCGCTGGCGCTGGCCAGCGTCAAAGCCGGCTTTCCGACCGTCGGTCTGGAGGTCAGCGAACGCAAGGTGCAGGCCATCCAGGAGGGGCGCAGCTATATTGAGGATATTAAAGATAGCGATCTGGCACCGTATGTCCAGGCCGGGCTGCTGCGGGCCACCACCGATTACGAGGTTTTGCGCACCTGCGATGTGATTTTCATCTGCGTGCCGACGCCCTACACCATCCAGCGCGTGCCCGACCTGACCGATGTGTTGAATGCCACCCGGGGCATCGCGCCCCGGTTGCAACCCGGACAGCTGGTGGTGCTGCAATCCACCACCTATCCCGGCACCACCACCGAGGATGTGCTGCCCATTCTGGAGGCCGGCAGCGGCTTGAAGGCCGGCGTGGATTTCTATCTGGCCTTTTCGCCGGAGCGGATTGATCCCGGCAACCAGCAGTGGAGCGCCTACAACACGCCCAAGGTAGTCGGGGGGCTGACCCGCGAGTGCACGACGTTAGCGGCAGCCTTCTTGCGGCAGATGGGCGCGCCCGTGCATGAAGTCTCCTCGCCGGCCACCGCTGAGCTGACCAAGCTGCTGGAAAACACCTTCCGCGCGGTGAACATTGCGCTGGTTAACGAGATCGCGCTGCTCTGCGAGCGGATGGGGATTGATGTCTGGGAAGTCATCGCGGCGGCCAAGACCAAACCTTTCGGTTTCATGCCGTTCTCGCCGGGGCCGGGCGTGGGAGGGCACTGCATACCCATTGACCCCTATTACCTGCTCTGGAAAGCGCGCGAGTACGATTTCTACACCCGTTTCATTGAGCTGGCCGCCGAGACCAATGAGGCCATGCCCTATCACGTGGTGGAATTGACGGTGCGTGGGTTGGGCAAGCTGGGCAAGGCGCTGGAGGGGGCGCAGGTGCTGGTGCTGGGGGTGGCCTTCAAGCCCGATATTGGCGATCCCCGCAACTCGCCCGCCGAACGGGTGATTGAGCTGCTGTTGCAGCGGGGGGCTCAGGTCCAGTATCACGATCCTTACGTGCCGCAGTTTTGTGTGGGAGGCAATGTTTTCCAGCGGGAGCCGTTACAGTTGACCTCGGTGGCGCTCACGCCGGAGATGCTGGCGGCGGCCGATGCCGTGGTCATTGTCACCGGCCATCGGGGGGTGGATTATGGCCTGGTGTTGAACGCGGCGCCGCTGGTGGTGGATAGCTGCAATGCCACGCGCGGGTTGAGCGGGTCGGCGCAGCTGGTGCGCTTAGGGGCGCCGCTCTAAAGCGTGAAGCGTGAGACGTGAAGCGGGAAGCGTGAGACGTGAAGCGTGAAACGTGAGGCGCGAGGCTCGTTTCAGCAGTTATCACGTTTCACGTTTCACGTTCTACGTTTCAGAAGGGCAAAGCTGAAGCTCCATGGATAAACAGACCCGCAATAGTCTGCTCCGCGGGGGCGCGTTGCTGGTGGTGGTCGCGGTGACGGTGGTCATTGTGCTCAACCGCGACAAGGTCGCCGAGTTTGAAGCGTTGGGCTATCCGGGCCTCTTTCTGGTGGCGCTGATGGGCAGCGCCACCGTGATTTTGCCCGTACCGCATATCGCTTTCACCTTCGCCATGGGGGCGGTGTTCAACCCGTGGCTGGTGGGACTGGCGGCCGGCTCCGGCGATACGGTTGGCGAAATGAGCGGCTATCTGGCCGGCTTTGCGCTGGAAGATGTGGTGGATCACTGGAAGCTCTACCCTTATTTTGAGAAATGGATGAAAACCAACGGGTTCCTGACCCTTTTCCTCCTGGCCCTCATCCCCAATCCGCTTTTTGATCTGGCGAGCATTGCCGGCGGGTTGGCCGAGTTTCCGGTGCCGCGCTTTCTGTTAGCTACCTGGCTGGGCAAAACGCTCAAGGCGCTGCTCCTGGCCTGGGCCGGCCATTATGGCTTGAACTGGATTTTGGGGCTATTCGGCCAATAAATTTTTAACCATTGCGGCAAGCTTGACCTGTAAGGATGGAGATTGGATGCCTGAACGCGCTTCTTTACAACATTCTTCTGTCGTATCTGTAGTAGATGTGGACCGGGTCCATTTACGCCTGGCTTCTCTTTACCGGTGGGGACTGCTGGCTGTTTTATTGTGCGGCGCTTATATGCGTTGGGCCTCGTTGGGGCCGCTGAGTCAGATGCTGCATTACGACGAGGCCTGGTATGGCGCTGATGCGCTTTCTTTAATCGTTCACCCCCGGCTGACCCCTTTCTTCACCAACAATTTTGGCCGTGAAAGCGGCTGGATGTATTGGCTGGTCCCTTTCATCCTGGCTTTCGGCGCCTCAGCGTTTGCCTTGCGCCTGGCGGTGACCTGCACAGCGTTGCTCACTCTGGCGGCGACGGCGCGCCTGGGGCGCGAGCTCTGCGGCCCTGATGGTGGTTTTTGGGGCGCGGCCGCCTTAGCCGTGTTCTACTGGCACGTGCATATTTCGCAGCAGGCGCTGCGCGCCAACTTCTATATTTTTGTGGGAACGCTGGCGGCCGCCTGGTTGTTGCGTGCCTATCGCACGAACTCCCGCCGGCACTGGGCCGTGGCCGGGGGGGTGCTGGGGCTGCTGAGCTATACGTATTTTGCTTCACCGGCCTGGAGCGCTTACTTTGGTCTGCTGTTGTTGGGGGTGGCATTGCGTGAGCGGCAACGGCGGCGGGGTGTGGTCCTGGCCTTGTTGATAGCCGCTGCATTGGTGGTGCCGATGGGGCTTTATTTTTTGACTCACACGGAGCTCTTCTTAACCCGTCCGACGACCGTTTCCAGTTTTACCCTGGCGCAGTTGTTAGCTAACCTGCAGCGGTGGGGAGCAGCCTGGTTTCAGCGGGGGGACCCCAACGCCGAGTTTAACCTGCCGGGGCGTCCCATCCTGGATGCCATTACGGGGACGCTCCTGGTTCTGGGCTTGCTGGGCTATGCGCTCTCGGCGCGGGGGCGACGCGCCGGGTTATTGCTGCTGGGGTGGGGGATAGCGGCCTGGCTTCCATCACTGTTCAGTAACCTGGCCCCTCATTTTCTCCGCGCTTCTGGCATGACGGTACCCGTGGCCCTGCTGTGGGGCAATGGCGCCCGGCTACTGGCGGCCGGTGGCGTGCGCCTTAGCCGCCGACCAGCGGCGGCTCTGTTACCCCTATTACTTTTTATCCCTGTAGGGTATAAGACCTATGATGATTTCCACCATCGTTGGATCCACAACTCTGAAACATTTATTCTGATGGAACAGCATATAAACCAGGCTATCAATTACGTGCGTGACCAGCGGCCAGTGGATGATTACGTTTATTTCAGCCCCTTTAACCCCGGTCATCCGGTCATCGTCTTCCGCCGAGGGGACCTGACACCGCGGCCGGTTGGAGCCTTTGTTAGCCATCAATGCCTGGTCATTCCCAACCATCAGGCCGTCTACACTTCTCTCACGATGTATGAGCCAGATTTTCAGGCTAACCTGGCGCAATGGGCTGCCGTCACGCCGGTGTATCAGGACGCAACGTCACCAGACGGCAAACCGCGCTATACTATTTTTACCGCCACCCCTGATCTCCAGCGGCTCCAGGGCCTCACGACCACGCTGCCAATGCGCTTTGATGATTGGCTGGAGGTCCGTTTGTTATCTGCCCTGCCCCCCACTGTGACGCCCGGCGCGACGATCACTGTCGTGCTGGGCATCCAGGCACTACGCTCGCCGGAGCTCTACCCCAGCATTTTTGTACATCTATATGGGACGCCGACCCCTTATGAAGGCGGCCCGCTTTGGGCCCAGGGGGATAGTCAGGTTTGTTCTTCCTACCCGGCCCACTTATGGCGCACTGATGAGACCATAGTCCAGGGTTTCCCATTGACTCTGCCGGCCGACCTGCCGCCCGGCGTCTATACCATAGCCGTGGGCAGCTATGCCTATCCTAACGGTGCCCGGTTACCCGTCACCGCTCCACCTGATGCACCGCCAGATTATGTCATGCTGCATACTTTTAGAGTCTCACTGCCATGAGCAAGAAGACTCGTATTACCTTGTTGCGGATTTTGTTGGTCCTTGTCTTTGTCGGGGTGACTGGTTACGCAGTGCTGCACCGGGAGCAAATTAGCTTTGCCCGCTTCCGCGATCTGGGCTATCTGGGGGTTTTTGGCATGGCCTGGATCGGCAGCACGACGGTGCTGTTGCCCATTCCCCATCTGGCTTTCACCTTCACGATGGGAGCGGTTCTCAACCCCTTCCTGGTGGGGTTGTGCGCCGGGTTTGGGGACTCCTTAGGAGAGTTGTGGGGCTATCTGGCCGGCTATGCAGTAGAAGATCTGGTGGATCGCTGGCGCGTCTACCCCAAAATTCAAGGTTGGGTGCAGCGCTACGGGCCATTGACCATCTTTTTGATGGGGGTGGTGCCGATGCCGCTGTTTGATATGGCCGGGATGGCGGCCGGCGCTGGGGGGATGCCGGCCTGGCAGTTCTATCTGGCGACCTGGAGCGCCAAGACGCTCAAGGCGATTGTCTTTGCCTGGGCCGGCCACTTTGGCGTGGCGTGGTTGGCCCACCTGCTGGGATTGTGACCGGCGACCCTACCATCTGGCGATGACTCCCCCGCCGAGCACTTCATCCTCGTGATAGAACACCAGCGATTGCCCCGGCGTCAGGCCGGCGACGGCGGTGGCAAAGACGACCTGGGCCTGCTCACCCGGCAGTAAGGTGATCTGCGCTGGCGTCACCGGGGCGTGATAGCGCGGTTGCGCCAGGGCTTGAAAGCAGGGGGCCGGCGGTGCCCCAGCCGTGAAAGTGACTGCCTCTAATTTGCAGCGTTCCCGCGCCAGCCGTTCCGGTGGCCCGACGATGAGCGCGTTGGCCGCCGCGTCCAGTTGCAGCACGTAGAGTGCCCGCCCCACGTTCAATCCCAACCCTTCCCGTTGTCCGACGGTGTAGAGCGGCAGGCCCTGATGCTCTCCTAAGCGTCGCCCGGCCTCGTCATAGATGGGGCCGGGGCGCAACGACTCGGGCGCCAGGTGGCGCAGCAAGGCCCGGTAATCGCCGCGTGGCCCCAGGAAGCAGAGATCCTGGCTGTCGGTGCGTTCGGCGGCGGGCAGGCCGCGCTGCCGGGCCAGGGCGCGCACCGCTGCTTTGTCGGCCACTTCGCCTAAAGGGAGGCGCAGCCGGGAGAGGGTGGGTTGGTCCAGCCGGTAGAGGACGTAGGATTGATCGCGCCGGGCGTGGTGGGCGCGCAGCAGCCGCGTTGGCGTCCCTTCCGCCTGGAGGACCCGCGCGTAATGGCCGGTGGCGATCCAGGCGGCACCGTATTCAGCGGCGGCCGCCAGCAGCGCGGCGAATTTGAGCGTGGGATTGCAAAAGACGCAAGGGTTGGGGGTGTATCCCTGCCCATAGGCTGCCACAAAAGGCCGGATCACCTCCTGGTAGAAGCGCTCTGTCAGGTCTAAAACGGTGCAGGGGATACCCAGGGCGGCGGCGACCGCCTGGGCGCTCGGTACAGCATCGCTGTCACTGGCGAAGGGGGCACGCCACAGCCGCAGCGTGACGGCCTGCACTTCCAGCCCGGCTTCTTGCAGCAGCAGTGCGGCGACGGCGCTATCCACGCCGCCGCTGAGGGCGACTACCACCCGGTGCGGATCCACATCTGACTTCAAGGTTGAACTCCTTGTTTGTAGTCACGCGCTTGAGCGCCGTCTCGGCTGCGCTCAAGTGCGTCACGACCAACCGCATTAAAGCGTGTGCCTACAAGCCTGTTTTTCATTCCACCACCAGTGCCCATGGGGGCATAGTGAATTCCACTGGAATAGGACTTACGCAGACGCGGGCATTTTTTAGCCGCCAAGGGCGCTGAGAAATCGTCCTTTCTCTGCGCTCTCGGCGGTGAAATTCAGAGCATTGGCATAAGTCCTGCGGAATTCCCCATGAGCTGGCGTTCATCAGCCGTGGGATGAAAATAGGCTCGTAGTGCCGCGCTTATGATCTTTGAGAAAATAATCCGGTCATGTGCGCGCTGAGCGCCCGGCGGTCAACCGCCGGGCTAGCCAGCAACGCCCCGTGAACGGGGCTACGGCAGCCCGGTTTACCGGGCGTGGCTTGGGT
>Ga0067045_1029410_pt1 | contig 21016 bp, 11 predicted proteins | sample TerdegcTABiofilm_FD_59184 | JGI IMG/M metagenome (GOLD analysis project Ga0067045, IMG submission 59184) | Combined Assembly of (Gp0054472, Gp0054536) Wastewater bioreactor microbial communities from Singapore -Terephthalate degrading...
CGCTCTATTTGAAGGCGGTCCTTCGCGGCATCTTTCAAGGCCCGCCCGCCGATCCCGAGCTGCGTCGCCGGCTCCAGAACGAGGCCGCCCGGCATCCGCCCGGATTCCTTCATGCCCGACTGGCCGAAGTCGATCCCCAAGCCGCCGCGAAGCTGCACCCCCACGATCAGCGGCGGATCGTTCGGGCATTGGAGGTGTACCAAACGACCGGGCAGCGCATCAGTCAACTTCAGGCCCAGTTCGACCGGCCCCGTTCGGAAGCGATGGGCCGCGTCTTCCAACTCCACCTGCCCCGCGAGCTGCTCTGCGCACGGATCGAGCGCCGAACCGACGCCATGTTCGCGCGGGGGTTTGTCGATGAGGTTCGGCGGCTACTCGATCACCCCAAAGGTTTGGGGCCCACGGCATCCCGAGCATTAGGATATCAGGAGGTCATCGTTTTTTTGGCCGGGCAAGGCTCGCTTGACGAAACCATCGCCCAAGTCAAACTTCGGACGCGGCAATTCACCAAACGACAGATGACGTGGTTCCGCCACTTGGAAGAAGTGGAAGCGATTCCGGTTTCGCCCCAAGATTCCCCCCATATAATCGCAGGGAGAATCCTTCTGAAGATGGGTTTTTGATGCCGTTTGCGTGGCTTGCAATTGCCGCGGCCGGGAAGTGGAGCCGCTCCCCGCCGCTCAGTACCGCCCGATCGCCGCACGGCGGATCGTGCGCCTGTGGACTCGCCGTTCATTAAATCCATAGGGCAAGTGTTAGCGTGCGGAGCGCCGCCGGGTTATTAGGCGGAGCGCCGCCGGGTTATTAGGTTGAGAGCGGGTCGTGATCGCCTGCCGATCGCGACGTCGGAAAAACCCCACGGGCAACAGACAGCCGAGCCGCCGGCGGCTTTTCCAATGATGATCACAAGGGAGTCATCGCCTTGTGGTGCTTATCCCGTCGAGGCGACGCCGGGAAGGCGATATTGCGGCGAGGAGATCGGCGTCACCATGGTTCGCTGAGTTATTGATTCGAGCTTTTGTCCGTTTGCCGTTCTGCCCACTCCCCGTCCGCACCGGCCGCTCGGCCTATCTTGACGAGGACCAAAACGAAGGACGAGGTGCATGCGTCGACTTCTCCCTTTTCTAATTTTCCTCGGTTGTGTCGGCGGCTGGAGCGAGGCCCCGGCTGCACCCCGCCCTGGGGAAATCCTGCCGCCCTTCGAGTCGGCGGGAGAATTCGTTCCGGCCAACCGCATCGACGAACTGACGGCGGCGAAATGGAAGGAATTGAATCTCACTCCTTCGCCGCTCTGCTCCGACGCCGTCTTCATACGTCGCGTCTATTTGGACTTGACGGGGACGCTGCCGTCGGCCGATGCGGTGCGGGCCTTCCTTGCCGACGGCGATCCCCAAAAACGGCAAAGGCTGATCGAATCGCTGTTCGGCACCGATGCCTACGCCGACTACTGGGCCATGCGATGGGGAGACATCCTTCGCATCAAATCCGAGTTTCCCATCAATCTTTGGCCCAACGCGGTCCAATCCTATGGCAAGTGGGTGCGGACGGCCGTTTTGGAAAACATGCCGTACGACCGCTTCGCCAGGGAATTGCTGGCCACATCCGGGAGCAATTTCCGGGTGCCGCCGGTCAACTTCTATCGCGCCGCTCAAGATCGCAGCCCGGAAGGAATCGCACAAACCGTGGCCTTGACGTTTCTGGGCGCGCGGGCGGAAAAATGGCCGAAAGAACGCCTGGACGGGTTCGCCGCATTCTTCGCTCAAATCGGTTACAAACCCACGGGGGAGTGGAAGGAAGAAATCGTGTGCTGGGATCCGACCCAGGCCCTCGCCAAGCCGGGAAGCACGGCCAATCGGTCCCTGGTCGGGGTCTTGCCGGACGGTACCCGCGTCCCCTTGCCGGCCGGAAGGGACCCCCGAGAGGTCTTCGCCGAGTGGCTGATCTCGCCCGACAATCCGTACTTCGCCAAGGTGGCGGTCAACCGCGTTTGGGCCTGGCTTTTGGGGCGGGGAATCGTTCACGAGCCGGACGACTTTCGCGATGACAATCCGCCCTCCAATCCCGAGTTGCTCCAGTATTTGGCCGACGAATTGGTGCGATCCAAATACGATCTGCGGCATGTTTACCGTCTGATCCTCAATTCGCGGACCTATCAGCTTTCGTCGATTCCGCGGAGCTCCGATCCTCAAGCCGCGGCCCAATTCGCCTATTATCCGGTTCGCCGGCTGGAAGCCGAGGTTCTGATCGATGCCATTTGCGACATCACCGGCACCAGCGAGGAGTACTGGAGCATGATCCCGGAACCGTACTCGATCATTCCGCCCGGGCAACGGGCCGTTTGCCTGACCGACGGCAGCATCACCAGCTCGTTTTTAGAATTGTTCGGCCGACCGCCGCGCGACAGCGGCTTGACCTCGGAACGCAATCCCCGGTTTACGGCGGACCAACGTCTGCATTTGCTCAATTCCAGCCACATTTACCGCAAACTGGAAAGTGGGCCCGGCTTGGCCTGGCTGCGCGAGGGCACATGGAACGAGGCGACCATCCGACGGATGTACATGACGATACTCTCTCGGCCGCCGACCGCCGAAGAGTTGAACGCCTTACTCCCCGCGGGCCGTGGCCGTTCCTTCCGTTCACGGGACTTGGCCGTGGACGCCGCTTGGAGCCTGATCAACAGCACGGAATTCTTGTATCGACACTGATCGGTGAGCGGAGGCGCGTTCCCCCGCGGCCGTACCTGCGTGGATGAGGCACGACGAGCAACACGGAACCTGCAAACCGAGAAGACGGCAACCGCCGCAGTTGCCGCAAAGGAAGATTTCCTGACCGAGGAGGATGTATGATGCGACATGATCTGGCGCATGTGGTGCTGACCACGGAGGGATCCGGAACTTGCGAGTCTGCCGGCGGGAGGCGGATGCTCGATCGGCGGGCCGTTCTGCGACGAGGGGTTTTCGGCGCGGCAGGCCTGTTGTGGGGCACTCGCATGGCCTGGGGTTTCGCCCCGCACCTTGAACCGGCTGCCGACGGGACGCGGGGCAAGGCCAAGGCCGTCATCCAGATTTGGCTCTGGGGCGGACCGTCTCATAACGACACCTTCGATCCCAAACCCGACGCCGGCTACGATTACTGCGGACCGCTCGACAAGCCCATCGCGACCAATGTGGACGGGATTCGCATCGGTCAATTGCTGCCGGAGTTGGCCAAGATGGCCGACAAGTACTCCGTGATCCGGAGCATGGCGCACGGGGTCAATGCTCACGAGACCGCCTCGTACCTCGTGCAAACCGGCCGGATGCCCGGCGATCGCTACGTGTATCCCTGCGTGGGCGCCGTGGTTTCCTATTTTCAAGGGCAACAGGCCCGCGCCGAATCCCAGGCATCTGAAAGCTTAATCCCTCCCTACATCGTGCTGACGGAACCGCAGGGCCGATTCTCCGAGGCGAGCTTCCTCGGGCCGCGATACAAACCCTTTGCCACCGGCGGCGACCCCGCCCGTACGCCCTTCGCCGTGGAGGGCATCGTTTCCACGGCCGTCTCCACCGAGCGACAGAAGAGCCGCCGCGAGTTGCTGCAAAGGCTGGACACCTTCCGCAAAGCCATGCAAGACGAACCGAACATCGCGGAATTCATCCAAGCCGAAGAGACGGCCTACGATCTGATCCTGGGCGACAGCGGAAAGGCCTTCGAACCCGCCGAGGAACCTGACGACGTTCGCGAACGCTACGGCCGGAATACCTTCGGACAATCTTGCCTGGTGGCCCGGCGGCTGGTCGAGCGCGGCGTTCGCTACATTACCATCAACTACAAAGGCTGGGATACCCATAAACAGCACTTCCAAATCATGCAGCGGAAGCTGCCGGAGCTGGATCGCGGGTTATCGGCCCTGCTTTCCGATCTATCGGATCGCGGCTTGCTGGATTCCACGATTGTTTGGTGTTGCGGCGAGTTCGGGCGAACGCCCAAGGTTCTGTGGGAGCCGCCCTGGAGCGGCGGCCGCAACCACTGGGGCCGGGCCTTCTCGGTCCTCGTGGCCGGCGGGGGTTTCCGCGCCGGGCAAGTCGTCGGCTCCACCGATGCCAAGGGCGAAGAACCCAAGGATAAGCCGGTCCATCCCACCGATCTCATCGCCGCCATGTATCAACTCTTGGGGATCGATCCGACCGCCTCGCTACGGCATCCCTCCGGTGACATGGTCCGGTTGACGCCGGAACCGGAAGATGGAAAACCGCTGTGCGGGCATTTGCGAGAAATCTTGTAAGATGCGAGTCAGCTTGGAGACGATCACGATGAAAGCCATCCGATCGTGGACGGCGACGGGCATTCTGGTTTGCGCCGCGGCATGGTGCGGGCCGACCGTTTTCGGGCAGCAGCAACGCTCGCCCGGGCTCGGTTACGTCTATCCCGCCGGAGGACGCGCCGGCACGACATTCCAAGTCACGATCGGCGGCCAATTCCTGGACGGCGTTCACCAGATCGTTTTCGCCGGCGAAGGTCTGCCGAATGACGGCATCCAAGCCAAGGTCGTTCGGCTCATCAAGCCGCTGACGCAAAAACAAGTCAACGACTTGCAAGAGAAGCTCATGCAATTGCGGGACCGCGTCCGCGAGGAGACCAATCGGCGGCGACGCATGGGCCTGCCCGCCGACTACATGTCGATCTTGATCGACGTGGCCAAGGACGCGGGCATTTCCGCGGAGGAGATCCAGGCCCTGGAGGAGTACCGTCGCATCCGCAACGACCCCAAGCGGCAGCCCAATCCCCAGATCGCCGATCGCTTGATCGTGGAAATAACGGTTTCGCGCGAGGTTCCTCAGGGCACCTATCTGCTGCGGGCCGCCGCCCCGGCTGCCATATCCAATCCGCTGCGTTTTCAGGTAGGACCGTGGCCGGAGGTCTCGGAGCAGGAACCCAACGAAGGCGACAAGCCGCACCGCATCACCGCCGCCTTTCCGCTGGTCATCAATGGACAGATTCTCCCCGGCGACGTCGATCGCTTCCGGTTCTCGGCGAAAAAGGGGCAGCACCTCACGGCCGTCGTCTTCGCGCGGGAGTTGATCCCGTACCTAGCCGACGCCGTGCCGGGCTGGTTCCAAGCAACGCTTAGTCTGCAAACCGCGGACGGCAAGGAGCTGGCCTATGTGGACGATTATCGCTTTCACCCCGATCCCGTTCTCCGGGCCGAGATACCGGCCGACGGCGACTATGTGCTGGAAATCAAGGACTCCGTGTTCCGCGGTCGCGAGGATTTCGTGTACCGCATGGCGGTCGGTGACATCCCGTTTGCCACGGCCGTCGAACCGGCGGGACTGCGGCAAGGCGAGACGCGAACGTTCCGCCTGGACGGTTGGAATCTCTCCGCGCAAACCCTGAGCATCTCCGCGGCGGATTTGCCGCCGGGCATTCATGCCCTCTCCCCCGCGCGGATGAACGGCGCCCTGGGCCGGGTCTTGTTCGCCGTGGATACCCTTCCCGACATCCCGGAGCGGGAGCCGAATGACGCGCCCGCTCAGGCCCAAGCCGTAACGCTCGAAACCATCATCAACGGCGCCGTGGATCGCGTGGGAGATCGCGATTTCTACGTCTTCCCCGGGAAAAAGGGCGAAGAAGTCGTGCTGGAAGTCACGGCCCGGCGACTCGGATCACCCGTCGATTCGTTCCTCCGTCTTCTGGCCCCGAACGGCGAGCAGGTCGCCATGGGTGACGATTGGGAGGACAAGGGCGTCGGCTGGTTGACGCACCACGCAGATTCCTATGTGCGCGCGGTATTGCCGCAAGACGGCGACTATCGCGTCGAAGTCCGGGACATGCAGCAAGGCGGCGGACAAGACTACATCTATCGCCTGCGGATCAGCCGGCCGCAACCGGACTTCCAATTGCGAGTCGTGCCCTCCTGCCTCAACGCTCAGCCCGGGATTACCGTTCCCGTGGACGTCTATGCCCTTCGCAGAGACGGTTTCGACGGCGAAATTCGGCTGAAGATTGCGGGAGCGAGTGACGACCTACGGCTGTCGGGCAACCTTATCCCTGCCGGCCAAGATCGCGTACGCATGACGCTTACCGTTCTTCCCTCAGGTTCTCCCGGCTTACTCCGGCCCAACCTGTTGGGAGAGGCGCAAATCGCCGGAAGGACCGTCACGCGGCAAGCCGCCGCGGCCGACGATCTGATGCAAGCGTTCTTCTACCGCCACTTGGTGACGGCCGACCCCTGGATGGTCTTCGTCGGCGGTCGATCGCGCTTCACGCCTGCCTTGACGCCCGTCAACGTCCTGCCTCTCAAGTTACCGGTAGGCGGTACCGCGGCCGTTCGTTTCAACCTCCCACGTTTCGCCCGCAGCGTCAACATCGCCGCCCTCCAGTGGGAGCTGCTGGAACCGAACGAGGGAATCTCCCTCGGGAAGGTATCCGTATCGCCGGACCGCGTCTCGGTACCGGTGCAGGCGGCTGCGGAACTGACGCCTGGATTGAAGGGAAATTTGATCTTGCAGCTCTTCTCGGAGCAGAAACGGCCGAATTCTAATCAATCCTTCAAGGTCTTTGTGGGAGTGCTGCCCGCGATTCCGTTCGAGGTGGTGCCCGCCGGTGACACCGCGGAAAGCTCGGACTCCCGCGACCCCGGCCGATCATAGTCCGTCGCGCCGCCGGCCCGGAAGCCGTCGCCCCCTTAGCGCGGCAGCTGCGGTGTCGGTCGCGCGCCGAGGCTGGGGGCGGCCGTTCCGCTCGGAGCCGGTCCCGACGACTCGACCGTCTGCGACCAGCTACGATCCGGCAGGTTCGGCTTGAACGGATCCTCCTTGAACATCCGCAAGGGGTCCACCGCGTTGACTTTCAGCCGCTCGAACTGATAGACCTTGCGCGCCTGCGTGCTGGGATGGGCGCTGGGGTAGAAGAGCTGGAGGGCGAAGACCTCCATATTGGGCAGCTTCAAGATCAGCTCCGCCTTCAGGAAATTGGCGGCCTCCTGCTGATACTTGGGGTGGGCCTCCAGCCAAATCTCATCACGCACGTTGTTCGGCGTGATGATCCGCATGTAATAGCGGCGGAGCAACGACTCGGCGCTCGCCCCGAACAAGAACGGCAACGGACCTTCGGTGATGGCCTTGCCGCGGAGCTCCGGCGGCAGAACCGTCTCCACGACCTGCTTGGTTTCGAAGCGATATTCGTAAATGGACCGGCCGTCGCACAGCCAGCGCTCGGGCAAGACGGCGGGCTGGAACCGTCCCTCGCGGACCTCCTCGTCAACCCGGAATAAACCCTTGTCCGGGGCCGCGTAGAGAATCTTGCCGCGACTGATCCGAGCGGGTTCATTCGGGGATCCGGCCACCGGATCGAATTCCCAGCGGGTGAAATCGCACTCGAAGGTCTTGATTGCCGCGCTGCGTTCCTCCCACGCCTTCAACACGCGCTCCAAATTGGCCTGCTCGGCGGGCGAGAGGACGAATGGCGGGGGAAGAAGGGTGGGTTGGGGAGCCGCCGCCCGGCCCGGCGCCACCGCCTCGGCTCCCGCAGCGGGAACGCCGGAGGGTTGGACGTACGGTGAAGGGCCGCCGCCCGCCGACGGCAGGCCTCCCGTCGCTCCAAACTGTTGGGCCTGGGCCGATAGGCATGTCAGAGCGGCCGCCAGCATCCCCAAGGCGAAGATCGTTCTTTTCCCGTTTCGATCGCCGTCTCGGCGGCACGGTCGGTGATGTATCCTCGTGCAAGGCATCGTTGATCCTCCCTGATTCACGCGGCGCCGGGCATTTACAACGTGGGGATCGCGCGGACAAGTCCACCCAAGACCCGACGCCGGCGCCTCGAATTGTATCACGCCGACGGATTTTCACCGATAGCACTTCGACGGTCTCGCCTTTCGGCGGATTCCCACCGTCGCAGATGAAGAAATTGGGGCGCCAGCGGATCAGCCGTCAATCGACGCGACGCCGTCGCCTGCCGAAGAAATGCACGGGCAGAAACGCCCCCAATCCGCTGCACAACGCGATGGTAAGCCCCGGTTCGGGAATCGGCATGACCCCGTGGAGAGGCACCACGACGGTGATGTCCGGGTCATAACGCCATGAATCGTTGTTGTACTTGGGGTGAAGGTAGGTCGTAATATCGCCGTTTTCGTCCCGGAATGGGCTCAAGGGAGGATCAGTGGGATTAAAGATGCCATTGCTTGCATTCAAGGTCACCCATCCACTCCCCGACGATTCCGGCTCGTCGTATCCGTAAACGGCGTTACGAATCCTGACAGCGATAATCCAGGTGCCGAGCGGTAGATCAAAATCGCCGGCATCGATCAAGGTCAAATACGTCGGTCCGCTCGCCCAATAGGTACCTTCACCGAAGTTTCCGTCATTCGGATCATTATCGGTATTGACCCATGCCGCTAGCGGTTCATAGTTCGTAGGCTGGGTGTATCGATAACCGGTCCATTCCAAGGAACCGTTCTCAACGTACCCCAGCGACACCAAGAAGACGTCACTCCCGCCTCGCCAGTTATTCTGGTTATCCCGCAATGGCGGATAACCGTTCTCGTAAATCGCCAGATCATTGCCGGGGAGATTCTGGTACCCCACAGGGGTCCCCTGAACGCTGCCCCAGCTAAGCTCGATCTCGCTGAAAAGGGAGTAGTATGAACCGGTTCCTACACCCGGTCCAAGATTGATGGAAAGCTCCTTACTTTTGACGTAGCGCACCTGATTGTAGAGTAGGTCGCCAACCGTCCTGTACGGAGCGGTGTGGTCTTGGTTAACGATCCAACCTGTCGGTGACCATGCGGAGCCGAAGACAAAGAGGGGCGAACCCGCCGCCGTTGGGTCTGTCGGCGAGTAAACGAGGCTTGCCTCCGTCGGAAGCCAATCTGTGTTCCACGTAACGCCCTGTTTTGTTATCCAGGCCGCTTCGACGGGGGAGCAAAAAGACACCGTTAGTGCGGCCCATATACCGCAAGCAATGGCGAATGCTCTCCAGGAATCGGAGCGCATGATAACGCTAGCTGCCCCAGACGGGATAAGATGATTTGCCATGAGGGCTGACCCAAAACCACAATTCATGCCAAGCCCTTATTGAACTTGCGGAGCCCAATGCATCTGACCCGGCCTGGCTCGCACGCCCTCGAATTATAAATAGAACTGCGACGGTTTTCCAATTTTCGGCGGGCCACCATCCGTTGGCATACCGCTACACGACACCTTGACATGCCTCGTCGCCCGGCTCGAATAATGAAGTAAAGAGGCGGCCGGCACCGCCCCGCGCGGCCGCGAACGGCCCATACTCGGGTAATGTGGAGGAAAACGAGCTCGACGAAAGATTTGGCCCCTCTCGCCATTGCGCACAACAAGGAGGCAGCAGCATGGCCGACGAACCGGAAATCACGTCGTCCTTGCATTCGGCCGACCGACCGACAGGCGCGGCCGCGGAAAAGAAAATCATCGTGGACGAGGATTGGAAGGCCCAGGTCGAAAGGGAACGGGAGGAGCTTCGCGCGAAACAGACCTCCGGAACGGCTTCTTCAGCCCCCGACGATCCCCCGCTTCCACCGCCCAGCATTACCTCTTTGGCGGGAGTACTGGCCTTAGAAGCCATGAGCTGCCTCGGATCGCTACCGGACCCCATCTCGGGCAAGATTCACGTTCGACTCAATCGCGCTCGGCACCTGATCGACACCATCGAGTTGCTGCGTCGCACGACCCAAGGCAATGTTTCGCCCGAGGAAACGGCTGCTTTGGAGCAAATCTTACACGAACTGCGATTGGGCTTCGTCCAAGTCCAATCCCAAGTTGCGACCGGCGGATGATTTCGGGCAAATTCATTCCGCGGCCGTAGCCGATCTCCTCCGCCGGCGCGAGCGAGCGGCCGAGCCAAACTCCGAATCGGCATCGACGGCGATCTCCGTTGCCAAAGTGTCCATCGGACGGCACTCGGCGACCGAAAAAGAGTTCCCCGGAGTCATGCGTCGGTCCCTGATCCGCCCGCCCGGTTTCTCGATGGACAATCCGAATCTCTGTTGGGCGACCGCACGGCAAAACCGGTCCCGGGCTCGCGGTCGCCTCATCCTGGGGATCTTGCTTCGCGCTGATTATTAACTACAATGGCTGACATAAATAGCGACTAAGAACTTGCTGTCCCGGTCGCCACCCCACGCTCCCCGCACCAGGCAAGCTTTCCCACCCGGTCGCAGCCATGTCGCATCGTCCACACACAGGGTCGCTGGATCGGAGTTGCTTTCAGGCCGGTCGGCCGCTCGCCGGCGTGCCCATTCTCTCGGTCGGGAAATTTAATCAGGCTCCAGCCCTCCTGCCGCATCGTCCCGCATTGGTTTCACCGCACTTTCGTTCCTCGTTTGGGAGGCTTTTATGGAACGGTCACCTTGCAAGGGAAATCCGTTTTTCGGTTCGAGCCGCCGTGAATTCTTGACGGTCGGCGCCCTGGGAATGCTCGGCATCACCCTGGGGGACTTGCTCCGGGCGAGGGGTGCCGTAGCCGAGGAAAACCTACCGGAAACTTTCGGCAAGGCCAAGGGAATCATTCACATCTTTTTGCCGGGCGGCATGGCTCAGCAGGAGTCGTTCGACCCCAAGCCCTACGCGCCCTTGGAATACCGGGGTTCTTTCGGCGTGGTCAAGACCAAGCTTCCCGGCGTGGTCTTCAGCGAGACACTGCCGCGAATCGCCGACATCGCGGACAAAATCTCGGTCGTGCGCTCCATGTCGCACGGCGAGGCGGCCCACGAGCGCGGGACGCACAATATGTTTACCGGATATCGGCCCAGCCCGGCCTTGGTCTATCCATCGCTGGGTAGCGTGGTCAGCCACGAGTTGGGATCCCAGGCCGGATTGCCTCCTTACGTGTGCATTCCCAACCAGCCCGACCCGTTCGCCGGGACGGGCTACTTGGGAAGCGCCTTCGGCCCGTTCAGTCTCGGCAGCGATCCCGCGCAGCGGAGCTTTCGGGTCCGCGACCTGGGGCTTCCGGCGGGCGTGGACGAGTCGCGATTCGCGCGGCGCCGCACCGCCCTCGATGCGGTAAACGCTCATTTCGCGTCGCTGGAAAAGGCCGATGCCGTACAAGCCATGGACAGCTTCTATCAGGCTGCGTACGAGCTGCTCAGCTCGCAATCCGCGCGGGAGGCATTCAATTTGGAGGCCGAGCCGGCCGAAGTGCGGGACCGCTACGGCCGTCATGAGGCAGGGCAGCGCCTGCTCATGGCGCGACGGCTGGTCGAGGCCGGCGTGCGCGTCGTTACCGTGTCCTACGGCGGCTGGGACTTTCACCGCGGAATCGTGGACGGCACCAGGCGGTTGATGCCCGCCCTCGATCAGGCCTTTGCGGCCCTGATTCAAGATCTCGATTCCCGCGGCCTGTTGGACGAAGTCATCGTGATGCTATCCACCGAGTTCGGCCGCACGCCGAAGGTCAACGGCGATGCCGGCCGCGACCACTGGCCGCGCGTCTTCAGCATCGTTTTGGCCGGCGGCGGGATTCAACGGGGCTGCATTCACGGGGCTTCGGACGCCACCGCCGCGGAACCGGATGCGGACGCCATGAACCCGGCCGACCTCTTTGCCACGATTTACCACCTGTTGGGCGTCGATCCCCGCAAACTGCTCATGGCGCCGGGCGGCCGGCCGCAGGCCATCGCACCCGCCGAAGGTGACGTGCGACGTTCCATTTTGGTCTGACTCCCGCCCACGCAAGGAAACGGCGATTCCCGGTCTGCACGGTGTCGCCGGCCTTCCGCCGCATGACTACCAAGAGGACCCGCCATGACTCCCCGACAACGACATCCCGCGACGCAGGCAACCGACTCCCTCGCCTCCCCAACCTCTCGGGACGTTTCCATCGGCCCATTGACGTGGTCAAGGTTGCCGCATAGCCGTCCGCCGCTGCTCGTCGTATTGCTAGGACTGGCGGCATGGGTTTCGTTGACGGCCGGGACCGAGCTGCGGGCGGCCGATCCCGTCTTGCGGCGGACCGTGCCTCAAGGCGTCACCCGCGGCGGCGAAACGGACCTCGTCCTCGAGGGTGAGCGGCTGGACGACGCCCAGGAGGTCTTCTTCTACAAGCCCGGGATCACGGTGCAAAGTGTGACGGCCGAGGCCGCGAACCGCGTCAAATTACGACTTTCAATCGCACCGGATTGCGCGCTGGGAGATATCGGGTTGCGTTTGCGGACGGCGACCGGTATCAGCAATCTCATCACGCTTTCGGTAGGTTCGCTGCCCATCGTGGACGAGACGGAGCCGAATGGAAAGCCGGAAGAGGCGCAGGGCATCCCCTGGAACGTGACGGTTCACGGAGTGGTATTGAACGAGGACGTCGACTACTTCCGCATCGACGGGAAAGCGGGCGACGTGCTGAACGTGGAGGTGGAAGGGCTGCGTCTGGGCGAGTCGTTCTTCGATCCCTATCTGGCCGTGACCGACGAACGCCGCTTCGTGCTGGCGGCCGCGGACGACAGTCCCGTGGCGAGACAGGACGCCTGCCTATCCGTCCGATTGCCTGCCGACGGAACCTATTTTATCGAACTCCGCGAAAGCGCCTTCGGCGGGTCGGAAGCCTGCCGCTATCGATTGCACGTCGGGCATTTCCCGCGTCCCACGGCGGTATTCCCCACCGCGGCCAAACCCGGCGAAAACCTGAAGTTCGAGTGGCGGGACGGAACCGGCAACACCTGGGAGCAAGAGCTGTCGCTGCCGGCCGATGCGTCGGGCACCACGCCCGTCTTTGCGGAGCGCGAGTCCTTGCCGGCGCCGTCGCCCAATTGGGTGCGCGTTGCGAGCTGGGAACGCGTCCTCGAAGCCGAACCGAATGATGCCTTCGATCAAACCACCACGTTCACCGCTCCGGCCGTTCTTTGCGGCAGGATCGGCACCCCCGGAGATCGCGACCATTTCCGCTTTCCCGCGAAGAAAGGAGAGTCCTGGGATGTTCGCGTTTATGCCCGCGAGCTGCGCAGTCCCTTGGATTCGGTCCTGACGATCTCCCGGGCGACGGGGCAAGGCGTGGCAGGCAATGACGACGCCGTCGGGCCGGACAGCCAGCTCCGCTTTACCGCGCCCGATGACGGGGAATACGTCCTGTCGATTCAGGATCAGCTCTTAGCCGGCGGACCGGACTACGTCTATTGCGTGGAAGTGGCGCCGATCAAACCGCAGTTGCTCATCACCCTGCCCGAACGCACGGTCTTCAGCGATATCACGGCGGCCGTTCCCCGCGGCAACCGCCTGGCAATGATGGTGGCCGCCCAGCGGGCGGATTTCGATGCCGAAACCGTGCTGCAATTCGGCGAACTGCCCGGCGGGTTGTCCGTGCAAGCGGACACCATCCCGGCGGGAGTCGGCGCCGTGCCGGTATTGATTTCGGCGGATCCGTCGGCCGAGACGAGCGGTCGGCTGGTGGATCTGATAGGGCGATCGACGGTGGGAGATCAAGTCGTGGAAGGGCGGTTGCGACAACGCACGTCGTTGATCCGCGGCCAAAACGACCGCGAAATCTGGAATTATATGTCGGATCGGCTCGCCGCCGCGGTTACGGCGCCGGCACCGTTTTCGCTGGAGATCATCCAGCCCAAGGTTCCCATCGTTCAGGGCGGCACCATGCGGTTGAAGGTCGCCGCGAAGCGGAACGAGGGCTTCCAGGCACCGATCCAATTGCAAATGCTTTACAATCCGCCGGGGCTTTCCACGCCCACCACCGTAACACTGCCCGGCGACGCCCAGGAGGTCGTGGTACCGATCACCGCGACCGCTCAGGCCGCCGTGGGACGCTACAAGGTCGCCGTGTTGGGTACGGCGGACGTGGGCGGCGGCGCGGTCACGGTCTCCACACAGTTGGCCGACTTGGAGGTGGCCGCTCCCTTCTTCGCCTGCGAGTTCCCCAACATGGCGTTGGAGCAGGGCCAAGGCGGTCCGTACCTCGTCCGTGTTCAGGTCGCGCGGGAATTTCCGGGCGAAGCCACTGCCGAGTTGGTCGGCTTGCCCCCGGGAGTGACGGCCGAACCGCAGACACTAACGAAAGATACGACCGAGCTGAAATTTCCGCTCCAGACGTCGGCCGATAGCCCGCCGGGGCAACACAAGTCGCTCCGTTGCGTAGCGGTCATCACCGTGGACGGTGAACCGGTCGAGCACCTCTTCGGGCCTGGGGAGTTGGTGATTCAAAAGCCCGCTCCGCCCAAGGCCGATGCCCCGCCGGTTGCGCAAGCGCCGCCGCCCGCCGCCCCGGCCCTCAGCCGCCTCGAACAACTGCGGCAAAAGCGCCAGGCCGCGGCAGCCCCATGACTCGGGTTTTGATTCCGACTAACTCCCGTATTGATACCCCGCTACCAAAGCTCCCACGATACCGCATGAGGCCTTCGTCATGATCGCATTGCCGGGTTGTCTGCCATCCCAACACGCGGCTCCAAGCCGCGACAGGTCCGCCGCATTCCCGGGTCGGTCCGGCCGAATCGGCGGCGTCGGTCGCCCTCCCTTCCATAGCCGGGCCGTGACGTTCCGGCACTACGTCGCTGCGCTGGTAATTGCCCTGGTAATGCTGTCGGTGACGATGCCGGGAGCGTCGCAGGGCCGGGCGCAAGATGGGCCGAACGCGACTGCGAACCTCCAACTCCAAGCCTTTCCTCCGGACATCCGCCTCGACAACGGCCTCGATTACCAAACGTTCATCGTTACGGCGGTTCGTCCGGACGGCGTCACGCAAGACGTTACCGATGCCGCCGTAAAGGAAATTGCCGACCCCGCCGTGGCCTCCATCGAAGGGAATCGCGTCATCCCCGTCGGCGACGGGCGGACCGCGCTGACGGTTCGCCACGCCGGCCAAGAGGTTCAGATACCGGTATCCGTGCAAAATGTGGCCGCCAAGCCTCCCGTCAGCTTCACGCTGGATGTGATGCCGGTCCTCTCCCGCGCCGGTTGCAACACGGGAGGCTGCCACGGCGCAGCCCGCGGCAAGGACGGGTTCCGTCTTTCCCTCTTCGGCTACGATCCGGCCGGCGACCACTTCCGCATCACGCGCGAGCTTCCTTTCCGCCGCGTCAACCTGGCCGTCCCGGAGGAATCGCTTCTGGTCCAAAAGGCCGTGGGAGCGGTGCCGCACACCGGCGGCAAGCGATTTGAACCCGACAGCCGATCGTATCGCTTGCTGGTCGAGTGGCTCCGCGCCGGGGCGCCTTACGACGGCGACCAGGCACCCAAGGTGGCGGACCTGGAAGTCTTTCCCGCGTCCTCCGTCTTGGAAGGAACCGGCACCTCGCAACGTTTGGTCGCAAGGGCCAAGTACTCGGACGGGACGGACCGGGACGTTACCGATTGGGTGACTTTCATCTCCAATAACGACAACTCGGCTGCGGTTACCGCGGACGGTCGCGTAACCGCGGGCAAGCGCGGCGAAGCCTTCATTTTAGCGCGTTTCGAGGGCAAGAACGTCGCTTCGCAAGTGCTCGTGCTGCCCGCCGATCTGCAATACGCGCCGCCCCAAGAGACGCCCGCCAACTACATCGACGAACTGGTCCTGGCCAAACTCGCCAAGCTCCGAATCACCCCCAGCCCGATCTGCGACGACGCCACGTTTCTCCGCCGCGTCACGCTGGATATCGTGGGCCGGCTCCCGATCGAAAACGAATGGCGAGAATTCATGGCCGACGGTTCGGCCCAAAAAAGGGCCGCGGTGATCGACCGCCTGTTGGAGCAGAAGGAGTTTGCGGAGATTTGGGGGATGAAGTGGGCGGAGCTGCTGATGATTCGCTCCAGCAACACGGTCAGCGTCAAATCGGCCTTCCTCTACAACCAATGGCTGACGGAAGGCATCGCCAAGAACACCCCCGTCAACGTACTCTTCCGCGAAATGCTCGCGGCCGGCGGCGGAACGTTTCGCAACCCCGCCACGAACTTCTACCAGGTGGAAACCGACACCTTGAAAACGACGGAGAACGTCGCGCAGCTCTTCATGGGCGTCCGCATCCAGTGCGCCCAATGTCACAACCATCCCTTCGACCGTTGGACGATGGACGACTACTACGGGTTCGCCGCCTTCTTCGCCCAGATCGGCCGCAAAACGGGCGAAGACTACCGCGAAACCATCATCTTCAATCGCGGCAACGGGGAAGTGCGGCATCCCGTGGATAACCGCGTGATGAAGCCCAAGTATCTGGGCGGGTCTGAACCGGAGACTGCCGGCAAGGACCGCCGGGAATTGCTGGCCGAGTGGCTCACGTCGCCGGAGAACCCCTTCTTCGCCGTGAACCTCGGCAATCGCATCTGGGCACACTTCTTCGGTATCGGCATCGTGGAACCGGTGGACGACGTCCGCGTGAGCAATCCTCCCTCCAACCCCGAGTTGTACGAAGCCCTCGGCCGAAAGCTGGTCGAGTACGACTTCGACTTCAAGCGGTTGGTTCGCGACATCTGCAACTCCAACACCTATCAACGCTCGTTGGAAAGCAATCCCACCAACGCAGAGGACACGCGCAACTTCGCCCGGGCCATTCCCCGACGAATCCAGGCCGAAATCCTCCTCGACTGCATCAATCAAGTGACCGAGACGCAGGAGAAGTTCCGCGGCCTGCCCGCCGGGGCGCGTGCCGTGCAGATCGCGGACGGGGCCACGTCGAATTACTTTTTGACCACGTTCGGGCGATCCTCGCGCGAGTCGGTTTGCGCGTGCGATGTGAAGACTTCGCCCACCCTATCGCAGGCCCTTCACCTCATCAACGGTCAGACCGTCGAGACGAAGATCCGGCAAGGCGGCTTGATTGCACAACTGTTGCAGTCGGGCAAGACGCCGGAGGAAATCGTGGCGTCACTTTACGTTCGGGCCTTCAGCCGCGAACCCACCGCTGAAGAACAGGCTCGGCTGTCCGAGATTCTCGCCTCGGCGCCCAATCCGCGGGAAGGCTTGGAAGACATCTTCTGGGCCGTCCTCAATTCCCGGGAATTCGTGTTCAACCACTGAAGCCGGACGATCGGACCGGAGACTCTTGCCGCCGCAAAACGAAGGCGATCCCGCCGCGGACACATCGAGGAGCGTACCCATGCATGTTTCGTCCTCTTGCCGAGGAAACGTTCTTCGCAGGATTAATAAGCCGATCGCGACCTTCGGCGTGCTCGCCGTCGCTTGGGCGGCGATATCCCACCGCTGGGCGGCCGCGGCCGAAGGCGAGGATGCGGCTGCGGAAAAAATCACCTATGCGGACCATGTCCGACCCATCCTGCGCGAGCACTGCTTCCTCTGCCACAATCAAAACCGCGCCCAAAACGATCTCAAGTTGGACAATTACGAGAATCTCATGGCGGGCGGGGCTTCCGGTCCGGCGGTGGAACCCGGCGACGCCGAGAACTCCTACCTGTACATGCTCGTCAGTCACAGCGAGCAACCCTTCATGCCGCCCAATGCGGACCGCTTGCCGGATGAAAAACTCTCGCTCATCAAACGCTGGATCGAAGGCGGGGCTTTGAAGGACGCAGGATCCACGGCCGCCAAGCCCAAAAACCAAATGGATTTGTCCCCGACCGCGGCCAATCAACCGGAAGGCACGCCGATCATGCCGGAAAACCTGCCGAAGACCCCGGTAACCACCGTGGCGCGGCCCGGAGCCGTCACCGCCGCGGCTTCCGCCCCCTGGGCTCCCCTCACGGCCGTGGCTGGGCAGCATCAAGTCATGCTTTACAACAACGAATCCGGAGAGCTGCTGGGAATCCTGCCGTTTCCCGAGGGCACGCCGCATGTCATCAAGTTCAATCGGGCCGGTTCCATCCTGCTAGTGGGCGGAGGCAAGGCCGCCCTGCGAGGCGTGGTCGTCCTCTTCGACGTCAAGACCGGCAACCGGCTGGCGGAGCTGGGAGATGAATTGGACGTGGTGCTGGCTGCAGACATCTCGCCCGACAACAAGCTCGTCGCCCTCGGCGGCCCGCAAAAGATCGTCCGGGTCTATCAAACCGCCGACGGAAACGAAATGTACTCGATCAAGAAGCACACCGATTGGGTGACCGCCCTGGAGTTCAGCCCGGACGGCGTTCTGCTGGCCACGGCGGATCGCAGCGGCGGCGTATCCGTTTGGGAGGCCGACACGGGACGCGAATATCAGACGCTGGCCGGCCATCCCGCCATGGTCAACGATCTGAGCTGGCGTGCCGACTCCAATCTGTTGGCCACCGCCGGGCAAGACGGCACCGTGCGACTCTGGGAGATGGAACGCGGCAGCCAGGTTCGCAGCATCAATGCCCACGCCGACGGCGTCACCGCGGTCGAGTTCTTCCGCGACGGCCGACTCGCCACGTGCGGCCGGGATCGCCTCTGCAAGACCTGGGACGCCGCGGGCCGGCAGAGTCGGCAGTTCGGCCCCCTGCCCGATCTGGCCATGGTCGTCACCGTCTCGCACGACAGTGCTCGCCTGGCGGCCGGAGATTTCGCCGGCGATTTCATCCTCTGGAAGACGGAGGACGGCCAAGAGTTGGCCAAACTGGCGACGAACCCCGCCGCGCCGCAATGAGCCGGCTTGACGCTCCGCCCGGCCTCGTTTTCCGCGCCAAGCCGCCGCCCTCTGCGGTCGATGCCCCTTCCGGTTTCGCCTGGGGAAAGCGGCTGCCATGCGCCGGCTCGGGTAATTCTCACGTATTGAGTTCGACCGCCTCTTCCCAATGGGCGTAGAGCCGTTGCAGCTTCTCGGCCAGTTCGTCCAATTCGGATTTGAGTTGCTTCACGCGATCCCCGCTGCGATGGGTCTCCGGCAAAGCAAGCTCCTGATGGATGGCCGCCACCCGATTCTCATGGGCCAGGATATCCCGTTCGATGTCCTCCACCTTGCGATAGGGAAAACGTCGCTTCCGTTTGGCCTGATCTTGGTTGCCGGAAAGGGCATCGCGGCCTCCCGCTCCTGTTCGGCGCGAGTCGCGGTCGGAAGCGGAAGCGGATTGAGACCGAGCGCTGAGCGTGCTCTCCGCCGCCGCGGCGTACGAAGAGTAATTACCGTACACCACCCGGACGTGATCGCCCTCGAAGACCAGCAGGTGATCGGCCACCTGATCGATGAAATATCGGTCGTGGCTGACGAAGAGCACCGTCCCGTCGAAGCGACGGAGGGCCTTTTCGAGCGCCGCCCTAGCCCAAAGGTCCAAATGATTGGTCGGCTCGTCGAGGACCAGGAAGTTAGCCTTGGCGGCCGTCAGCCGCGCGAGGGCCACGCGGCAGCGTTCTCCGCCGCTGAGTTGGCGCAGCGGCCGCACGGCCCGATCTTGCGTGATGCCGAACTTGGCCAGCAGGTCGCGACGCCGCTGTTCCACCAGGTCCGGGTTCACGGTATCGGTGGTCAGCACGGCGTCCACGGCGGGCACGTCCTCGTCCCAGTCCTCCAAGTGCTGATCGAAGTAGCCGATCTCGACGTTATGACCGCGAATGACCCGCCCTTCGTCGGGCGCGACGCATCCCAGTAGGCACTTGAGGAGCGTGGTCTTGCCGCAACCGTTCGGCCCTAGAATTCCCCAGTGCTCGCCCCGCGCGATCTCGAAATCCAATCCGCGAAAGAGCGGCTTCCCGAACGATTTCCCGAGGTTCTCCACGCGGAGGACGACGTCGCCGCTGCGCTCGGCGGGCGTGAAAGCGATGGGCGGAGCCTGAATCTCCCGCGGCGGAGGCACCGGCTCGATCCGCGCCAGCTTTTTTCGCCTGTCTTGGGCTTGAGCCGCCTTTTGCCCGTAGTGGTGGCGCCGGATGAACTCCTCCGCTTTGGCGATTTCCTCTTGCTGCTTGGCATACGTCCGCTTGGCCACCAGCAGGCGTTCCTCCTTTTGCTTGAGGTACGCCGAAAAGTTGCCCGTATAGCACTCCACGGTCCCGCGAAACAGCTCGGCCGTGTAATTCGTGACGCGGTCCAGGAAAAAGCGATCGTGACTGACGATGATCATGGCCGCCCGATGCTCGGACAGAAATCCTTCCAGCCAACGAGCGGCGTCGATATCGAGGTGATTGGAAGGCTCGTCCAGCAACATCAGATCCGGCTCGGCCAGCAAGAGCCGGGCCAAGACCAGGCGGTTTTGCTCGCCGCCGCTGAGTCGGGCCGCCTCCTGCTCGAACATGGCCGGCGTGAAGCCCAAGCCCTCCAGAACCCGCTCGATCTTGTGCTCGAGGTGATACGCGTCCAGGCGGTGAAGTTCCTGTTGGAGGAAATCGAATCGGGCGGCCCAACGGCGATGTTCTTCCTCCGGCATCGGACAGGAAAGCCGAGCGGCGGTCTCTTCGGCTTCGCGCTGAAGGCGATAGAGCGGCGCGAGCGCTGCGGCGGCCTCCTGCCGCACGGTGCGACCGAGTTCGAAGCGAGGGTGTTGCTCCAAATACCCGATCCGCGGCGATCCCACCGGTTCGCAGACCCCGCCGTCGCCCTCCTCTTGCCCGGCGATAATCCGCAGAAGCGTCGTCTTGCCGGCGCCGTTGGGGCCTACCAGGCCGATCCTCCGCCCGGCGAAGACGTCGAGGTTCACACCGTCCAAGACCGCCTCGGGGCCGTATCGCTTACGAAGACCTTCGATGTGAACGAGCAGCATGGCGGAAGGGAGATTCGGGCCGTTTCCGCCCGTCACAAGCCCACGATGTTGTAACCGCAATCGACGTGCACGATCTCGCCCGTGATCCCCGAAGAATCGGACCCCAGCAGGAACAGGCCGACGCCGGCCAGTTCCTCGAACTCGACGTTCCTGCGGAGGGGGCTTTTTTCCGCAGCATGCCGCTGCATTTCGTCGAAACCCGAGATGCCGGCCGAACTGAGCGTCCGCACCGGGCCGGCGCTGACGGCGTTGACGCGAATCTTGCTCGGCCCCAAGTCCCAAGCCAAATAACGGACGCTATGCTCCAAGGCGGCCTTGCACACGCCCATCAGGTTGTAACCCGGCATCACCTTCTCCCCGCCGAAGTAGCTGATGGTCACGATGGAACCGCCGTCCTCCATGAGCGGTTTGGCGGCGCGGCTGACGGCCACCAGGCTGTAGGCCGAAATATCCATCGCCAAGTGCCACCCCTCCCGAGTCGTTTCGACATAGGG
>Ga0067045_1029412_pt1 | contig 20997 bp, 21 predicted proteins | sample TerdegcTABiofilm_FD_59184 | JGI IMG/M metagenome (GOLD analysis project Ga0067045, IMG submission 59184) | Combined Assembly of (Gp0054472, Gp0054536) Wastewater bioreactor microbial communities from Singapore -Terephthalate degrading...
TCGAGGCTGGCACCCCGCCGATAGCCATTGCCTTCATAGCGTTTGGCCAAGGTTAAGAGGAGTTCGGAGAAATTCCAGCGGGGTGAGATGGGTTTGCCCGGCGAGGATTGAACCGCAGAGTGATCATCACTATTGCGGCGCATGGGGGCCATCTGCCGGTCTAGCGTGGAGGAATCCTTCGTATTGCCGATGGCTTTCTGCGGTCCCAAGGGCTCCAGGAGGAACCGGCCGTCCCGCTGGGGCGTGATCCGCATCAGCGGCCCGGTAGAGGCAATCCCCGCCCGGTAGTACGAGGAAGCCCCATACCCGGCATAGGGATTGGTATCGTAGGCCGAGGAGCGCGAAGCAGAACGGACCGGGACATACTCATACTCATACACGGTTTCATAACGATAACCACTGCGGCGGGAGGAACGTTTGCTGGCGGAACTGGAATTGCTGGTTTGTGAGTTTCTGCTGCTTACCTGGGTGGACTTTTTGCGACTGGTTTTGTTGGCGGACGCGTCGTTTACCAGAAACGGACACAGTACCAGAGCCAAGCTTATGGTAGTGCCAAGAATAAGCCGACTCACCATCATAGACCTCCTTTCGGTAAGACCATGACTTCAGTCAGGGTTAGGGGTGACAAGCACAAGAACCAAATAACCTAAAAAATTAATATGATGCCTGAGAAATGCCTGCGGCGGTAACGCCTGCTTGTTCCCCTAAGATGGTTCCTGGCCCAAAATTTTGTCCTTTATAAAACATAATCCAGCAAAAGTCAACCTTTTTATGGGAAAAGCCGAATTTGCTAGCTATTTTTTCGATTGATATCAAAATGTTATCCGGAAAAAAGAAATTCTCCTCCAGCTTTGCCGTGCTCTTTTTCACAAGGAGGATTTCCCCGCACCACCCTTGGCCGCCAGAAAAAAATTCTTCCCAACCCGCCCCGCTGCCCCAATTTTCCGTTATGATAAATGTAGTTCCAAGGGACACCGCTACCCGACTTCCGGGCCAGGGAGAGCAGAGACATGAGCGCTAACCAATACCACGGCCCCGGGCCGCAACCAGATCAGGACCACGACGTCTCTCTGACCGTCCTGGAGGACCGCCTGGGGTATTCATTCCAGCGGCGGGTCTGGCTCACCCAGGCCCTGGTTCACAGTTCTTTTGCCCACGAATGTCCCCAGGGGATAATCAGCAACGAGCGGTTGGAATTCCTGGGAGATGCAGTCCTGGCCCTGGTAATCAGCGACGCCCTGCTGACCCTCTTTCCCCAGGCTCCCGAGGGCAGTCTCTCCCGACTACGCGCCGCCTTGGTGAACGCCCGGCATCTGGCCAAAATGGCCGGGCGACTCCAACTGGGCCGCTATCTGCGGTTGGGCAAGGGAGAAGAGCAACAGGCCGGTCGGCGCAAACCCTCGGTCTTGGCCGATGCCTTTGAAGCCCTGATGGGGGCCGTCTACCTGGACGGAGGCTATGCCGCCGCCCAAAAAGTCGTCTTGGCCCTCTTCCAGGAGAGCCTCCAGGCAACCAAGACCGCGGCGCCAGATCAGGATTACAAGACCACCCTCCAGGAATACCTGCAGAAACACCGCAAGATATCCCCGGAGTACCGTCTCCTGGCCGAAAACGGCCCGGCTCATGCTCGCCAGTTCATCGTGGAGGTTCGGGTAGCCGGCACGGCCATGGGCGTCGGACAGGGCCACTCCAAAAAAGAGGCCTCCCAACGGGCCGCCCAACAGGCTTGGCTCAGGCTCCGGCAGGAGCATGACAACACTGCCGCTCCCCCGGCCAAAGATTAGCGGCCGGGATTAGATGCGCCTTGACAGTGCTGACAGAGGCCAAAAAATTGGATGGCCACAGAGCTTATCTGAAAACCCGAGGCCCCGGGTTGAGGGAGGGGTATTTCGGCAGGCCAATCCCACCAGAGATCTTCCACCCGGTGACATCGGCAGCAGATCAGATGGGTGTGGGGGGTGGTGTTGCCGTCATAACGGGCTACTTCATGCAACGGGTTGACCTTCTTGATCAAACCCAATTGACAGAATGTTTCCAAGGTCTTGTAAACCGTGTTAAAGGAGATCATGGGCAGGATCTTGCGCACTTCCTGAAAAATATTCTCCGCACTGGGGTGGTCCTGCCGCTCCATGATATTCCGCAATATCTCGACTCGCTGAGGCGTCACCGAAATATTCTGCGCTTTTAAAATCTGCGACAAACTCTCCGCTGTCATTTCCATACCCAGATATTATCCTTTAATAACTATTATTGTCAATGATTATTTCAATAATCAAATAGTTAATGCCCACCCGGAAGGATGTCAGTTAGAGGGAAGTTCGGTAGGGGCGGGTCTGAGACCCGCCCTTTTACATGGGTCTTTTTATCTTCATTCCATTTTCTCTGCCAGGTAGAGGAGGTTTCCCGATGGACACTAATTGTTTTCTTGTCATCCGGAGCGAAGTGATGGATCTGAGATTCTTCGGTCGTTCCGCTCCCTCAGAATGACAAAATGAGGCAAATGGAAGAGATGCCAAGGCGACTTTCACCTCTAGGCCAAAACGTTGCCGGTCAGTAACGAGTTAAAAAATAAGGTTTCTGTCCTGAAAATCGTGCTTGCATGAGCAGGGAAGCCTGCTTCACTGGTTTTCATGATCTCAGCTGAGCCGAAGGCTCATGATAACTGGTTTCTGGAAGAGCTTCTCTCATAGTGGGGCGGGCCTCCGTGGCCGCCATCGGCTTTCTGTTAGTGGGGCGGGCCTCCGTGCCCGCCCAGGGCAGCCAAATAAGGCAACCTTGATGTTCATGGTTCGCGGCTGACCGGCAGATCATGGCACTTCCCTCTATTCTGGATCACGGGTGTCCAGAGGATTGAAGTGAGGCAGTCGTACGGGCTTGTGGGCATCGCTCCCCCCTGTCATGGCCGGGAATCTTGCCGCCGCCGAATTTTACCCCCTCGCCTCTCTTTTATCACCGGGGCGCCATCTCGGCGGTCAGGAACCTATCCCCGATCAATAATAGTAGGCCAGTCCGATGAGGAAGAAATTACTATTGACTCCCGGGTTTTCTTTGTATAAACCGGCATTGGAGGTGTGCCGGAAGCGGTAGCCCAGGCTCAGGGCATAGCCGCCGATGAGGCGGATATCGAAGCCCACGCCGATCTGTGGGCTGAAGTTAAAAGCATGGGCATAGGTGGGGGAATCGATATTTTCCCAGATCAGGCCGGCTCCGCCTTCCACATAACCCAACACCCGCCCAAAGGGGTAGCTCAATTTCAGCAGCGGGGTAATGCCGATATCCCAACCGCGGTTGTGATCGGTGATGCTCCCCAGGAGCCCCTCCAGGATCAGGGAAAGGCGCAGCCTCCCCAACAGCGGATTGTTGGCGTCGGTGAGAAAAAACCCCCAACGGGGAAAGAAAGTATTGAAATGCAAGGTTTCATGGGCCTTGCAGGTCTGGCCGTAGCCATAGCGCAGACCCAGCTCCGAACCGGCCGTAGTAAAACCGGCCGCGGCCTGCCGGGCTATCGGGGGGCAGAGGGTTGAGCAGACCAGAACTACAGCCAACACCAGAGAAAGTCCATTGGGCCTGGCATACCAACGGCGATTCATGGGTATTCCTCCCCTGCATCAGCGGGAATGATCCGGCACCAGCCGGGGCTGGCATATAATCTAAAAGGGACAAAGCAAAATGTCAAAAAAAATCTACAGTTCTCAATTCTGGGGCAGGGTCTTGTCCATCTGCCTCCTGGTCACCATCGCCGCCTGCGGCGTCCGTGAATTGGCCAGCGGGCGTCTGGAGCCCCCGGCAGTGGCCTTGGCGGGGATGCGCCTCTTTCCCCCCGAGAGCAACTGTTGGCCCCTCACCGCCCTGCTGCAGGTAACCAATCCCAATCCCGAACCCCTCCGCATCCTGGGCTATGATTTCACCTTGGCCGTCCAAGGGGCCGAGCTGGTCCAGGGGCAGAGTGAAGCTGCTGTCACCATCCCTGCCGGCGATCAGACGGTGGTGGAAGTTCCCCTCCTGCTGCGACTCCCCGTTGTCCCCGCCGCCCTGACAGCTCTGCTCAAGGAAGAGAAGATCACTTACCAGTTCGCCGGCGGCCTGCGCCTGGCCTCAGTCCTGGGAGGCCTGCGTCTTCCCTTCCGGTTCCAGGGCTCCCTGACCCAGGCCCAGGGATGGGAGTACCTGCGGCAATATCTGGGTCCTCAGCCCTTGACCCGATAATCCACCACCCGCACCGCCTTGCCTTCCCCTCGAGGCAGGGAGTTGTGTTCCACCAGTTCCACCCTCGGGGTCACCAGCAATTCGCTCTTCAGGGCCTCGGTGATCTTCTTCTGCAGGACCTTGAGAAATTTCAGGTCTTCTTGGAAATATTCCTGTTTCACCTCCACCTTGACGATCATGGTCTCATTGCCGCCTTCCTGTCTCAGTTCCACCAGATAATTGGCGTCCACTTCGGCCAAACCCATGAGGACCCGGTCGATCTGGATGGGGAAGATGTTGACCCCCTTGAGGATGATCATATCGTCGGTGCGGCCTTGAATCCGGGAGATGCGGCGGCTGTGGCGGCCGCAGGGGCAGGGTTGGTCGTCATAGGAGGCCAGGTCCCGGGAGCGGTAGCGCAGCAGTGGCATGCCCTGGCGGGTCAGATTGGTAAAGACCAACTCTCCCACCACGCCGGGCCCTACCGGTTCCAAAGTTTCCGGATCCAAAACCTCTAGGAGGTAACTATCCTCCCAGACGTGGGAACCGTTCTGCTCCGGGCACTCGAAGGCCACACCGGGGCCGTTGAGTTCGGAGAGGCCATAGCAATTATAGGCTTTGAGACCATAGGCTTCTTCAATGCGCCGCCGCGTGGACTCCGAATAGGGTTCCGCGCCGATGTAGGCTAAACGCAGGGGAAGATCCCGGGGATCGACGTTCAATTCGGCAAAGGTGGTCAGGAGAAATAAGGCATAGCTGGGGATGATGTGGATGGCCGTGGTGGCGAATTGCTGCATCAGCTGCACCTGGCGTTTGCTGTTGCCAGCCCCGGCAGGAATGGTCATGGCCCCCAGCCGTTCGGCCCCATAGTGGAAGCCCAGGCCGCCGGTGAACAGCCCATACCCCATCATGTTCTGAAAGACATCATCAGCCCTGAGACCGGTCATATAGAGGGAGCGGGCCACCAGGTCGGCCCAGAGCTCGATGTCATGGCGGGTATAATAGATAACCGTGGCCTGGCCCGTGGTGCCCGAAGAGGCGTGCACCCGGATGATATCCCGCAGCGGCACCGTCAGCATCTCCCGGCTGTGGGCCCGGAGATCGTCCTTGGTAGTCAGGGGGATCTTCCGGATATCTTCAAGGTTCCGGATGGAGTCAGGCGTCACCCCGGCCTGCCGCAGGCGTTCTCCATAAAAAGGACTCAAAGCGGCGCGCCCCACCGTCTGTTGCAAGCGCTCCACCTGGAGTCGGTCAATTTCAGCGCGTGTCAGGGTCTCCTTCCCTGCATCCCAATAATTTTCCATTAGTTCACCATCATTTCCTGAGTTACCGCCGCCCGGCCCTCTGAGATCACCCCGGCGCCGCCTGAACGGGAAGGGTTGCTGACTGCTACCCGGCGAAGGTTTCGGCCAGAGGGGACAACCGGCGACGACGGCTTCTTACCTCGATTCTGTTCGGCCTCCCGGCGCCTTGACTTCACCCCCCCTGCCAGAGCGGCTCCAATGTTGGCCAGACGGAGCCTGTCCGGCAGCGGGCCGCAACGACGATGGCCTGAAGGCGTGCCATGGCCGCGGCCAAGTCATCGTTGACCACCAGATAATCATACCACCGGGCCCCCAAAACTTCTTGCCGGGCCCTGGCCAGCCGTTCCTGGAGTTCGGTCTCCGACAGGCTGCCCCGTCCCCGCAGCCGCTGGGCCAGGACCGCCGGCGTCGGCGGCAGGATAAAAATAAACGTACCCTGGGGGCAGTGCTCTTTCAAAGCCTTGGCGCCGTGAATCTCCACGTCAAAGAGGATATCCTGGCGTCCCTTCAGGGCCTGATCAATCCATTGGCGGGAAGTGCCGTAGTAGTGGCCGAACTGGTGGACATACTCCACCATCAGCCCGTCCCGGAGGAGTTGGATAAATTCCTCTTCGGAGACGAAACAATAATCCTTGCCATCCACTTCACCCGGACGGGGTGGCCGGGTTGTGTAGGAGACGGCAAACCGCAGGCTGGGATCGCCGGCCTGCAAGGCCCTGACCAGAGTCGTCTTGCCAGCCCCGGATGCACCGGAGATCACAAAGATCTGGGCCGCCATTTAGGGCTCCTTGGAGCCCCGGTTCGGCGCACCGTCACCGGCAAAGCGTTGGGAGAGGGTCTCCGGCTGGATGGCCGACAGAATGATATGATTGCTGTCCATGATGATGATGGCCCGGGTCTTCCGCCCATGGGTGGCGTCAATGAGACGCTGCTCGTTCTTGGCGTCCTCCCGCAGGCGTTTCATGGGGGCGGAGCCGGGGGTGACAATGGCCACCACCCGGGCGCTGACTACCGTATTGCCAAAACCGATGTTAATCAGGGCTGCATCTTTACCAGGCATAGGACTATCTCTCCAACGTCGGCAAGGCCGGTAACACCTCAGGTCATTTATGGTTGGGCTTATTAGAAAATAAAGTTAGTAGTTCATAGTTCGTAGAGGTTAGAGGGGAGTCCGTAGGGCCGGCATCCTTGCCGGCCCAACCCCCCGCATCAGAAAAAATCGGTTTCTGGCCGTTTTTCGGAAGAGCTTCTCTTTTAGGCTCTCTTCTAGTGGGGCGGGCCTTAAGTGCCCGCCGTTGGATCTTTTCTAGTGGGGCGGGCCTTAAGTGCCCGCCCGAGGCAGCCAAATACGGCAACCTTTTTTTTCGTGGCTCGCTGGTGACTTTTATCAGTAATGTCAATTCATTATTCAATGTTCTGCACCTGTTCCCGCAGCCGCTCCAGGTCGGTCTTCACCGTGATGACGGCCTGGGAAATATCAATGACCGCGGCCTTGGAACCGATGGTGTTAATCTCCCGATTCATCTCTTGCAAGAGAAAATCCAACTGCCGCCCACAGGGTCCGGAGGAAGTGAGGACCTGGGCAAACTGCTCCGCATGGCTGCCCAGACGGGCCAGTTCTTCGGTTATATCAGCCCGGTCCGCTAATATTGCCACCTCCTGGGCCAACCGTTGGGGATCCACCGGGGATGATTCCGGCAGCAGTTGTGCCAGACGGGCAAGGAGCCGGTCTCGATAGATCTCCGGGACGGCGCTGGCCCGCTGGGCAATGGCATCCACCTGGTCCACCACCTGCTGTAAACGGGTCAGGAGTTCCCCCCGCAGATAATCCCCTTCCCGCCGGCGCATGGCTTCCACCACCTCCAGGGCCTGCTGACCGGCGGCGGCCAGGACCGACCACAAAGCCTCTTCATCTCCCGGTGCCGTCTCCTGCACGGCGATGACCTCAGGAAACCGGAGGAGCTGCTCCCACCCCCATGGCTCGGGCAACGAAAAAATCTCCTGGAGTTCCGACAGGATTGTCGCCGCCTCCTGCAAGAGATGAACATCGGCCACCAGCGACCGGGGGCTTTGGCCGATATACGTCAGGGAAACGGTCACCTCCACTCGTCCCCGGGCAATGCGGCCGGCGATGAGCTTCCGCAAACGGTCTTCCAACGCCAGGAGGGATCGAGGCATCCTCAGATGAAAATCCAGAAAACGGTGGTTCAAAGTGCGCAACTCCACCGCCAGCCGACACCCGGCTCCTTCAGCCTCACCCCGACCGAAAGCGGTCATGCTTTTCATAGTTTCGACTTCCGAGTTCCGTGATTGCTCCTCTGGTTCCCAAGGTTATCGTGGGCGCCAAAGGAAAGCCTGCGTCTGCCAATGACAAGTTTCCTCTGCCCTCAATCTATGGCCCTCCGCCTCAGTTCAGGATGGCGACGGCTCGCGGTCGGCCGAGATGGAGGCCAGTTGCCGCAACTGCCAGAGGTATTTCTGCCGGGCCTGTTGGAAAAACTGGCGCAAGGGTTCACCGGCATAATCGGGATAGGTCCAGGGCATCGCCTGCCAGCCACCCTTTTGAAAAATCAGGGTGACCTCGCCATAGATCCCGTCTTGCAGATAAAGGCGGTGCGAATAGTTCTTGCCGGTGGCCAGGACCAGGCGTTCCCGGGTCAGGTAGCCCGGATCGATATTCACCAGACGGCGGCCGCCCAGGGAAAACCGCTGTTCCAGGCGATTGGTGTACTGTTTCCAGGCACTCAGCCCCCCCGGATCAGCCAGGTTCAGGAAGACCGCCAGCCGCCGCTGCAGAGCCGGCCCCATCTCCGGTTCGTAGTAGCGCGTCTGGTCAAAGGGCAACCGGGCACTCACCAGATCTGGCGGCCCCAAGTATCCCGCCAACTCCTGGAAGATCGCCGTCTCCAGTTCCGGCTGAGAAAAGATCAAACTGACCAAGGGTTTTACCGGCAGCGGCCGGCGGGGAAGGCTCATGGGTATCTGCGAAAATGTCAAATCATATGGCAGAGAATAAACTAAGTCAACATTTTTTTCACCACCGCGGCCAGGAGCCCAAAAAACGCCACGGCGGTGAGACTGACGACCTGAAAAAGCCTGATGGCCCGAACAATGTCCCCCCTTTCCGGTTCCCGGATCGGGTCGCCGATCCAGGGTTTTTCCACCAGGGTGCCGTGATAAATATTGGGGCCTCCCAGGCGCAGGCCCAGGGCGCCGCTCATGGCGGCTTCGGGCCAGCCGGCGTTGGGGCTGGCATGACGCCGGCCATCCCGGCGGAAGATCTGCCAAGCCCGATGGCCATCCAAACCCGTCAAGTTGGCTCCCAGGACAAAAAAGACCCCGCTGAGGCGGGCCGGCAGCCAATTGGCCAGATCGTCCAACTTCGCCCCGGCCCAGCCGAATTCCCGATAGCGGGGCGTCTTATACCCCACCATGGAATCCAGGGTGCTGGCCGCTTTGAAGGCCCAGGCCAGCGGCGCGCCGCCCAAGGCCGCATAGAACATGGGTGAGATGATCCCATCCACCGTATTTTCGGCGATGGTCTCCACCGTGGCCCGGATGATCCCGGCTTCGTCCAACTCGGCCGTCTCCCGGCCGACAATATTAGCCAAGGCACGCCGGGCCTGGGGCAGATCACCCGCCTGCAGCGGCCGATAGACTGCCCAGGCATGGCCGGCCAGGTCCCGGACCGCGATGGCCCAGTAGATCAGAACGACGCTCAGCAGCCACCCCAACCAGGGATGAGCGGCCCCGGCCAGCCTGACGAGCAGAGCGGCGCTCCCTGTTGTGGCCAGCACACAGCCGCCGGCCAGCACCGCGCCGGCCAGGCGTGGGGAGGCAAAGCGCCGGCGCAGGGGTTCCTCCCAAGCAGCGATCAGTCGGCCCAGCCAGCGCACCGGATGGGGCCAGGAAGGTGGATCCCCCAATATTAAATCCAAGGCGTAAGCCGCCGGGAGTTCAAACCCCATGGCCGGCAACTTCCTTGAAGGCTGCCACCAGGGCCTCATTCTCCCGCTGCCGGCGCACCGCCAGCCGGATACAACGGTCGTCCAGCCCCCGGTAATTGGAGCAGTCCCGGAGGAGAAAACCCCGCTGCCCCATGAGTTCCACCAACCGCGGAGCGTTGGGCAGCTCCGGCCCCAAACGGCAGAAGATAAAATTGGCGGTGGGCGCCAGGGGCTGCAGCCCCGGCACGGTCTGCAAGGCCTCATAGAGCTTCTGTCGGGTTCTGCGGACATACTCCCGGGAGTGGGCCAGATATTTCTGATCCCGCAGGGCCGCGGTCCCGGCCGCCTGGGCCAGGCTGTTGATATTCCAGGGCGGTATGTGCGCCGCCAATTGCTGCACCCGTTCCGGGGTGCCCGCCACATACCCCAGGCGCAGCCCCGGCAGGGCATAGAATTTGGTCAACGACCCCAAAACCACCACCCGGTTGTCCTGCACCGCCCGGGGGACCAGGGTCAGGGTCTGGTAGTCGTCAACGAAATCAAGGAAGGCCTCATCCATCACCAGCAGGGCTGAGGCGGGCAGCGCGGCCAGCACCTCCTCCAGGGCCTCCCGAGATAGCAGGGTCCCGGTGGGGTTGTTGGGGTTGCACAGAAAGATCAAGCCGCCCTGGGCCACGGCCCGGCAGAGTTCCGGCAGGTTCCAGGTATAGGCCGGGGGTTCGAGATGGATATAATGGCAGGGGATACCCGCCAGGCGCACGCCGTATTCATACTCGCTGAATCCCGGCGCTGGCAGCAAGGCTCGGTCCTGGCCACTGATCCGGGGCAGCAGATAGAGGAGTTCCATGGAACCGTTGCCCAGGGCCAGGTTGGCCGGCTCGATCCCCAGGTGTGCCGCTAAAGTGGCCCGCAGCCCCCGGGCATAAGGATCGGGATAATGGACGATTCCCGGGAGATTTTCCAGCAGGGCCTGCCATACCCCCTGGGGCGGCCCCAAGGGGTTCATGTTGGCGCTGAAATCGCTGATCTCGCTGCGGCCAAAGGCCTTTTTGGCCAACGTAACGTCGCCCCCATGCCGGGGACGGTCTGAATGTAAAGGAGGCATGGTGCGTTATCGGACGTCTTCTCTAGGCCACACAACAGCCGGCGGCTGTCGGGCATTACAGGTATAGATGGGGCGGTTACCCAGGCGGGCCCGGCGGCCCGCCCTGCCCTGCTAGTCGGCAAAGGGATTGGCAAAGACCGCGGCCTGGCCCAGTTCCGCTTCGATCTCCAGGAGCCTGTTGTATTTGGCGATGCGTTCACTGCGGCTGACGGAGCCGGTCTTGATCTGGCCGCCCCCCATGGCCACGGCAAAATCGGCCATGAAGGTGTCCTCGGTCTCACCGGAGCGGTGCGAGATGACAAAACCCCAGCCAGCCCGGCGGCAGAGCTGGATGGTTTCGATGGTTTCCGTCACCGTGCCGATCTGGTTGAGCTTGATGAGAACAGCGTTGGCCGCCTTCTCGGTAATACCCCGCCGGACAAATTTGCTGTTGGTGACAAAAATATCGTCGCCGACGATCTGTATCCTGTCGCCAATGGCTGCGGTCATGGCCTGAAACCCGGGCCAATCATTCTCATCCAGGCCGTCTTCGATGGAAACGATGGGATATTTCTGCACCCAATCCTGATAGAGGGCGATCATCTCGGCCGTGCTTTTGGTGCCCTGGCCGGATTTTTTCAGATTATACCTGCCATTTTCAAAAAAGGAGCTGGCTGCCGGGTCCAGGGTCAAGGCCACATCCCTCCCCGGCTGATAACCGGCCGCAGCGATGGCCTCGAGAATCACCTCGCAGGCCTCGTTGTTGCTCTTCAGGTTGGGGGCAAAGCCGCCCTCATCGCCGACATTGGTGTTATAGCCTTTTTTCTGCAAAATCTTCTTGAGGGCATGAAAGGTCTCGGCACAGTAGCGCAAGGCTTCCTGGAAGGTGGGGGCGCCCAGGGGCATGATCATGAATTCCTGGAAGTCCACACTGTTATCAGCGTGTTTCCCGCCGTTCAGGACGTTCATCATGGGCATGGGCAGACGCACGGCCCCGGTGCCCCCCAGATAGGCATAGAGGGGCAGGTTGGCGCTTTCGGCTGCGGCTTTGGCCACGGCCTGAGAGACGCCCAGAATGGCGTTTGCCCCCAATTTCCCTTTATTGGGCGTGCCGTCCAAGGCGATGAGCAGCCGGTCCAGATCGGCCTGATTCCTGGGATCACGGCCGATGACCTCCGGCGCAATGGTGCTGTTGACATTCTCCACCGCCTGCAGCACCCCTTTGCCGCTATAGCGTTTGCCGTCGCCGTCCCGCAATTCCACCGCCTCATTTTCCCCGGTGGAGGCCCCGGAGGGGACCGACGACGAGGCGACGACGCCGTTGTCCAGGGCAACAAAGACGCGGATGGTGGGGTTGCCGCGGGAATCAAGAATTTCCATGGCTTTCACGGCACTGATTTTCGGGCTCATGGGCATAGTCCTTTCTCAGTTGTCAGTGGTCAGAAAAAATCCGTTTCCGGTTTCCAGTTTCCGGAAAAGCTTCTCTTTTAGTGGGGCGGGCCTCTGTACCCGCCAAAGTTTGCCAATGGCAGCGACCTCTATTTTCATGGTTCGCAGGGGCCCCGCAGGTCCTGGCAATTACCATAAAATTTTTCGGCTAAGACAACAGCAGAATATTATCACCTATGAGGATGATGTTCCAGAAATAAATCCCCTCCGTTTGAACTTTGATACCCATCGGGTTACCTTGTAACCATGATTGTCAGCTTTAAACATCAAGGCCTGGAACGATTTTTCCTTGAAGGCAGTTGGACTGGCGTTCAGCCAAAGCCTGCTGGAAAACTGCGTCTTATCCTGGCCCGTCTGCATGCTTCCGCCTGTCCGCAGGATATGAACCTACCAGGATTGCATTTACATGAACTGGTGGGCGACCGTCAAGGCACATGGGCGGTAAAGGTGAGCGGCAACGGGAGGCTCACCTTGAATTTTATCGGTAAGGACGCCTGCGGTGTCAACTATGAAGATCATCATTGAGGTTTTAACCTGCTTATGCACAACCCACCACATCCCGGTGAAATCCTCAAGCAGTTTTGTTTAGAACCTTTGGGATTGACCATCACCGAGGCTGCTAAAGCTTTGGGAGTAAGCCGGAAGTCATTATCTGCCATTGTCAATGGCCGGGCCGGTATCAGCCGGGAAATGGCTATCCGTTTGTCGTTGGCTTTTGAGACAACCGCGGCAAGCTGGCTGAACCAGCAGGTTATGTTCGATCTTTGGAAGGCCGAGCAACACCGTGGCAATCTCAAAGTTAAAAGGCTGACAGCCACTTCCTGATTTTCCGGACATCATCGACAAATCAGCCTGGGAGGCGATATCCCTTATACTAAACCAGTATTGCCCTTGGGGCCGCGACTCCGCCTTGTGTGAGACGTCACAAGGAAAAAAAGGGGAATGGCCAGGAGCTGACTGACCACCGAGAAAATGACCAGATAGGTGAGAAAATGGTCATAGAGCAGCCCCATGAGGACACTCCCCAGGAACCAGCAGAGGCCGTAGCCGGTCTGGAAGATGCCGTAGGCCGAGGCCCGGCGGTTGCTGGCCACCAGATCGGCCACCGCCGCCCGCATCACCGACTCCTGGGCCCCCATGCCCACGCCCCACACCACCATGCCCAGGATGGCCCAACCGAAGCCTCCCAGAAAGACCAACGGCGCAAAGAGGGCTGACAGGAGGGTGGCTGCCACCATGACGATTATCCCCAGGCGGTCATAGGTATACCCCAGGGCCAGGGCCGCCAGAGCGTCGGTGCCCATGGCCACGGCATAGGCCAAGGGGATCCAGGCCACTGGCATCACCTGGGCCTGTTTGAAATGATAGGCGATGAGGGGGAAATCGGCAAATCCGGCCCCCAAGAGAGCCACCGCGGCAACGTAGAGCCAGAAGGAGCGGGACAGGCCCTGGGGCTCCACCGTCAGCACCTTGACCTCCAGATGTTCCGGTCGGGGGTATAAAAATCTGGCCCAGAGGAGGGTGGCTATGGCAGCCAGGGCCGGCAGGAGGAGGATACCATAGGCCGTGGGGTAACCGCCCGTTTCTTTGAAGAGGAAGACGCCGGCCACCATGACCGGGCCGATAAAGGCGCCCAGCTGATCCATGGCCTCGTGCAGACCGAAACCCCAGCCCCGGCCGACGGTGAAAGCGGCATGGGAGAGCATGGCATCCCGGGCCGGGTTGCGGATGGCCTTGCCCAGCCGCTCCGTCAACATCAGGCCGACGGCGATTTCCCATCGTCCCGCCAGGGCCAGCAGCGGCACGGCAAAGAGGTTGAGGCAATAGCCAATGATAGTGATAGCCCAATAGCGTCTGGTCTGATCGGTGATCAAGCCGGAGACCAGTCGGAGGGCATAGCCGATGAGTTCCCCTAAACCAGCCACTGTGGCCACCAAGGCTGCGCCGGCACCCAACTGGGCCAAGAAGGGGCCGTTGATGCTCCTGGCCCCTTCATAGGTCATGTCGCTGAGGAGGCTGACCACCCCCAGCAGAATGACAAATTTCATAGCCGAGGGCGGCTCCAAGTTTGGCCGTGCCGCGGCCGGCGATGTGGGCTGCATGGGCAAATCTCCTCCGAATTTTTCACTAGTTCTCATCCGGAACTTCGGGATACGCCAGGGAAAACGTTTGGAAGGGCGTGATAAATCACGCCCCTACAATGAGATTTTCTGCCATTGTGAAATACCTCCCAGGGTTTGACCCTCGTTTCCGGATGATCATTAGTTATCTGGCAGTTGCACCCCCCGAAAATAAAAGTTATTGCCTTCGGCGAACTTGGGTGGGCGCGGAGGTCCGCCCCACTGAATCTAATTTTTTCCGGAAACCGGAAGCCATGGCACGGCGGGCACGGCCCGCCCTATAAGGCTACCCTCTTCCTTCTGCCTACTGCCCTCTGCTTTCTGCCCTTTCCTGACTAGCGGACGATGAGGACGCTGCAAGGGGCGTGGCGGCTGACCTTTTCGGTGGTGGTGCCCAGAAAGGCGGCCCAGACGCCGGAGAGGCCGCTGTGGCCCACCAGGATCAGGTCATAGTTTCCCTCTTTGGCCACCTCCACAATGGTCTGGGCCGGATGGCCGAAGGGCCGCAGGATCCTGATCTCCAGGCCGGTCTCCTGGGCCTTGGCCCGGACTTCGGCCGCGATCTTTTCGAACTGCTCATCTAAAAATTTCTTTTCTTCGTCAATCTCGTCAATGGTGCCGCCATAGCGGGGAAGCCGCTCCTGGACGTTCACCGCCCACACCTCGGCCTGATGGATCCGGGCCAGTTTGACGCCGGCGGCCAAGGCCTTCCGGGCCCCCTCCGAGCCGTCATAAGCCACCAGAAGTTTCTTGAACATAGCCACCTCCTGCTGGTTACCACGTCTTTTGAATTGTTATGGAGCTTCTTCGTGGGAATTGCCATGACCTGCGGGTAATCCGCGAACCACGAAAATAGAGGTCATCGTCTTTGGCTAATTAGGGCGGGCACGGAGGCCCACCCCACTTGAAGAGAAGCTCTTCCGAAGACTGGAACCCTGAAACTGATTTTTCTGACAACTGACCACTGACCACTGCTCTACACCTCCTCGGGATAATGGAGAAAATGCTCCATAGTACCATACACCACCGGTTCCACCAGAAACGGCCGCTTGGGGGTAAACCAGGTGGTGGCAATAAAAGTGGGGACCACCGCCGAAGCGATGACCGTGGTCACCAGGACGGAATACTGGGCCTGATTGATGATGTTGTTGGTGAGGCCGAAGAGAGCGGAGATGCTGCCGAAGGTGAGACCCGTGGCCATGAGCAGGGTAACGTAATTCCCCTCCCGGGTGGTCATGCCGTAGTATTTGGTCAGCGGCCAGACGCCGATGATCTTGGTGACCATTTTCACGGCCAGGAGGATAAGGATCAGCCATAAACCGGAGATGAGGGCCGGGATGGAAATGAGGGCGCCAGCCTTGATGAAAAAGAAGGGGGTGAGCAGGGTAAAAGTAATGGTACGCATGCGGTGCAGGAGGACCTTGTCCCGGACAAAGACGCCAGCCACTACCAGGCCGAAGAGGTAGGCCGGCAGCACCGCCTCGCTGCTGGCCGTGACCGCCAGGGCGCCCAGGAAGCACAGGACCAGGAAGATAAACTTGACCTCCGGTTCGCTCACTCGACCGCCGTATTTGGTGAACATATAGCGGCTGAAGCGGGGGAGCAGCCAGAGGGCCAGGCCGGTGACCACTATAAAAACGATCATCCAACGGTCGTAGCGGGCGAACAAGATCCCCAGGGCCAGGACAGTGCCCAGATCGGTGACAAAACAGGCAGCCAGGATGAGTTTGCCCAGGTCGGTCTCATTGAGGCGGGTCTCCACCATGACGGCATAGACTACAGCCACCGAAGTGGTTGACAGGGCGATGCCGGAAATTTGGGAGGCCCGCAGATCCCAGCCGGTGACCCAGTAACTGAAGGCCATGGCCCCCAGGAAGGGGAAAAGAAAGGAGACGCCGCCGATCACCAGACTGGGTGTTAAATGTTTGCGCAGGGAGTCAGGGTCGATTTCGGCCCCGGCCAGAAAGGTGAGCATCATGGAGCCGAAGGCAGCCAGGACATTGATCCATTCATTGGGCTGAAACCCTAAAAAATTGCCGCCGATCACCCCCAAAAAGATCTCTACCAAGGCGACGGAAACGCCGGTGCGGATGGAGATGAGGCTGGCCACCAGCGCCAGACCGATCCAACTTGCCGCGGTAAACCACATCTGTTCCATGAGCCTCTCCTTGCCTCAATTTCCTGGTGCGCTGCCGGACGGCGTCGCCGCGGTCTTGGGCGCCCCGCCGGCGGGTGGCGTCAGGGACGCAAACCCGGCCCGCAGCAGGGCCTCCCGGCTGACTATGCCGCGCAATTTCCCTTGAGCATCCACCACCGGCAGGCGCTTAAAGGCGCTGTCCAACATAACCTGGATGGCCGTCTGAATGGGTGTGTCCTCTTGGACCGTGACGATCTGGGTGTTCATGATATCGCCGGCGGTCTGCATCTCCAGATATCGCTGCAGGTGCTTATCCCGGCGGCGCTTTTCAGTAAAGGGGATTTTGCTGACAAAATAGTCCCAGATGCCGGGATGGCGGTCGGCAAAGGCCGCCAGCAGATCCTTGTCCGAGATCAGGCCCAGGAAGACGCCATGCTCATCCACCACACAGATCCGTTGGATATCATTAGTATTAATGATGCGGATCAGGTCCTCCACCGGCGTCTCGGGCCGCACCGTGAGGACCTCCCGGCGCATAATGTCGGCTACCGTGCTGAGGTTTTCCACCTTGATCTGCTGCTTCTGAAAGGCCTGCCAATCGGGGCACTCCTTCAGGATGGTATGGAAGATATCCACCCGGGAGAGATTGCCCACCAAACGGCCCTGGTCGTCGATCACCGGCAGGCGTTTTACTCCTTTCTGGAGCATGAGATCGACCGCGGCCGTGACCAAGGCCTCCTGGTGAATCACCACCGCCGGCGTGGTCATCACTTCTTTGGCCGGCTTCGTGGCCATTTTGGCCAACACCGCCTCGATTTTGGCATCCTCAGCCTCGGCCAGCAGACCCAGGCGCATGGGCAGGCCGGCCTTATAGATCAGGTCGGTCTGGGAGATGACCCCCACCGGCCGGTTGCCCTCGTCCACCACCGGCAGGCCGGTAAAGGTGGAGGATAACAGCAGGCGGGCCACCTCGCTGACCGGCGTGGTCAACTGAACCCTTTTGGGCTCTGGATTCATGATGTTCCGCACTCGGACATGTTTGGGCAGAAGCTGCCCTTTGGTGCGATGGGACACGACCTGCAGGTCCTGGACGGCGACAATGCCGTCGGTGACCATCTTCATCAGAGTCTCAGTAACCTTCTCGGCCTCCACCGCCGGCAAGATGATCCTGATCCAGACCGGCATGTTATAGCCCAGGACCTCGATCCCCGGGGTGCTGATCTCACCACTCTCGTAGACCCCGGCCACCCCCCGTAGAACCAGGAGGCGGGCCGGAATTTTTAGATCATGGATATAGGCTCCGATGGCCCGAGGTAATAATTGCCCTCGCCACCGGGCTTCTTCGGAGGTGAAGATGTCGATTGCCTTATAAGGTTGCATATTTCCTCCAAGCTCCCACAGGCGTTAGAGGACAGCCAGAAAGGCGGTTAACGGCTGCTCCTGGGGCCTGGGCAAGGATTCTTCCTGCCAGATCCGGTCCTGGAGCCTGAGCCGCCGTTGGGCCAGAGGATAGGCTGGGGCCAGCCAGGGTCCGGCCAACAGCACGGCTCCCCCGCGCCGCTGCTGATACTCCTCCAGGACCGGTAGGAGGTAGGGCGCCAGGGTCTGGAGGCCGTAAGGTTCTTCCTGTCCGGCCAAAACCCCCAGGATTAAACGGGGTTCTTTCAGTAATTCCTTGGCCCACAGGGCCAACTGATAGGGCGCGGGAGGGAGCTGCCGGGGGTAGTGGTCGAAAAAAGGCAGGAGACCCAACCGGTCCAGGAGTTTCCGGTGGCGTTGACTGAACTCCCGGGATTTGCGTCGGGAAGTTAACATTTCTGCCAGGGTCAGGTTATCCTTTAACGTCAACCGTGGCAAAAGGGCCTGACGGGGAGAGATGAAGGCCAGGGTACGACGACGGGGATAGAGCTGTCGGCGGGTAAGAGAAAAAAGGTCCTCCCCCCAATGTCGGATAGAGCCGGACTGAGGCGGGACCAGAGTGGCGACCGTCCGCAGCAACGGGTCGGCCGTCTGCACCGCCAAACCCTCCAGGAGACAGAAATCCGTCAGACCTAAGGTCAGAGAAAGGGGCCCCCACTCCGGCTGCCACCCCACCGCCGGTACCAGTTCCTGGAGCACCAGACTGGCCAACGGGCTGGTTCTATCCGGCACGGTCTTGGCCGGCCTCGGTGCCGCCCCCTGGGGCAGGGTCAAAAGCACCTCGCTAAACCTCCTTAGGCATGCAGGTCAGGGTTGCCGCCCTGGGCCGCTGGCCCGGTGAGCCGACGGTAGCCCAGCAGATAGATCTCCCGACTCTCCTGGCGGGAGGCAGCGGGTTTTATGACCCGCACCTGTTGGAAAGAGGTTGTCAGTTGCCCCCGAAAGGCCGGAAAGTCCGGCCCCTGAAAAATCTTGACCAAAAAATGCCCACCGGCCCGGAGGAGGGCCTGAGCCACTTCCCAGGCCCGACGGGCCAAAGTTAAAGAGCGCTGATGATCCACATCTTTATGGCCCGACGTCGCTGGGGCCAGATCGCTGACCACAGCGTCAAAAACCGGGGCAAAGAGGCGCAGACTGAAAGGATCCATGGTCAGGATATCCTCCTGCCGGAAGATTACCCCAGGCGGCAGGTTAACACGCAGCGGCTGCAGGTCAACTCCCACCACCAGCCCCTGAGGACCCACCTGATCGCTCAGGTACTGCAGCCAGGAGCCGGGAGCACAGCCCAGATCCAGGATCCGCTGCCCAGGTCGGAAGAGTCGGTATTTTTGGTCTATCTCCGCCAATTTATAGACCGCCCGGGACGCAAACTGCTCCTGTTGTGCCCGCCGGCTGTAATAATCAGGTCTGTCCCGTCGCGCCGCCATGGTATCTTGAAAAAAAATTGGTATAATAACGCCTTATATCATACCTTTCCCGAGCCATGCAACCCTCGCCCCACGGGGGGCCGGATCAGTTCGGCAAAGGTCACACAGAGTAGATATCCGGTAACGATCGGGGCTGACTGCATGTCTTTCCTTTCCTGGCAATTTCCTTTTTTCCTGTTGGGCTTTGTCCTGATCTACTGGCAACTGCCCCACCGTCCCCGGCTGTGGTTCCTGCTGGTGGGCAGCTATACGTTTTATGCCTGTTGGGACGTCCGGTTCCTGGCGTTGGTCTTTACCACCACCGTTGTGGATTACCTCTGTGCCCGGGGTATCGCCGGGGAGAGGCTGAGCTGGACCGGCCTGGTGCCCATTGCCGCTCTGCCCGTCGCCTGGCTTGCGGCCATCGCCTGGCTGTGGCCGGGTGCGGGGGTTGATGCCCCGGTCCTGGCGGCCGCTTTGGCAGCCACCGGCCTTTTCCTGGTCGGCTACACAGTCGTCTGGCGGTTGGCGCCGGAGGCCCGACGCCGGGCCTTTCTCCTCCTCAGTCTAGGATTTTGTCTGGCCATTTTAGCATTTTTTAAGTATTGCAATTTCTTTATCAATTCGGCTGCCGAGGTCCTGGCCTGGCTGGGTCTGGCCCCGGATTGGCCCACTCTAGAGATTATTCTGCCGGTGGGCATCTCTTTTTATACCTTTCAATCTCTGGGCTATGTTATAGATGTGTATCGGGGGGAAGGGCCGCTCTGCCGGGATTTTCTCATTTTTGCCGTGTTCGACGCCTATTTCCCCCAGATGGTGGCCGGCCCCATTGAACGGGGCCGCACCCTCCTCCCCCAACTGAGCGCCGATCTGCCGTTTCGAACCGAAGACCTGCATGAGGGGCTCAGGCGCATCCTGGTGGGTTTCTTTAAAAAGGTATATGTGGCTGATAATTGTGCCCTGTTGGCCAACTATGTCTTTACTCCGGGGACCGCGCTCAATGCCCCCTGGGCCATATTGGGAGGCCTGGCCTTTGCCTTTCAGATCTATGGGGATTTTTCCGGCTATACCGACATCGCCCGGGGTGCGGCCAAGCTGTTGGGCGTGGAATTGGTGCATAACTTCCGCTTCCCGTACCTTGCCCGCAATCCCTCGGATTTCTGGTCTCGGTGGCATATTTCCCTCTCCACTTGGTTCCGAGACTATGTCTATATACCATTGGGGGGTAACCGGGGCACTGCCTGGCAGACCGCCCGCAACCTGCTGCTGACCATGTTATTGGCCGGCCTCTGGCACGGTGCGGCCTGGACCTTTGTCATCTGGGGCGCCTACCATGGCGTCTTGCTGTTATTGTACCGCTTCGGCCCGTTGACCGGGCTGAATCGCCGACACTACGACTCTCCCTGGCTCAGCGCCGCAGCATTAGCCCTGATGGCCGTCTTTACCCTAGTGGGTTGGGCCATCTTTCGGAGCCCGACGCTGGGTCATTTCTGGATTTGGCTCACCGCCCTGGGCCACTGGGAGGCCGGCGCCCTGCCGTGGCGAACCTCGCTGGCGTGGCTGGCCGTGCATATCGCGCCGTTGTGTCTCCTGCAGGTATTGACCAGACAAGCCGGCGATGAGACCGAGTTGGCCGGGATGCCGTGGCCGGCCCGGGGGGTGATGTATCTGCTCATGCTGATCCTGGTGGTCTCATCCACGGCCCAGGATCAGGAATTTATCTATTTCCAATTCTAATGCGCCGTTGGCTTTTTGCAGATTTTCTTTTGGCCCTCTGTCTCTTGGCCGTCGCCGAGTTGGGCGTGCGCCTGTTCCTGGCCCATGATGTCAGTGGCAGGTTTTCCTATGGCTACGACCTCGACGCCGGGTTTATAGAGTCAGGCGACACGGTTCGATTGGCACGCACCGGCGGCCGCCGTTTCCATCCCCAGACCTTTCAGCGGCGG
>Ga0067045_1003985_pt1 | contig 20995 bp, 17 predicted proteins | sample TerdegcTABiofilm_FD_59184 | JGI IMG/M metagenome (GOLD analysis project Ga0067045, IMG submission 59184) | Combined Assembly of (Gp0054472, Gp0054536) Wastewater bioreactor microbial communities from Singapore -Terephthalate degrading...
TGAGCTTGCAGCCATCGGCAACAACGAGTTCAAGGCCAGGGATGCGGCAGACGCAGGTGACTGGGCCGGATCACAGGCCGCGCTGTTGCGCGTGGTGCGCAATTCTCGCTTTCCATGGCTGTGCGCGAATCTGACTGACGCGTTGGGGCGGCCGCTGCCAGGCATTCGCCCGTATGTCATTCGGCGCGTTGCCGGGCTGCGGGTCGGTTTCCTGAGCGTCACGGCCCCACGCTCGGCGAAGTACCAGCAGACCCGCGGATGGAGCATCACCGATCCGCTCGAAGCGGCCCGTGTCTGGGTGCCTCGTGTCCGGGCCAACTGCGACGTGGTGATCGCTGTGACGCACATCGGGGACGAGCTCGATCAGCAGCTCGCAACGTCGGTGCCTGGCATAGATGCCATTGTAGGGGGCGACTCNCACACGTTCTTGTATGAGCCAACCTGGGTGGAGGGGCCTTCCGGCAGGCGTGTACCGATCGTGCAGGCGGGCGAGTACGGCGTTCATGTGGGGGAGTTCAAGCTGCGGTTTGCCAGGGAGGCAGGCGTCTGGGGACTGCAGGGCGCCGACTACAGGCTCGTGCCGGTGACCGCGGATCTGCCCGCAGATCGTGCTGTCGTGCGCGCGCTGGAGCCCTATGTGAGGCCGTTCCTCCGCCAGCTTGGAACGCTGGACACCGCGGGAACCGATGCGGCCGCCAAAGCGCGTCGGACGACCGAAATCCTGGTGGAGGCCCTGCGTGCGGAGACCGGGGCGGATCTCGCTATGAATCCGTCGGGCGTGGGGCTGGTAGACGTGTTTCACAGCCGGGAAGTCAGACGGTACGATCTGTATGCCGCAATGCCGTTCCGCAACCGCGCCGTCATAGCCCTGCTGTCTGGCGCAGAGGTCGAGCGGCTTCGAGCCGCGCATCCCGAGACCGTGGTCGCCGGCGCGGCATTGCTTAATCCTGACCGGTTGTATCGCGTGGCGATGATGGACTATGTCGCCGCCGGTGCGTACGGCATCGAGCGGGTGCGCTTCCTGGAAGAGGGCCTCGATGTTCGCGATCTCGTGGAGCGGCATCTGCGCTCGCGCTATCGTCGGAGCAACGCTAGCCCAGCGAGATGGGCTCAATGCACGTTGGCGTATCGTTGGCCGGATTGCCGACCTGCCGCGCTACGGGATATGCCGCCATCGCGTCGGGCGGATAGGGCCGGAGGAGGCGCAGCATGTCCATCTCCAGGGCTCCTCGCCGCGAACTGGAGCTCGGCGAGCCGAACAGCCATACCGGTTCGTCGTCGGGCTTGAGGATCGCCGGCATGCGTGTGTGAATGGGGGCCACGACGGCGTTGGGCTCGACGGTGATGATCGCACATGAGATGAGCGGCGACCCATCCGGCGACTCCCATGTTTCCCAGAGGCCGGCGAACGCGAACAGCTCGCCCGACTTCAGGCGGATGTAGTACGGCTGCTTAATGCCGTCTACGGACTGCCACTCGTAGAACCCATCGCTAGGGATCAGGCAGCGTCGCCGTGAGAGGGCGTACTTGAACGAGGCTTTCTCGGCCAGGGTCTCGGCTCGCGCGTTGATGAGCCTATTGCCGATCTCGCGATCCTTCGCCCAGAACGGGACCAAGCCCCATTGCGCGAGCAGCAGTTCCTTACGGCCGCCATCGCTGATGATGATCGGGACAGCATCCGTCGGGGCGACATTGTAGGAGGAGCGGATGGCATAGGGAGGCACGCTGACGCCGAATCGTTCGGCGATGGCCTCTACGTTGTGAATGATCGTGTATCGTCCGCACATGGCAGCATGCCGCCCGAGCTAGATCGGCACCGAGAGGCGCTTGCGCAGATGATAGCGCGCGACAGCGGTGTGTCCCGCTTCCCTTGCCAGTTTGTGGGCGTCGCCGTACCCGCGGATAAGGTACTTCGGATTGTGCGCGTCGGCGGTGATTACGATGGGGACCTCGCGTGATCGGGCAGAGCGTACGATCCACGGAGCCGGATAGGCCTCGTTCGCTGGCTGGTGCCATCCGGATGTGTTGATCTCGATCGCCATATCCGACGCAGCCACGGCGTCGAGCACGGCATGGACCTCCTCGGAAAGGTCTGCCGTGGGCGAGTGGCCGAACTTCTTCGGCAGATCGAGGTGCGCCGCGATATCGAAGACCCGGCTTCGCGCCATGTCGGCAACCCTGCCGTAATAGCCGCGCCACGTCTCATTGACCATCTCCGTCGAAAGGGTGTCCCAGTACCGGCGGTGCTCATCCACAGGGAAGCCGTCTATGAAATGAACGGATCCGATCACATAGTCAAAGGGGTAGGGGCGTAACAGCTCCCTGACGGACTCGATGGTCTCGGGCAGGTAATCCACCTCGATGCCGAGGCGCACGCGAGCGCTTCGAGCAAAGCGAGAGGCCGCAAGCACCTCGTCAACGTATTCTCCGAGCCTATCAACCGGCATGCTCCATTCAATGTGGGAGCCGTCGGGGTAGAGGACCAGATGGTCGGATATGCCGATCTCCTCGAGCCCGAGGCGCTCGGCCTCTCGGACGATCTCCTCAATCGTGGCGGCGCCGTCACTCCATCGCGAATGCACATGGTAACTCGTCAAGACCAGTAAAGCCTCCGTTCGTTCTCAGTCGTCATCCTCGGACACCAACCTCAGGCCTGACCGCGAGGGCGGTTCTGGCGTGTCGAGACCCTTGATGGCATACCAGAGGATGTTGTTCAGCAGTGCGTCTGGTATGGCGTCCGCCTCGGCGAAGTTCAGCCGCGCGCTGACGTCCGCCTTGTATGCGTTGCGCCCGTTGACCTCGGCGATGATCTCCCGCGCCGGCAGTATGGCGGTGTAGGGCGCGGCGTTCACGCGTGTCGGGGCGAAGCAATCCATGGGCGCAGCTACCGCGTCATACTGACACATGGGGGGCAAGCCAAGCAGGAGCTCCATCGTGCGCAACATGCTGTCGGTGTTGTAGAAGCGGCTGTCGGTGCCGGGCTTCGAGTAGGGGCTGACTACGAGGGCGATCGACCGGTGGGCATCCACGTGGTCATGACCGGCCTGCGCGTCGTCCTCCAGCACGAAGATGGCGCTGTTGGGCCAATAGGGCGACTTGCTGACGGCCTCGACGATCTGCCCTACGGCGTAGTCGTTGTCGGCCACCATGGCGCGTGGGCTGCTGGCGCCGGTCTTCGTGCCTGCTGTATGGTCTCGGGGCAGCCGGATCATGATGAAGCGGGGCAGGTTGCCCTTGCGCACATACTCGTCGAACTCGGCTCGCCAGGCGGCGACTCTGCTCGGAGCGTTGTGCGAACCGAAAGCTCGCTTCTGGTCGGGAGCCGGGCATTTGTGCGCGACCCATGCGTCGCTGTCGGCGTACGTCAGGTCATACTGCAGGAAGTTCGTGTCCGTGTGGGCCACGAGGGACCTCTTGAGAGCCGCATTGGGGCTGGCCAGCGACCTGCCGTCGAGGTCCTTCTCATCCTTGCTGATGTCGCTGACGAAGAAGCCGTAGTTTCGGATCGAGATGCGGCGCTTGAGGGCATGATCCCAGATGTAGCCCCCGGGGGACTTCGCCACGTCGGGAATGCCGATCAGGTCCACAGGCGTGCCGTTGTTGGCGCCCTCGTAGTCATAGGAGCGTCCCCGTCCGCTGTAGCCGTACATGGAGTTGCGAACGACGTACTCGTTGGCCATTCCGGAGACCGACCAGTTCCATCCGTCGGCGGAGACCTCGGCGCAGCAGTAGAAGTTGTCAAAGATGCCAAACCGCTCGGCAAGGGCGTGCTGGTTCGGCGTGACCTCGCGCGGGAAGAGGCACATGCTCGGATCGCCATTGCCGCCCGGAAGATCACCAAAGACCTGATCGTAGGTGCGGTTCTCCTTGATGATGTAGAACACGTGCTGTATGCCCGGGTTCTTCAGGCGGATGTGCCGGGCCTCGGCAACTCGATTGTTCGCTAGGACCCTGAGCGTCTCGCCCTGCAGCATCGCGTCGGTCGGAGTTGCTATCCGGGAGACGCTGCCCTCGATGATGTTGGCGATGTACTGGCCCCATGCGCCGTCAGGCCCGACCGGCTTGTTGTTGGGGTTGCGTGCCTGCGTCCCCTTGCCGTTGGCCACGAACAGCGCAGTCCCGTCGCCGGAGACCGCCACGCTCGTGGGGTACCAGCCCGTCGGAATGTAGCCCTTGAGCTCACGTTCAGCCAGGCTTACCACGGCCATGGCGTTCATGTCCGCCAGCGCGACATACAGCCGGCTTTCGTCCGGCGACAGCGCCATCCCCATGGGCGTCGCTCCCGGAAGCCCGCGGATATCGTGGGGTCGGACGGTGATCGTATCCGTGACGCGGTCGCGTTGGGTGTCCACAACGCTGATCGTGTCGCTGCCGGCATTGGCCACAAACAGGCGCTTCTGCGAGCCATCCAGCAGAAGAGCGGCCGGATTCGAACCGGTGCGAATGGTCCGGACCACGACGCCGCGATCGGGATCAACCACGGCCACCACGCCGTCTCGCTCGGAGCTCACGTAGACCTTGCGGTCGGCATGAGGGCCGAGGGTGAGGGCCGCAACGGCATACGGGAAGCCGGGGACTGAAACGACATGCAGGGCACGGCCCGCCACGGCGTCCAACACGTACAGAACGCCCTTGAAGTCCGTGTGTCTCGACGTGTTGTTTTCGGCGACGTACGCCCTGGTTCCGTCGCTGCTGACAGCCAGGCCGGCGAGTACGCCGCGCGGCTTGCCCTGTGCGCGTCGTGCATCCAGCGCTCGGCCGGTGTCGCGGAGCGCCCCATCGGCGCTCACGGAGTAGACCTGAACGCGTTCCTGACTGCCGCGCGAGGCATAGACGAGTTCGGTGTCATTGGGGCCAGGGCGCGTGGCCAGACCGTAGTAGAGCCCCTCCTTCTGGCTGTCCCTGGTTCCGTTCAGCTCAATGCGGGACACGATCTGACCGTCCGACGTGCGGATGACCGTGAGAGCCTGCCGAAAGCCGACATTGCTCACGACGACGTAGCGACCGTTGTGGACCGCTGCCATGTTGGCAGGCAAGCTGCCCACGGCTGTGTGGGTTCCACGCGGGGTGATGAGTTTGCCCGTAGGCAGAGGCATAGGCTCCGGCGTCTGGGCGAGAGAGCCGGACGCTGACACGAACGTCAGGACGAGCGCCGAAAGAACCCGAGGCATGGGGGTGACTCCTTTGCGGGGCATGGCGAGAGTCTACCCGTGAGATGGGCCTAATGCCAGACGGCAGAAGACCGTCGGGCGGAGGAGAGCCGGGTTCCGAGCGCGAACCTGACCTCGGAGGCCATATGGGATCGAGGCTGTGCATGGGGCTGATAGCGTTGCTGGCTCTGTCAGGCGGCTGCCGCCAAGCCGCTCCCGGGCCAGCCCGAGATCAGCAGGCTGCACGCGATCGAGGCCGACCCGCGGCCAGCGCTCGCCAGGCTTCCACGCCTGACCCATCGAGCGCTGCACCACCAGGCAGACCGCTGAACGACGCCGAGGCGATCGAGGCGGTTCGAGCCCTCGCGGAGGTGCGGGACCTGATGGCGACCTACGGCGATGAGGCTGGCCGACACGTTGGCATTGAAGTGACTGACCGGCACGAGCGTGTCTTCACCGTGCAGGTGACCGAGACTGCGTCAGGCGGGGCGCCCAGAACGCATGGTATGTACGAGGTGGACAGAGAGACCGGCGAGGTGATCAAGGTTGAGCCCTGAAGCGGACAGCAGGCCGTCGTGGCTGCGCAGATTCGACACATGGCATGTTGCCGTCAGGCCGGATCGTGACGAGGCCGAATGGTGGGCCGGTGCGCCGTCGGTCGCGCGCGATGATGACGGCGTGTTCTGGATGGCCGCACGCATGCGCACGGCGGAGGCGCCTCTCGGGTTGCGGGGCTATGAGATCCGCATTCTGCGAAGCGCGGATGGTCTGGAGTTTGAGCCCGTGCACGGCATTCGACGCGAGGATGTGCCCGTGCCTGGCTTCGAGCGACCGGCGCTGGTGCGCCATCCCGGGTGCGGGCGGTTCGTGCTGTTCGGATGCAGTCCCATCGACGGCGTCTGGCAGATCATTCGGTTCGATGATGCTGCGCGCCCCGATCGGTTCCGGCCTGCCACGGCGCGCACCGTGATCCGACCCCTCGACGCTGAGCCGTTCGGCGTTCGGTATCCTACCGGCTACAAGGACCCTGTGGTCGCGTTCCTTGAAGGGCGCTGGCACTGCTTTGTCATCGGCATCGCCGGATGTGAGCGCACGTTCCACTTCGTCAGCGACGATGGCAATACATGGGACCCCGTTGGCGATCCCGCGCAGTCCATGCTCGACCTGTCCGGTTGGCACGACTATGCGGTTAGGCCCGCCTGCGTGCTGCCCGTGGGAGCCGGCTGTCTGTTCATCTACGAGGGATCGAGCTGCGCGTGGCCGGATCCGGCGTACAACATCGCCACGGGCCTCGGCCATACCATGGACCTCCATAGGATCGTGGATCTCACGCCGGACGCCCCGTTGCTGGCGAGCCCGACGCCGGGCAGACTGGCGGCGTGGCGCTATTCGCACTGGATGTGGGTGAACGATGAGATGCGGGTGTATGCCGAGGTGGAGTGTACGAACGGATCGCACGAGGTCCGTGTCTTTCGCGTCGTGAGGTGCATAGAGTAGGCTGCACAAACGAGCACGAGTTCAACTTCAGGAGGAACAGGATTGGCCATCAAGGTGTGCATCATCGGGGCGGGCAGCATTGGGTTCACGCGCGGGGCTGTGCGCGACATCCTGTGCGTGCCGGAGCTGCAGGACACCGAGTTCGCGCTTACAGACATCAATGAGCGCAATCTCGACATGGTGTTCCGGCTCTGCAAACGGGACATCGAGGCGAACGGCGTGCCGGCTGCCATCACGGCAACGACCGATCGTCGCGCGGCCATTGCCGACGCGGACTACGTGTATTCTTTCGTTCGCGTGGGCGGTCTCGAAGCTTTCGAAACCGACGTGAACATCCCCTTGCGTTACGGCGTGGACCAGTGCGTAGGAGACACGCTGGCGCCGGGCGGGATCATGTATGCGCAGCGAACCATTCCGGTGTTGCTCGACTTCTGCAAGGACATTCGGGAGGTCGCCAAGCCGGACTGCCTGTTCATCAACCACTCGAACCCGATGGCGATGAACACCTGGGCCTGCGTGAAGTACGGGGGCGTACGGGTGGTTGGACTATGCCACGGAGTGACCGGCGGGATCTGGCAGATAGCGCGCCTTCTAGGGGTACAGCCATCGGCTCTCGACGTGATCTGCGCCGGCATCAATCACCAGACGTGGTACATCAGCGTGAAGTTGCGCGGCGAGGAGATGACGCCGAAGTTGCTCGCGCTGTTCGAAGCAGATCCTGAGCTGAGCANGACCGAAAAGGTCCGCATTGACCTCATGCGCCGCTTCGGATACTACACGACTGAATCGAACGGCCACTGCAGCGAGTACGTTCCCTGGTACCGCAAGCGGGAGCATGAGATCGGGGAGTGGATTGACCTCGGATCATGGATCAACGGCGAGACTGGCGGCTACCTGCGCGTGTGCACCGAGGGGCGCAACTGGTTCGAGCATGACTTTCCGAACTGGATGGCGGGCCCGGCTCTCGAGTACAGGGCCGAACACCGGGGCCACGAGCACGGATCGTACATCATCGAAAGCCTGGAGACGGGGCGTGTCTACCGAGGACATTTCAACGTCCGAAACGGCGGATGCATCACCAACCTGCCCGAGGATGCCATTGTCGAGGTGCCCGGTTATGTGGACGGCAACGGCCTGAACATACCCATCGTGGGCGAACTGCCGCTGGGCTGCGCCGCCGTGTGCAACGCCAGTATTTCCGTGCAGCGCCTGGCGGTGGAAGCGGCAGTGCATGGCGACGAGATGCTCCTGCGGCAGTCCATGATGATGGATCCGCTAACGGGCGCCGTGTGCAATCCGCCCGAGATATGGCAGATGGTGGACGACATGCTCATCGCCCAGGAGCAGTGGCTGCCGCAGTATGCCGATGCCGTGGCGGCGGCCCGCCGTCGCGCACAGATGGAGCCGCGTCTGGCGACGCGAGATGACTATGTCGGCGCTGCGCGGCTGTACACGAAGACCGTGGAGGAGATGGAGGCCGATCGGGCCGCTGCGACGGCGCTTGCCGGGGAGGCAGACAAGGCCAGGGAGCGTCCCCCGGCGAAGTAGGGGATCGAGACGGATCGGATCACGCTAATCGGCCTCAGCCCGCGCGATCCGTCAGACGAGCGTGGCAGACAAAGAGAAACGGCCCGACCATACGGTCGGGCCGCCCAGATTTCGGTAGCGTCTGCCGTCCGTTAGCTCTTGGCGAAGCGGCGGCGGAGGAACAGACCACCCATGCTCAGGAAGCTGCCCAGAGCAACCATCGTGCCAGCCTCAGGGATGACGTCGGGACCATCAACTCGGAACTGATCGTAGGTGTAGTTGCCTGCGCTATAGAGCTCGACCAGACTGTACTGGCTACCCCAGTAGTTCTGGCCAGCATACGTCAGAGCCATAGAGGTTGTTCCGATGAGTGTACCGGAGGGGCCTGTGGGATCATAGACCCACGCCGTCAGGGTTCCCGCGCCTGCATTGTCCACTACGAGCTGGCCCTTCACGAGGTAGGTCGTTCCGGCTACGTACGTGATGGGAGCCGAGGTGCTGAGACCGCCCGAACCGCCCTGCTGAATGAAGAGAGCCTGCACACCCGTGCTCGGGTTGGTGGTGATGCCGAACTCCGTTCCCAGGATGGAGTTGCGGAGCATCATCGAGCCCCACTGACCGAACTGAGCATCGGGGCGGATCAGGAAGGAGAAGTTGGACGTTGTGTTCAATCCGCCATACTTGTACCCAAGAGCGAGTTGTCGGTCTGCAGCTGCAAAGCCGCTCTGCACGACACCGACTTGCACAGCATTCCCTGTGGTCAGTAGACCGGGGAAGCTGAGTCCGCCATTTGTGATAGTGAACATGCCGGGCGTCAGCGACGTCCACGGCGTGGCCCATCCGACGCCGCCGTTCTGACCGTTGAGAAGGGTCGCCGGCACGTAGACGAAGTCGTCCACTGCGGTTGCAGCGAACGCAGGAACGATTGCGACTGCCAGCATCAGCGCTAGCGCTAGAACTGCGAACTTCTTCATGTGGCGCTACCTACCTTTCTGTTTCGACTGCTAGCTAAGGTTGATTGCGTACATCTATGTCCTGCCGGTGTTCCGGCTCAATGGCGACAGGACCAGCCCCAATCGGAGGGCTGTACAGAGCGATTATACGAGTGATCTCTCGCAGTGTCAAGGGGCGATGCAAAAAAAGCTCTAGAATCTCAGAGTCCATGTGCTGCGGGCATCGCCGTCCCTTCATGCTCCCACGGTGAGCTCTACGACTGTCCGTGCGTGACGGTTCCATTGTACCCCCAGGGAGCTCGAAGGAGTTCGACGCGCGACAGAGAATAACGTTAGCATCTCCTGTTGCGAGGTAGGTGCTCATGTCAACGGTACGGTTCGCTTCCGCCCATGTCTCGCGTCTGGATCGTAACGCCACGTTGCCGGCTCGGTTCGGAAGGTTGCTGGATGCCGCGGGCTTCAGCTCACGGTTCTCGGGCATGCGCGTCGCGATCAAGATGCATGTCGGGGCCGATATAGGCTTCTACACGATCCACCCTCTGTTCGTGCGCATGGTGGTCGAGGCGGTGCGCGGCTCGGGAGGCAAACCCTTCCTTACGGACGGCTCGTTCTCCACCGATGCCGCCGTCGCTCGCGGATACACGCCCGAGGTGGTCGGGTGTCGCGTGGTGGGCGCGGCCGGCGAGCATGATCGGTACGTCTATCCCCGAGAGACGCAGGTGGAGGGCCTGCCGAAGATCGAGCTCTGCGGCAATGTGGTGGATGCCGATGCGCTAATCGTCTTGAGCCACGGCAAAGGCCATGGTCATACCGGGTTTGGCGGAGCCATCAAGAACATCGGCATGGGGTGCGTGAGCTATCAGACGCGCGGCTGGATCCACGGCCTGATGGCCGGGCATTTTGCATGGCAGGGGGAGCTCTGCACCCACTGCCGGCAGTGCATTTCCGGATGCCCGACGGGAGCCATCCGTTTCAACGACCAGGACGAGATCGTTATCTCCGAGCACCACTGCCGCTTCTGCATGCACTGCGTCCGATCCTGTCCGGTTGAAGCCCTGACTATGGATCAGCCTGTCGAGAAGTTCCGACTGTTCCAGTCGGGCATGGCTGCGGTGGTCAAAGAGACGCTGGCGTCCTTCGAACCCGGCCGCGTCACCTTCGTGACGATGTTGATGAACATCACGCCGCTGTGTGACTGCTGGGGCTTCTCGACGCCGCCCGTGGTGCCCGATATCGGCATCATCCAGTCCGATGATGTCGTCGCCATCGAGCAGGCCGCGCTGGACATGATCAAGGTGGAGGACCTGATACCCGGCAACGTCCCCAACCAACTGATGCCGTTGGGCGAGGGCAACCATCTGTTCGAACGGCTGCACGGCAAGGACCCCTACGAGCAGGTCCGTCAATGCGCGGCTATCGGTCTGGGCTCGACGGAGTACGCTATCGAGACAATCGCTTGACCAGCGGCGTGGTCTGAAGGCCATGCGCAGATCACGACGGCGGGAGCGTCCAGTAGAAGGTTGCTCCTCGTCCGGGCGAGCCTTCAGCCCAGACGCGCCCGCCGTGGCGCTGCATGATTCGGCTGACGATGGGCAGGCCGATGCCGCTGCCCTCGAAGTCATCGGGACAGTGCATCCGCGCGAACACGCCGAAGATACGTTGAGCATCGGCAGGTTCAAAGCCGACTCCGTTGTCGCGGATGTAGAAGACGGGGTGTGGGCCCGTGGCATCCGTCAGTGCCCCCACCTCGATTCGGGGTTCGGCAGTATTTCGGGTGAACTTAACGGCATTGTCCAGCAGGCGGACGTACATCTCGACGAGCAAGTCGCGATCCGCCAGCGCCGGCGGCATGGTGAGCACGTTCATGCGAACATCGCGTGTCTTCCCCTGCGCCTCAAGAGACCGCCATGCGGCCATGGCCGCTTCCCGTACGTCGGTCTCCTCGGGACGGAAGGGTTGGCGTCCGATCCGTGCGAGCGTCAGGAGGTCATCCACCAATCGGCCAGCCAACCTTGCGCATGAGGAGATGCGCTGGACCCGTGGCTCAATATCCGGCCATGTGGCCGTGCGTCGCTCTTCCATCTCCTCATGCAGGATGTGCGCCATGCCGTCAATGGCGCGCAACGGCGTGCGCAGGTCATGGGCAACGCGGTACGCAAACTGCTCCAGATCGGCGACGGCGCGCTCGAGTTCGGCGGTTCTCGCGGCAACCTCGCGTTCGAGCTCACCGGCATGGCTCTGGACCTGCTGCAGCAGCCGCGTAGCGCGAATCGCAACGGCTGCCTCTTCCGCGAACGGGACCAGCGGCAGAACGTCGGCCTCGGTGACGGGTCGGCCGCTAATCAGATTGTCGGCGCTGATGAGCCCGACGAGTTCCTCGCCGGCACGCATGGGGATGACGACGTGGTCAATCGGGCGGGCCATGTTGTCATCCTGACGGTAGGGGATCCACTTTTCGATCACGAACGGCACCGTGCCTGCCGCGAGATCGCCAATCGTGGGTCCCCAGTCTGCGAGCGTCTCACGGAGATCCGATTCCCGATGAGGCCGTCCATCCCGGTCGGTACCCCATGCTCCCCGGACCTCGTCGCCGATAACCTGAAACACGCCGGCCCGATCGAAGCCTCCGAGCTCGATGATGACGTCGCGGACCATGCGGAGGATGTCGTCGAGGTCGCCGAAGCCCCGAACGGCCGAGAGTACCTCCGTCAGTCGCCGGTTCAGCTCCCGGTACCGTTGGTTGTCGGTGACGTCCTCCACGAGGATGGCGGCGGCCACGACATTTCCCTGCGCGTTCCGAAGCGGGTGCGCGACGATGCGAAGGTCGGCCAGCGACCCGTCTCTGCGCGACTGTCGGATGATGCCAGGCCGCCATATGGCGCCCGACATTACCGATCGAAGGGCCTCGTCGAGGCAGTCGCGCTCATGGGTGTTGGAACACGGGATCGGCCTCCCCAGCGCCTCGGCCTCGGTGTAGCCCAAAGCCCCCTCCAGAGCCGGTCCCCAGTGGCGCACAATGCCGTCGGCTGTGGCGACGACCAATCCTACGCGGGACTGCCGCTCGACGATGCTGAGGAGCTGCTGCGCAACGTCGGCATCATGCATCCCATTCTCGGGCAGGCTCCAGACTGCCTGATTGGAGACGTCCGGTACCATGGCATGATTATGCTGGCAGCGTGCGAGGCGCGCAAGGGCCCGTCGTTCCACGAAATCTGTAGGCAAGGAGCCAATCGGTGGTGGCGGTCGTCCTACGGTAGGGCTGGCCAAACAGGAAGAGCGCCGCCTTGCGACGGCGCTCTTGACAGTCAGTCGGCTCTGAGGATTACTTGGTGCCGATCTCGACCTTCACGCCCTTGGGCTTCGCATGCTCGGCCTTGGGCAGCTCGATCCGCAGGATACCGTTGGTGAACGAGGCTTTGACCTTCTCGGCATCGATCTCCACCGGCAGCGTGTAGCTGACGCTGAACTGACCGGAGCCGGTCAGGCCGCAGGAGCGATGCACCGTGGCCTTCTCGTCCTCGAAGAGCGCGTTGCGCTCGCCCTGAATGCTCAGCGTGTCGGTCGTCGCCTCGACCCGAATGTTATCCGGTGCGTAGCCGGGCAACGCGGCGAAGGCGATGACCTTGTCGTCGGTCTCGAAGACGTCCACAGCGGGATCCAGCCGCTCGACGACGGGCCAGCGCATAGCCGGAGCGAAGCCGAACGAACGGCCGAAGATCTCATCCATCCGACGCTGCATGTCATTCATCAGATCCCAGGGATTCCACACCGCGGGCGCGGCCTCACCCCTGCGTGCGAGTGACGTACCGGTTGATCCTCGACGAAGCATGGTTCCCACCTCCTTGCTCGCATCGCGTTTGCGATGCAACTTGAGTGACTATCACTCACATATACTGATGATAGTACTGGCAATAGTTCCCGGCAATGCCGGGTTTTTCGCCCGTTTGTTGCAGGATTGCCGGACGGCGTTAGAGAACCGGGAGCCACCACGTCGCCAGGGGGGGAGCAACAGTGACCGAGAATGAGCGCAGGGAGATTCTGAAGGCAGGCAAGCCCGAGGTGGATCTCGCAGGAGAGCCGTCCCTGGGCAGCATTGTCGGCGATGAGGAAGTGGAAGCTGCCGTGCGTACGATACGCGGTTCGATGAACCCTGAAGTGGGTTTTCGCACCGGCGGCTCTGAGGGCGAGCCGTTTGAGGCGGAGCTTGCCGAGTTCTTCGGGACCGCCCATGCGGTGACGGTCAACAGCGCCGGCGCTGGTCTCGATCTCGCGATGCGCGCGCTGAATCTCGAGCCGGGAGACGAGGTCATCTGCCCGTCCATCAACTTCAAGGCGGCGCCCATGGCCATTGTGGGACAGGGAGGCACATGGGTCCCCTGTGAAGTGGAGCCGCGAACCCTGCAGGCGGATCCTGCGGATGTCGAACAACGCATCACGCCTCGGACCCGCGCGATCCTTCCGGTGCATATGAACGGCCTGTCGGCTCCCATGGACGAGCTGCTTGCCATAGCTCGGCGTCATCCGCACCCGAAGCACGGACCCTTGAAGGTGATCGGAGACGCAGCCCGAGCATGCGGCGGAGGCTACAAGGGCGCGCGCATCGGCAAGCACGGTTGGATGACCGTGTTCAGCTTCCAGACACAGAAGAACATGACGACGCTCGGCGAGGGTGGAGCGATCACGACCGACGACCCGGAGGCGGCCGACACCCTCCGAAAGCTGCGTTTCTTTGGGGGGCATGACGGCTGGGGCAGCAGCTGTCTGATGACCAACGTGCAGGCTGCGGTGGGGCGGGTCCAGCTTCGGCGCCTCGATGCCATGGTGAATGCGCGTCGCAGGATCGCGGCGGAACGGTCGCGCATGCTGGCCGAGGCGGCGGAGCTTACGCTGCCCTACGAGCCGCCTGACTGCCGGCACAGCTTCTATCTCTATACGATACTGGTGCCGAAAGCATGGGCAGGGGATGGGCGCGACCGGCTGTGCGCGATGTTACGCGAGGATTACCGTGTCAACACGGTCATCGCCAATCCTCCGGTGCATTCGACGGTGCCGTTCCTCAGGGCTCACGTGGGTGATGTGCATCTACCGGTCAGCGAAGAGGTCGGCGCCCGGCTCTTCTGCCCGCCCATTCACCCGGCCATGTCGGACCACGACAACCGCTATATCTGCGCAGCGATCCTCGATGCCGTCGTGCGGCTTCGAGACGAGCTGGGAGCGTAGACGCCTATCGCCTCGGCGGGACGAGGTCCACGTCTTCGGGCTCATCGGTCAGCACGCCGCTGAGGCCGGCGATCATCTGCGCCAGCGCGGTGGATAGCTGCGAGCCGGTCACCGGCTGCGTTCCGGGCTTGAGGAGCGGTGACCCTTCCCAAACCATGCGGCGTGCGGCGAGGTATTCGAGCTCTCGATAGACCGGACTGGTGCGCGGCACACCCTTCAGGCTTGGCCGTTGAGGGATGGCTTCGCTGTCGAAGGGCTTGACAGCATGCTTGTCGGGGAGGCCTGCCAGGGCTATGGGCATCATGCGGGCCAGCGTTGCAGCGAGGTGGTAGCGCGTGACTGCGGCGGACTTCCACTGCGCAGGGCGATTGGCCTCGCGAATGGGTTCGACCTTAGTCTCGGGCCACGAGCGCCTCTCGAGCGCTCGCGAGGCACGTACCAGCACGGAAATGAGCTCATTGCGCGTCACGGCGCGCTGACCCGAGAATCGACCGTTCGGAGCCGTCATCAGTCCCGCATCGAGCACCTGACGAACGGCCGACGCCGCCCAGTGCTTCGCCGGAACGTCAGCGGGCAGCGATTGGGGGGCCGCCTGAGCGCCGGTCGCCGCCGTCGCCAGCAGGAGCGCTCCGACACGGGCGAAGGTGTTCATGGTTGTGTGGTCCTCCCCGACGAACCCGACCGTGGCCTCTGACCCCGGACGAGATCGGTTCCCCTTAGCTGTGGAGAATGCCTCGATACTCGCTCTGCCTGATCGCAGGCAGCTCTTCCAGAGCTCTGCCGGTGCCCAGAGCGACGCAGGACAACGGGTCTTCGGCAACGAAGACCGGTATGTCGGTGGCGGCCGATAGCAGCTTGTCGAATCCGCGGAGGAGTGCGCCGCCGCCTGTGAGCCAGACGCCTCGCTCGATGATGTCCGCCGACAGCTCCGGAGGCGTCTCCTCGAGCACCGAGCGCACGCGCTCCACGATCTGCGTCACGGGCTCGCTCAACGCCTGACGTATCTCCTCGGACGTAGCGACGACGGTGCGCGGCAGTCCGGCCACCAGATCGCGACCTCGGACCTCCATAACCAGCTCTTGCTCCAGAGGATACGCCGAACCGATCTTGATCTTGATCTCCTCGGCGGTCCGATCGCCGATCATCAGGTTGTGCGCGGCTCGGACATGCCGCGCGATCACTTCGTCCATCTTGTTGCCGCCGACGCGCAGGCTCCGCGAGATGACGATTCCTTCCAGCGATATCACGGCAATGTCGGTGGTCCCGCCGCCGATGTCCACCACCATGTTGCCGCCGGGCGTCGCGATGGGCAGACCAGCGCCGATCGCGGCTGCCATGGGCTCCTCGATGGTGTAGGCCTCGCCCGCGCCCGCTTCACGGGCTGCCTGCAAGACGGCTCGGCGCTCGACGTCGGTGACGTTCGATGGCACACAGACAAGGACGCGGGGCTTGAAGATCCGCTTGTGCCCGACCACCTTCCGGATGAGATGCTCGAGCATCTTGCGGGTCGTCGTGTAGTCGGCTATCACCCCGTCGGACATGGGGCGTATGGCGGTGATGTTGCCGGGAGTGCGGCCCAGCATGAGGCGGGCCTCTTCGCCCACGGCAAGCACCCGCTTGGTCGTTTGGGAGATGGCGACAACCGAGGGCTCGCGCAATACCACGCCCTTGCCACGCATGTAGACGAGGATATTGGCGGTGCCGAGGTCTATGCCCAGTTCTGGAGTGAGCCCGAACACGGAAAACCTTTCGTGACGACGCTGGCGTGCAGAGTATGTTCCACAGCTACTTTTCGATCCATTCGCACCGCTGGATGGACGCCCCGAGGCCGCGCAGTTTGCCGACCAGATCCTCGTAGCCCCGGTCTATGTGCTCCGATCCGACGAGCTCCGTGCTGCCTTCGGCAGCTAGCGCTGCGCAGATCAGAGCAGCGCCTGCTCGCAGGTCGGTTGCGGCGACCGGGCATCCGGTCAGACGATCCACGCCCGTGATGACCGCGCTGCGGGCGCTCACGCGGATGTTAGCGCCCATGCGGTTGAGCTCGTTGACATACCGGAAGCGGCTCTCGTAGACGTTTTCGGTGATCACGGACGTCCCGTCGGCGATGGACAGCAAGGCTGCGAACGGCTGCTGCAGATCGGTGGGAAACGCCGGGTGCGGGTTGGTCTTGATATCCACGGCTTTGGGGCGCCCCGCAGCCGCGACCCGCAGAGCCACGTCGGTGGGAGTGACAAGAATGCCCGCCTCTTCCAGTTTGTTGACTACGGGCCGCATATGCTCGACGATCGCGCCCTCGATCAGAATGTCGCCCTGAGTGATGGCGCCTGCAACGGCGAACGTCCCGGCCTCCAACCGGTCGGGGATGATCGTGTGCTCGCCGCCCTGCAATCTCCGGACGCCGGTCACGGTGATGGTGGTCGTGCCCGCCCCCTCGATTTGCGCGCCCAGGCTGTTCAGGAAGCTGGCCAGGTCCACCACTTCCGGCTCTGCCGCGCAGTTCTCGATGACCGTCACCCCGTCGGCAAGGGCCGCTGCGGTCATGAGGTGCTGCGTGGCGCCCGCACTCTGGAAGTCCATATAGATGTTGGCTCCGACCAGCCTGCGCGCCTCGGCAGTGTAGATACCGTGTTCCGAGTGGAGGCTCGCGCCCAGCTTCTTCAAACCCTCAATGTGAAAGTTCACGGGCCGGGCGCCGATGTCGCAGCCGCCCGGAACGGGAACGCGGGCGAAGCCGAAGCGTGTGAGGAGCGGTCCCATAACGTTGAACGAAGCCCGCATCTTACGAACGACTTCATAGGGCGCCTCGAGCGACAGGACCTGACTAGCGTCTATGGTAACCGTGGTCTGATCGGTGAACTGCGCTGTCGCGCCAAGGTCGGTGAGCAGCTCCATCATGGTGTGGACGTCACCTATGCGCGGGACGTTGTGCAGCGTCACCTTGCCATCAACCAGAAGGGAGGCCGCCATAATCGCCAGCGCGGCGTTCTTGCTGCCACTGACGGTTACGCGTCCGCGAAGCGGCGTCTGGCCCCGGACACAGATACGATCCACGTGAGCTTTCTCCATGCGCAGGTCATTGGGGGCAGGGGGCGAAGGCGAATCAACCCGCCCGCCCTTTCCTTGGTGGGAATCCTATGCAGTATACCTGCGCCGCTCGGTGGCCGCTATTCTGGTTGCATGCCCCGTCGAAACGCGTATAGCACGACTATGGCGCCCAGGATCGGGAGCCAGTCACCCCATCGCACAAAGGGCGTCTGTCCGCTCCGAAGGTAGATGAGGTCGCAGACAACCGCCGGCTGGTAGGGGGGAGCGACGCCCCCCGCGCCGTTGGGAGCGATGAGCGCGCTGATGCCGGTGAGGCCCGCGGCGCAGACGAAACGCCGGGTCTCCACGGCGCGGAACGTGGTCATGGCGAAGTGCTGGGCCAGCGAAGCCGACTTGCCGGCCCAGCCGTCGTTGGTAATGGATACCAGCAGGTCAGCTCCCTGGCGCACGCGGTTCCGACTCATGCCCGGGAATGCCGACTCGTAGCAGATGAGCACGCCGAGCTTCATGTCGCCGGCTTCCATGGGCGGCTGATCATGGCCGGCAACGAGGTCCTCTTCGGGGATCCGGAACATCTCACGAACCGGCGTGAAAAGCGGGCGCGCCGGTATCCACTCGCCGAACGGCACGAGGCGCTCCTTGTCGTAGCGCGACACGAGGCCGACATCGGGCGAGAAGAGCGCAGCGGAGTTGCGCTCCTTGCCCGACTCATCGAAGTAGCGTGTTCCGACGAGGTGGTGGCCGGTCGTCGCCCTTGCGAAGCTCCAGAAAGCCGTCTGCACCTGCCGGTCGTTGACCGCATCGGCTGGCGAAGCGCCCTCAGGCCATACGGTCAGCGAGGGGGCCTTCTCGAGCAAACCCTGCGTCGCGGCGCCCAGGCGCGCCATGGCATCGGCCTGAGGAAGCGCTTCACCGGTGGACTGGAAGTTCGGCTGCACCGCGGCCACCATGACGGGCCTCCCCTGCCAGGGCAAGCCTACAGTCATCAGCCCGTAGGTCAGTGCGCCAGCATAGAACAGGCACGGCATGACGAGGACGCCAACATCGGCCGTTACGCCTCCGATGGCTATCGCCGAGCGTCGGCGCTTCCGATCATCGCCAAGTTGAGTACGCGACAGCGCGGATGCGAGACTGGCGTTGACTACGGCGATGAGGAAGCTCACGCCGTAGACGCCGGTGATCTCTGCAATCTGTATGGTTACGAGCGATCGGTACTGCGTATAGCCCGCGAGACCCCACGGCATGGCCAGGCCGCCGAGCCCTCGCAGCCACTCCACGCAAACCCACGCAAAGGCAAGGGCGAGAATGCGGCCGTCGCCTGCCGTACCGCGGGCCACGCGCCACGCGAGCCATCCGAACAGGCCGAACCAGAGGCCCTGGATGATGGCCAACAGCGCCCACGCGATCCAGCCTAGCTGCGTGCCAGACCAGTTCGCGACCGTCACGCCGATCCAGGGGGTCAGGGCCCCGAAGTGGAGGACGCCGAACAGCCAGCCCAGGCCGAATGCGCCGCGCGGCCGTTGCGTGCGGGTCACGGCCCAGAACAACGGCGCATAGGCGAACCACGCGACCCATGCCAGGTTGGCGGGCGGAAATGCCAGCGTGGCCAGGATCGCCGAGAGGATCACCACCGGCCACAGCATCTTGCGTTGCGGCATCGCGGGTGTCTCGGTTATACTCGGCACAGACTGGGCGCCTTCGTCCAACGGCGCATGGACAGCGCTATCGGGACCGGATGAACTCATGAAACCTCACTCCCTGCCAACCGTCTGGGCGTGCCGACTCGGCCGAACAGCAGCCTGCACTGCGGTTCTATGGGGCGGCGTCGGATTCCTGCTCACCAACGCGGGCTGTGCACGCGCGCCTCAGGGGCCTGCCGCGGGCGTGCGCCTTGCCGTGACAATGCGGTTCAGCGGGCCCGTGAACGACACGTATCACTACTATCTGTTGATCCGCAATGCGGCGGACGCATCAGGCCAGAACGGGCCAATCCCCGTCATCGTGCCGCCCTATCTCAACGGGTTCGCGACGGGGCAGAACGCCGCGACAGCGGGGTTCACCGACTTTGTTGAGTATAGCCGCAACCAGCGCCAGCCCACAGCGTCGGGTTTCGGGCTCTATCACTTGCCCGATGGCATCAATGGCGATCCCAATCGGAACATCTACGCGGCTCGCGGTGAGCCGGAGTACGCCGAAGCGACGCCCGGGACGGCTGTGCTTCGCTTCGAGCTCGATCTGAGTCGCCTGCAGCCCGCATCGGGCGAGCCCGACCCCAATGACGGTCAGCTTCCGCAGTATCTGCAGGTGAACATTCTGGCCACCACCACCACACCTACCGATCCCATCGTCCCCGACCCACGCAAGTACGTGGATGCCTTCGGCGATCAGAGGCTGGGCTCCGGGTCGTTCAACCGCTACCTTACTATTGATACGACCCAGAACCGGCTCTATGAGAGCTCGACCGTGCCCGGAGACCAGTCCTACGAGCCGACGGGGGACACCTACCCGTCCGATCTGGATCCGGGCGTGGATCTTGTCTACTGGAGCATTCGCGTCTCAGGGCGCTGACCCGGGCTGATCGGGTTTCCTGCGGCGTGTCCGTCGGCTGAGGTAGAGCAAGAAGAGAAGGCCCGGAAGCCAGACGGGCGACCACACGGCAAACCAGACAACCATGGTCCATATGGAGCGGCCGAAGTCCACCAGAGCCCGCACCGCTGACGAGGCCACCTGCCCTGTGCTGTAGGATTCCGGCGGCACGAGCGGCTCCTTCCTTGCTCGGTCGCGGATGGTGACGGACGCCGACGAGAACGCGACGTTATGCTTCAGGTAACGCATGCGGCCTTCGTACTGCTCCACCTGCTCACGGACGCGCGTGAGCTCACGCTCAACGAGGAGGGTGTCGCTGAGTTTTGCTGAGCGGCTGAGGTGATCGAGAAGGCGTGCCTCGGTGCGTTTCAGATTGCGCAGCTTGGCCTCGACGTCCACATACTCCTCGGTCACATCCTGGGCGTTCACGTTGCGCGACAGGACGGTCCCGAGCTTGTCGAGGCTCCGCATGAGCTCGTCGTAGCGTGCGGCCGGAACGCGAGCCTCGATGGTCACGGTCCGGCCTCCGAGCTCATTGACATCTTCGCTGGAGTTGCCGATGAAGCCGCCGAGTTTCGTGACCGTCTCAGTCAGCGTCTGGGCCGCTTTGCGGGCGTCGGCTGCCTCGATGGTCACCACGCCCGAACGGATGATCTGGCGCTGCGCGCTGCTCTGGGCGAGGGCATCGAGGCCAGACGCAACGGCGACGTCGGCCTCGGCTCCGCGCGCCGCGGCTTGCTTCATCATAGCGCCATCCGCGCCCGGTGCAGCCATCTCCATCGCCATGGGAGCTTCAGCCGGCGCCGAAGCGGCCTCGGTTTCGTCCGTTGCCTGCCTGCAGCCATAGAGCCCCAAACCCAGGACGATCACCGTCAGCAGCCGTAGCGGATTACGCATGCGTTCTCTCCTCGAGACCGACCCGCGCTTCGGCAACTCCGCAAGCGGATCACGGATAGGCGGGCGTCACGGTTCGTTTCTCTTTGGACGATTGTTCCGCTGCTTCGAATACAGCGATCG
>Ga0067045_1029413_pt1 | contig 20988 bp, 17 predicted proteins | sample TerdegcTABiofilm_FD_59184 | JGI IMG/M metagenome (GOLD analysis project Ga0067045, IMG submission 59184) | Combined Assembly of (Gp0054472, Gp0054536) Wastewater bioreactor microbial communities from Singapore -Terephthalate degrading...
CCGGCCGCCATGATGGCCTCGTACGCGAGGCTGGCGGCCTTCTGCTCGGCCTCCTTCTTGTTCTTGCCTTCCGCCGGGCCGTACTCCTTGTCCTCGATGACGCAGCTTATCCAGAACGTGCGATCGTGGTCCGGACCGGACCTGCGCACCACCGAATATTTGGGGTAGGACCGGTACTGCTTTTGAACGAACTCCTGGACGATGGTCTTGTAGTCTTTCTTGTGCCGATTGCTCAGGACCTTGTCCACCTCGGGAGCCAGGAGCTTCAGGATGAAGGCGCAGGCCTTGTCGAAGCCCTGGTCCAGGTAACAGGCCCCGATGACGGCCTCCATGGCGTCCGCAAGGATGGCCTTCTTGGTGCGGCCTCCGGACTGCTCCTCGCCCTTGCCGATCAGCAGGGCTCTGTCCACCCCCAGGCTGAGGGCCAAGGTCGAAAGGGTGTCCTCGGATACTATGAAGCTCTTTATCCGGGCCAGCTCCCCTTCCGCGCGGTCGGGCAGCTTGCGGTAGAGGTAGGAAGCCGCGACCATGCCCAGCACGGCATCGCCTAGGAATTCGAGGCGTTCGTTGTTTTCGTTGCGGGATGGGTCTTCGTTGGCGCGGGACCGGTGGGTCAGGGCCCGGTTCAAGAGCTCAAGGGACTTGAACCGGACCCCAAGGTTCTTCTGGAATGCCGCGAGTTGGTCGCGACGCTCGCGGGACAGCCCGCTCGTTCCGAACAACACGGCGCGAAGGGACGGTTACTTTATCTGGGACTTGATGAACTCGTAGGCGTCCTTGACGGTCTCGAACTCGTTGGCCTTCTCGTCCGGGATCGTGATGCCGAGCTCCTCCTCGATTCCGTAGACCAGCTCGTAGGTGTCGAGGCTGTCGGCGCCGAGGTCCTGGCGGAAGCTGGCCTCGAGGGTGATCTTGTCCTCCTCGACCTCGAGCTTGTCCGCGATGATTTTCTTGATCTTGGCGAAAAGTTCGTCCATGTGAGTGCTCCTTTACTTGGTTTCGGGGGTCAGAACCTGACGCCCGCGATAGAAACCGCACTTCGGGCACACGCGGTGCGACAGCACGGGGTTGCCGCAGTTCCCGCAGGACACGACGGCCGGAGCGGTCAATTTCATATTGATCGACTGCCGACGGCTTGTCCGTGCCTTCGAAGTCTTTGATCTAGGTACAGCCATTTCTAAACCTCATTCCCGTAGAATTGTCCGATTAGGATACCGACTCGCAACCCTAACGGAGGCCGGGGATTTTGTCAAGATGGACCGGCCGCTAAGGGCCGGAATCGCCGAGGCTATCGGGAGATTCTGCCCTTCAGGGCCATGGCCACCGAAGGAGGCACCATCCCGGAAACGTCCCCGTTGAAGGCCACCAGTTCCTTGATGGCGCTGGAGCGAAGGACGAAGTACCGGGGATCCGTGGGCATGATGAAGGTCTCTATGGCGGGATCCAGGCCCTTGTTCATGATCGAAAGCTCGAATTCATAGGAGAAATCCGGAACGCTCCGGACCCCCCTCAACAGGACCCTGCAACCGTACTTCCGGGCGAAATCCACGATCAGAGTATCACAGAGATGGACGGAAACGTTTTCGTACCCCTTCAGGAGTTCCTTTAGGAGTTTCATCCGTTCATCCGGGCTGAAGAGGTAGCTCTTCTCCCGGTTCACGGCCACGACCACGTAGAGCTCCTCGAAGATGCCCCGTGCCCGCTCGATGATGTTGAGATGACCGTACGTCGGCGGGTCGAAGGAACCCGGGAAAACGGCTTTGACCATAGGGGCGACTGTAAAGCATCCAGGGCGTGCGGTCAAGGTCGGTGAACGGTAAACTGTGGACAGTGGACGGAAGTGAGGCGATCGAGAATAGCGTACGTTCCCGCTTGGGCGGATCCCGGGGACCGAGCTCGTATCTCCTCCCTGTCCGCTGTTTACCGACCACCCTTTACCGGGTATGATTCCCACCGATGAAACGCGGCACGCTTCTGTTGCTTGCCCTTCTGGGGGGAGCCCTGACGGCCCTTGCCATACCGAGCGAGCTCTTCCCCCGGGGCAATCCCGCCCTCGGCTGGATCGCTTCCGCCCCCCTGTATTTCGCCCTGGCCGCTTCCCCGGGCTTCGGGTTCTCCGCCGCCCTGGGGGCGGTGTACGGGGCCGCGGCCCACGGGTTTTCCAGTTACTGGCTCTGGTTCTTCAAGGACTACGCGGTCTGGACCCTGGGAAGCACGGTGCTCGCCTACGGGGTCGTCTACGCCCACTTCGCCCTCTGGCTGTCCTTCCTGATCCGGCGCGGGGGCGTCTGGCGCCCCCTGGCCTACGCCCTGCTGTGGTCGGGGCTGGAATTCTACAAATCCACGGGGTTTCTGGGCTATCCCTGGGGACTCCTGGCCTACAGCGTCAACGAGGTCCTCCCGCTCATCCAGATCGCCGACCGGACCGGGGTGTACGGCCTGTCCTTCCTGTTGGCCTGGTCCGGGGCTTCTTTTGCCGAGATCGCGGGGATTCCCGGCCCCGCCGTACGGACATGGGGACCGCATCGGACCAGTCCGTCGGCGCCTCCGCCGCCGGCGAACATCCGGGACCGCAGGGCCCTGGGCGTCGGGAACCTCGCGCTGGTTACCCTGACCGCGGTCGTCTTCCTGGTCTACGGGTACTCCCGCCTTTCGCGCCCGATCCCGGAGCTCGGGCGGATCTCCGCGGTCCTTGTCCAGCAGAACTCGGATTCCTGGACCGACGGGGAGGAGCGAACCCTCCTCGCCTGCATGGACCTCACCCGCCGGGCGGTCTCCGACTCCGGCCGCCGGCCGGATATCGTCCTGTGGAACGAATCCAACCTGGACGCCCCGTACCTCGAATACTTCCGGAAGTATACGAGGTACCCCGCCTCCGATCCCCTGGTTCCCTTCTTCCGGGAGACCGGCACCAGGTTCCTCCTGGGAGCTCCCGTGGCCCTGGATTGGGACACCTATTCCTTCATGAACGCCGTGATCCTGGTGGGGCCGGACGCTTCCCTGGAGGCCCACTACGGCAAGATCCAGCTGGTGCCCTTCGCGGAGAGCGTGCCCTTCTGGGAGTACGAGTGGTTCCGGGCCTTTATGGACAAGGTGGTCGGCCTGGGAGCCGGCGGATGGACCCCGGGTGCGGAGAGAGTCCTCTTCGAGCTCCCGGTCTCGGACGGTCGATCCTTCCGGTTCGCGGCCCCCATCTGCTTCGAGGACGCCTTCTCCGGGCTCTGCCGAGACTTCGCCCGGGACGGCGCCGACCTGTTCATCAACCTGACGAACGATTCCTGGTCCCGGACGCTTTCCGCCCTGGTCCAGCACTTCGCGGCAGCCCGGTTCCGGGCCGTGGAGAACCGCAGGACCCTGGTCCGCTCCACGAACGGAGGCATCTCCTGCGTGGTGGGGCCCTACGGCGAGATCCTCGCGGAGCTTCCGGTCTTCCGGGCCGAGAGCCGGTTCCTGGAGATCCCGGTCTTCCGGGAAGCCCGGGAAACCGTCTACACCGCCTACGGGGATTGGTTCGGCTGCTCCGCTCTCTTTATTTCCGGGCTCTTCGCCCTTATACTTAGTATCGAGGAGAGAACCTCGACGAGGAGGAACCTTCGTGAGCATCCGCGACTACCTGGATAGCGAACCCTTCTTCGAGATCCAAAGGTACACGTCCTCTCCGCCCCAGGACGCGGTGGCCTTTGTAGGCACCCCCCGGAAGCACCCCTACGACGACGGGAAAATCGTATTGGTCGGGGATCCCTCTGCGGAGAACCCGGGGGTCTACGAGTTTCTGGTCGGGGACATCGTGCACGCCGAGGATCTTGCCTCCCCGGTCACCCAGAGCGGGGAATCCTATCCGCGGGTCCGAATCTGGATACGCCGGGGAAGCGTGGGAATCCGGTACGAACCCTTCGAGGTGGACACCCCCCCCAGGTTCTTCGGGGTGTCCCCGGACCTGAAGGCCGCTAAACTGTCCCCGGGTTCCCGGGACCGGAGCGCGGGCGGATCCCGGGGCTGAGGTGAACCGTCCGGGCAGGTTCTGGGAGTCCGAGAAATCGGACCGAGTCCGTTGCCTCCTGTGCCACCGGAACTGCTCCCTGCCCCCGGGCGCTTCGGGCGTGTGCGGAGTCCGTACGAACGAGGGCGGGACCCTCGTCCTGCCCTACTACGGCCGGGTTTCCTCCGCAGCGGTGGATCCCGTCGAGAAGAAGCCCCTCTACCACTATCGACCCGGCGGACTCGTCTTTTCCGTGGGATTCACGGGGTGCAACCTGGTCTGCCCCTTCTGCCAGAACTGGACCATCTCCCAGGATCCCGACGCGCCCTCGGAGTACCTGGCCCCGGCGGAAACCGTCCGGGCGGCCCGGGATTCCGGCTGCGGCATGATCGCCTATACCTATTCGGAGCCCCTTGTCCACGCGGAGTACGTCCTGGATTGCATGGAACTCGCCCGGGCGGAAGGATTGGCGAATATCCTGGTGACCAACGGCCACGCCCGGGAAGAGCCGGCCCGGGAAATCCTGCGCCGGACGGACGCGGCGAACGTGGACCTGAAGACCTGGGATCCGGACTGGTACCGGGCGGAGCTCGGTGGAGACCTAGGGACGGTCCGGCGTTTCCTGGAAATCGCCGCGGAGACGACACGCCTGGAGGTCACCACCCTGGTCATACCCGGCCGGAACGACGACGAGGAAGGCATGCGGGGAATCGCGGGCTTCCTTGCCGGACTCTCGCCGGACATTCCCCTCCACCTTTCCGCGTACCGGCCTATGTATCGGTACCACCTACCGCCGACTCCCCGGGAAACCCTGGAACGCCTGGCCCGGATAGCCCGCGGGACCCTGCGGTACGTCTACCTGGGCAACGTCCCGGGCTCCGAGGACACCCTCTGCCCCTCCTGCGGGACCGTCCTGGTGCGAAGGGAGGGCTACAGGGTCGCCCTCGGAAACCTTAGTCCGGGGGAAACGGGCGCCCCCCGCTGCGGAAGGTGCGGTACCTCGATTCCGATCGTCCTTGCCTAGGCCCGAGCCCCTCCCCGGTGCCGTCGGTGGGGAAATAATCCGATCGGCCCTTGACAATCCCGGCGGGTTTTGGCATTGTAACGCCTACCAAGTGCAACGCACGGTGGGTGTAGCTCAGTTGGTAGAGTACCAGAATGTGGATCTGGATGTCGCGGGTTCGAGACCCGTCACCCACCCTGGGCTCCACGCCGCCGGTGACACCGGTAGGACATGCGCCCGTAGCTCAGCTGGATAGAGCGACGGACTTCGAATCCGTAGGTCGCAGGTTCGATTCCTGTCGGACGCACTTGAAAGAACGGGCCGCTAGCTCAGCTGGTAGAGCAGCAGACTCTTAATCTGCGGGTCGCAGGTTCGATCCCTGCGCGGCTCATTGGTTCGGGAACGGAACGATCGACGTCGGAACGGTCCCGCGCCGACCGCTACGGCGCGTTTCCAGAAAGCGCGCGCGAGAGTGGTGGAATGGCAGACACGCCAGACTTAGGATCTGGTGCCGGAAGGCGTGAGGGTTCAAGTCCCTTCTCTCGCATACGGGGGGAACGCCCCCGCGGACAGGGATGGGAAACGCTTGCGGGAATAGCTCAGTGGTAGAGCGCGACCTTGCCAAGGTCGATGTCGCGGGTCCGACTCCCGTTTCCCGCTTACGGTGAAGGCGATCCGGATACGTTCGGATCGCCTTTTTTTTGCCTTCCCCGGGAACCTGCCGCAGGGATCGAACCGGAGGCTTCCGTTTGGAGCTTCCTTGCTATACTATTCCAGGAAAAGAGGATACGCAGATGATTGCCAGCAAGAAGATCGAGCGCCTTCCCGATTCCGCCGCCCGCCTTACGGTCACCGTAGGCGCCCGGGAAGGGCGAGCCGAATACGATGCCCTACTGGCCGAATACGCCAAGAACGCCCGCATCGACGGATTCCGCAAGGGCAAGGTTCCCGTGAACGTCCTGGAGCGGAAGTTCGGCGATGAGATGCGGGTGGAGGCCATGGGGCGCATCCTGGAAAAGGGGGTCGAGGAGGCGCTCAAGGACGAGGCCCTCGTCCCTCTGGCCTATTCCAGCCCCTCCCTGGAGGGGGAGCCCCGGTTCGAGCTGGACCAGGATTTCACCTACTCCGTCACCTACGACGTCTTCCCGGAGGTCAAGCCCGGGGACTGGAAGGGCATCGAGATCGAGATCCCCCAGGCAGCCGTGACCAAGGCGGACGAGGATCGGGAGCTCCAGGAGATACGGGAGCGCAACGCCGTCGTCGTGGACAAGGACTCCACGGCAGCGGTCGCCAAGGGCGACATCATAACCGTCGACTACCGGGAACTTGCCCAGGACGGCTCCGTGCTGCCGGGAACCGAACGGCAGGACTTCGTCTTCGAGGTCGGCACGGGCTACAACCTCTTCAAGTTCGACGACGACGTCATCGGGATGAAGAAGGGCGACGAGAAAACCCTTGAAAAGACCTATCCCGGGGACTTCGAGAACAAGGACCTGGCGGGGACCACCCGAAAGATCTCCGTAACCGTCAAGCAGATCAAGGTCAAAAAGCTCCCGGACCTGGACGACGAGCTGGCCCAGGACGTTTCGGAGAAGTTCAAGACCCTGGACGACCTGAAGGCGGACATACGCAGGAACCTGGAACGCAGGCTGGAGACCCGACTCCGTCAGCTAAAGGAAAAGGCCGTCGTGGACGCCCTCCTCGAACGGTCGGAGGTGGAGCTTCCCAAATCCATGGTGGACGCCGAACTGGCCATGCGGTGGCGGAACTTCGTCCAGCAGACCACGGGGGGCGACGAGAACCAGATGGCCCGCCTCCTGTCCATGACCGGCCGGACCGCCCAGTCCATCATCGATGAATGGCGGCCTTCCGCGGAAAAAGCGATCCGCACCCGGCTGATCCTGGAAAAGCTCACGGAGGAAGGAAAGTACGAAGCGACCGAGGAGGACCAGGAGCGGGAGTACGCCAAGATGGCCGAGGAAAGCTCCCTATCGGTGGACGAGGTTAAAGCCGAATATAAGAAACATGACGCCCTGGAATACCTGAAGGACCGCATCCGGGAGGACAAGCTCATGGACGCGATCCTGGCGGAAGCCAAGGTCAAGAAGGGCAAGAAGACGGCCTTCGTGGACTTGTTCAAGGAATCTGAGTAACTTACTTCCGCGAGGTGTACGGATGGACGAAAAAATGATCTATGTGGTCCCCAGCGTCGTGGAGCAGACGGGCCTGACCGAACGGGCCTACGACATCTTCTCCCGACTCTTGAAGGACCGGATCGTATTCATAGACGGCGAGATAAACGACCAGAACGCCGACATGATCGTTGCCCAGCTCTTGTTCCTGGAAAGCCAGGATCCCGAGAAGGATATCGACCTGTACATTAATTCCCCCGGCGGATCCGTCACGGCGGGCCTGGCGATCTACGACACCATCCAGCACATCCGGCCGGACGTCAAGACCATCTGCCTGGGACAAGCATCCTCCATGGGAGCCCTGCTTCTAGCCTGCGGAAGCGCGGGCAAGAGACTGGCCCTTCCATCCTCCCGGGTCCTTATCCATCAGCCCTGGGGAGGCGTTTCCGGCCAGGCCTCGGATATCAGCATACAAGCCCGGGAGATCATACGCCTGAAGCGCATCACCGTGGAGTACTTCGCCCGTCATACCGGGAAGGACGTGGACACCGTGGCCCGGGACATGGAGCGGGACCTCTTCATGTCCGCGGAGGAAGCCCTGGAATACGGGCTGGTGGACAAGATCCTGGAGCGGAGGAAACATGGCAAGGCCGAAGAACGGAGCTAACGGGGGAGACTCTCGGGAGTGCTCCTTCTGCGGGAAGAGCGCGGAGTTCGCAAAGCGCCTGATCGCGGGACCCGGAGTGTACATTTGCGACGAATGCGTGCAGGTCTGCAACCAGATCCTGTCCGAGGACGACGTCCACCTCACCGCGAACTTCTCCGAGGATGTGCCCAAGCCGCGGGAGGTCAAGGAATACCTGGACCAGTACGTGGTCGGGCAGGAATACGCCAAGAAGGTCCTGTCCGTGGCGGTCTACAACCACTACAAGCGCATCGCGAACTCCGGGAAGGTCCAGGGCGGCGTCGAGATCGAGAAGGCCAACGTCCTTCTGATCGGACCCACGGGCTCCGGAAAGACCCTCCTGGCCCGGACCCTGGCCAAGAAACTGAAGGTCCCATTCGCCATCGCCGACGCCACCACCCTGACCGAGGCCGGGTACGTGGGCGAGGACGTGGAGAACATCCTTCTCAAGCTGATCCAGAACGCCGGGGGCAACATCTCCGCGGCGGAACGGGGAATCATCTACATCGACGAGATCGACAAGATCGCCAAGAAGGGGGAGAACGTCTCCATCACCCGGGACGTGTCGGGGGAGGGAGTCCAGCAGGCCCTGCTCAAGATCATCGAGGGCACGGTGGCCAACGTCCCTCCCCAGGGAGGGAGGAAACACCCCCAGCAGGAGTACCTCCGGATCGACACCACGAACATCCTGTTCATCTGCGGCGGAGCCTTCGTCGGACTGGACAAGATGATCGAGAACAGGATCTCCAAGGCCGCTCTGGGCTTCGGCGCGGACGTCAAGGGTAAGAAGGACCGGAACCTGCACGATATCTTCACCCATCTTCACCCGGAGGATCTTATAAAGTACGGGATGATCCCCGAATTCATCGGCCGCCTCCCGATCCAGGTGAACCTCGAGGATCTGACCCTGGAAGACCTCAAACGGATCATGACGGAACCCAAGAATTCCATCATCAAACAGTACCAGGAATCCCTCAGGATAGACGGCGTGGAGCTGGTCTTCGAGGATGACGCCATCACCGCGGTGGCCGAACAGGCCATCCAGCGCCGGACCGGCGCCCGGGGACTCCGGTCCATCGTGGAGACCATGATGCTGGACATCATGTTCGACATTCCCAGCATGGAGGGCGCCAAGCGGGTCATCGTGACCCGGGAGGTCGTGGAGGGAGCGCGAAAGCCCTCGGTGGAACTTCTGGCCAAGAGCGCATGAGCCTCCTCGATTCCCTGAAACCGAGGGAGTCCGTAGAGCTTCCCCTGGTCTATGTCCGGGACATGGTCGTGTTCCCCCACGCCCTGGCTCCCCTGTTCGCCTCCACCCGATTTTCCGTCGGCGCCGTGGACGCTGCCATGGCGGGGGACAAGCGGGTCTTCGTTTCCATGCTAAAGGACGCTTCCGACGACAAGTCTTCCGACATCCGGGTGGAGGATTTCGGGACCATCGCCCGGGTCCTCCAGCAGGTCCGCCTTCCCGACGGCAGCTCCCGTCTGTTGGTGGAGGGGGAAGCCCGGGCCCGGCTCCGCAAGACCGTCTACCGGAAGGAATGGCTGGGAGCTTTGGTGGAGACCCTTCCGGAGGATTCCTTCGAAGGCCCCGACGCGGAGGCCCTTGTCCAGGTTCTCCGGCGGGATTTCGCCGTCTACGCGGACTTGGTCAAGAAGATTCCCGGGGAGTCGGTCCAGGTCGTCAACAAGGCGGAGGACCCCCGGCGTCTGTGCGACCTGATCTCCCACGCCCTCCAGGTCAAGGTCGAGACCAAGCAGGAACTTCTCTCCATCGTCCCCATGAAGGACCGCATGGAGGCCCTGGCGGTCACCCTGGCCATGGAGAACGAGCAGCTGACTCTCCAGAAGCGGATCACCCAGAAGGTCCGCGCCCGTATCGACCGCTCCCAGAAGGAATACTTTCTTCAGGAGCAGATCAAGGAGATCAACAAGGAGCTTGGCCGGGACGGGGATGAGAGCGAACAGGCGGAGCTGGAAAAACAGATCCTTGCCAAGTCCCCCCCCGAGGAGGTGATCGCCAAGGCGCGGAAGGAGCTGGCCCGGCTCCAGAAGCTCCAGCCCCTGTCCCCCGAGGCGGGCGTCCTTAGAACCTACTGCGAGTGGATCGCGGACCTTCCCTGGTCCGCGGTTACCCAGGACAACCGGGACCTGGACCGGGCCCGGGCGATCCTGGACGAGGACCATTACGGCATGAAGAAGGCCAAGGAACGCATCCTGGAATTCATAGCCGTTCGCCAGCTCAAGTCCCGTATGAAGGGTCCCATCCTCTGCTTCGTCGGTGCCCCCGGTACTGGCAAGACCTCCCTGGGCAAGTCCGTGGCCCGGGCCCTGGGACGCAACTTCGTCCGGGTCTCCCTGGGAGGCGTTCGGGACGAAGCGGAGATCCGGGGACATCGGAAGACCTACGTGGGCGCCCTTCCAGGCAAGATCATCCAGTCCATGCGCAAGGCCGATTCGATCAACCCCGTCTTCCTGCTGGACGAGATCGACAAGATGTCCAGCGACTTCCGGGGGGATCCCGCGAGCGCCCTGCTTGAGGTCCTGGATCCGGAGCAGAATTCCACCTTCACGGACCACTACCTGGAGGTTCCCTACGACCTGTCCGGGGTCATGTTCATCACCACGGCGAACTCCCTGCACACCGTTCCCTACCCCCTCCTGGACCGTATGGAGGTGATCGAGATCCCGGGCTACAGCGAGTACGAGAAGCTCGAGATCGCCCGGCACTTCATCATCCCCAAGCAGCTCGAGGAAAACGGACTTGCCGACTCGAGGGTGAGCTTCCGGAACGACGCGGTCCTCGAGATCATCCGTCACTACACCATGGAATCCGGAGTCCGTTCCCTGGAGCGGGAGATAGCCCACGTGATCCGCAAGATAGCCCAGAAAGCCGTGGACAAGGGCTTCGCCCGGGAGCCTTCCCGGATCTCGGAGTTCTCCTGCACCGTCTCCGCCAAGGGCATTCCGGGGCTCCTGGGAAAGCGAGTCCACGACGACGACTTGGTCTATCGCGACCCGAACCCCGGGGTCGCCTACGGCCTTGCTTGGACCGAGATGGGCGGCACCCTACTTCCCGTGGAAACCTCCGCCTTCGAGGGAGATGGAGAGCTCATCCTGACCGGCAACCTGGGGGACGTCATGAAAGAGAGCGCCCGGGCCGCCCTCTCGTACATCGAGGCCCGGGCTCCGAGCTTCGGGCTTTCCCCCGCGGACTTCCGCCGGAAGACCCTCCATATCCACGTGCCCGAAGGCGCCATACCCAAGGACGGCCCCTCCGCGGGCATCACCCTTGCGGCCTCCCTCCTGTCCGCCCTGACCGGGGTACCCGTCCTGCCCGGCTACGCCATGACCGGGGAGATCACCCTGACCGGCCGGGTCCTGCCCATCGGCGGCGTCAAGGAGAAGCTCCTGGCCGCCCACCGAAACAAGTTCTCCAAGGTCCTCCTTCCCGAGGGAAACCGCAAGGACATGGACGACGTGCCCAAGGAGGTAAGCTCGGACACCGAGCTGGTCTTCGTCTCCACCATGGAGGAAGCCCTGAAGGCCCTCTTCCCGCCCCAGCTCGCGGAACGGGCTCGCCCCGCCTCCCGCCGTCCGGCCCGGCCGGGCCGGTCCCGGGAGCCCGCGCCCGCCGCGCCCCGGCGCCGGGGAAGGACCGGTACCCCATGAGCGAACCCAAGGTCTTCCAGGTTTCCGAGATCACCGAGTTGATCAAGGGCGTCCTGGAGGACGGGTTCTCCGGGGTCGTCGTGGAGGGGGAGATCTCCAACTGGCGACCCGCGGGTTCCGGCCACGTGTATTTCACCCTCAAGGACCGCCAGGCCATGCTCCAGGCCGTCCTCTTCCGGGGCCGAGCCTCCCGCCTGGACTTCGCCCCCGCGGACGGCATGCTGGTCCGAGCGGAAGGCTCCCTGTCCGTATACGCCGCCCGGGGCCAGTACCAGCTGGTATGCGAGAACCTCCTCCGGGCCGGCCAGGGGGACATATTGGTCCTCCTGGAGGAGCGGAAGCGCCGCCTGGCCGCGGAGGGCCTGTTCGATCCGGAGAGAAAACGCCCCCTGCCCCGCTTCCCCGGGACCGTCGCCGTCGTGACCAGTCCCACCGGGGCCGCCATCCGGGACATCCTGAACGTCCTGGGCAGGCGGAACGCGGGGATCCGGGTCATCGTACTGCCCGCGGCGGTTCAAGGGGCGGACGCCCCGGCCGAGATCGTCCGGCAGATCCGCACCGCAAACCGGTACCGGTTGGCGGACGTCCTGATCGTCGGACGGGGCGGAGGGTCCCTGGAGGACCTCCTGGCCTTCTCGGACGAGGAGGTCGTCCGGGCGGTGGCGGAGTCGGAGATCCCCGTGATCAGCGCCGTGGGCCATGAGATCGACTGGGCCCTAACGGACTTCGCCGCGGACCTGCGCGCTCCCACTCCCTCGGCGGCGGCGGAGCTGGTTTCCGAAAGCCGAAACCGCCTGGCGGAAATGGTCGCCTCCCTGGGCTCCGCCCTCACCGATGAGCTGCGCCGCCGGCTCGAGCGAACCCGGGCGGTGATCTCCCAGTTCGATCCCGAGTCCCTGGAACTCCGGTTCCGGCGGGTCCTCCAGCCCCGGCTTCAGCGCTTCGACGATCTCAAGGAAGCCCTGATCCTGGGGATGAGGGATTCCCTGCTGCGGTCCCGCCACCGTTTCGACCTCGCCCGCCTTTCCCTGGATTCCGCCAGCCCCCAGGCCGTCCTTTCACGCGGCTTCGCCGTGGTCCGAAGGGCGGACACGGGGAAAGCCGTCCGGGACTCCCGGGAACTCTCCCCCCGGGACCGGGTCACAATGCAGTTCGCCCGCGGCGCCTCCGCGGCCGTCATCGAGGAGTCCGAGCCATGAAACAGTTCGAGGAACGACTGCGCCGCCTGGAGGAGCTTTCCGAAAAGATCCGGGATCCGGAACTTCCCCTGGAGGAGGCCGTGGCGGTCTTCGAGGAGGGGATCAAGCTTTCCAAGGGCCTGGAACGGGACCTGGCCAAGATCGAGAGCCGGGTGGAGATCCTCCTGAACCAGCCCGCGGCCCCGGAGGACAAGCCCGAGCTGGGCCTCTTCGACCAGGCCGAGGAGAGGTGAGGCACTGCGGGTTTCGCGGAATTTCCGGAGCCCCGTTAATCCGGGAGCGTCGACACCCGTCCCGGAATGTCGAGTCTCAGCGCCTTTCCGGACTCTCGAATCGATCTATGAACCCGACCAGGCTCCGGTCGCTCGGGGATAAATCCAGGGTATCCAGCTCCCTCCGGGACGCCCAACGGACTTCCTCGTGCTCCGCCAGGAAGGCGGGCTCCCCGTTGAACTCGACCCGATAGGCCAAGAGCCGGAACCGGACTCCGGCGTTCTCGAACCCGGATTCCCCCATGAAGGGGCCGGGCCGAACATCGAGGCCGAGCTCCTCCTGGAATTCCCGAACCAGGGTGTCCTCCGGGGTCTCCCCGGTCTCGATCTTGCCCCCCGGGAATTCCCATCGCCCCCCCATGGAGCCGCCCGGCTTTCGGCGGGCTACGAACACGAGGCCGTCCCGGAGGGCGATTCCCGCCACGGACTCGGGCATCTTGTTAGAGGAAGAGAACGGAAGCGAACAGGAAGTGGACGAAGCCGATGACCATGGTGGACACCCCCACGATCCTTCGGTTCGCGGTGAAGATGCGGTCTACCCGCTCCAGGGTATCCGTGGTCACGTTGGAGTTGCTTCGATAAAACTCCAGCAGGAGGGAAAACCCGGAGGCAAGCCCGGCCAAGGCGGGCAGGAAGTCGCCGACGATGGGGATGTCGCCCCGCATGACCGTCAGAAGCTTGAAAAAGCCCACGATGACCGCCAGGACGCCCAGGACAAGGCGCACCGTCATGTCCTTTAGGAAGTTGCGCACTCCGTCGAACTTGGTTCCCTTGTCCTCTCCGCCCTGAACCAGGAGGGCGTAGCCCCCGAGGACGTTCAACAGGACGCTGAGGAAATAGAATTGAATCATGCGTCAACCCCCGAGCGGTGGTACTTCTTCGGTTTCAATCTAACCCAAAGCAGGTGCGGGGTCAAGGCGAGGGCCGGAGCCAGACCCGGGCGGACGCACCCCTGTGCCGCCCGACCCGGCGGAAAGCCGGGGCCGGCGCGGAAACGGCTCCGGCCGGTTCCCCGGCGAAGCAGCGTCCTACTTGACCGGAGAACTCAGATTCAGGGAAAGTCCCCCGGCCTCCACCCGCACCGAGAGCTTGCGAACGGGTTCCGGGGAAAGCGCGGTCAGGCGGTACTCCTCCTTGTCCGCGTCCCCGGCTTCGGCGTCCAGCGCCCCCGAGGGCAGGCCGTCCAGGTAGGCCGATATCCGGAGAGGGCCCCGATACGCCTCCGCATCCCGGGAGGTCCGGGTTACGGTGATGTATACGGCCTCACCGAAGCGGAAGGCTTGGAGCTTGTAGAGGTTTCCTCCTAAAACGCCCGCTTCCTCCCTGCCCGTCAGCAGGCTCAGGAGGGCTCCGGCGGCCATGAAGAGAAGGACGGTGAAGAACATGAACCGGAGCGGGCCGGTGGCCAGGAGGGATCCCAGGATGCCCGGCCGCTTGGCGCCGTACTGCCGGGCCAGCCAACGCACCTCCGGGGATGCGCCGGACAGCCGACGCTCGCGGTCGTAATGGCGGGGAATCCCGTCCTCGGGGCCGTCCGCGCCCTCGGGAATCCGCATTTCAGGACCCTTGTTCACCCCCCTATTCTCCATGGAGACCTCCCAGGATCCTGGCGGCGTATCCGGGCAGGGCGTCCGCACCGTAGTGGCCCTGGGCGCGTCGGGCGGCGGCGCCCGCGAGGCCGTGGGCGAGGACAGCCGCCCGGGCCGCCTGGAAGGCATCCAGCCCCCGGGCTAACAGGGCCCCGCAGAGGCCGGCCAGCACATCCCCGCTGCCTCCAACGGCCAGGGATCCGTCCATTCCGTCGTACACCGCGAAGCGGCCGTCCGGCGAAGCCATCCAGGTGACCCAGGACTTCAGAACGACCACGGCGTTCCGCCCCCGGGACAAAACCGAGAGGATCTCCTCCGGATACCTCAGGATGTCCTCCGCCGGCCGGCCCGTCAGCCGCTCCGCCTCCCCCGGGTGGGGAGTCAGGACCAAGGGGGCCTTCCGCGACGGGGGGTTTATATCGCCCAGCAGAGCCAGGGCGTCCGCGTCCAGGACCAGGGGCAGGTCCGAGTCCCAGAGCCTCCGGAACACGGAGACCGCGGTGTCATCCCGGCCCCATCCGGGACCGGCTACGGCGGAATTCGCCCGGCCAAGGTTCAAAGCCGAGAGGTCTTCAGGGAGGGGCCGGACGATCTCGCCGGCCAGGGCCGGAGCGGCGGTGGCCCAGATATCGGATCGGACGTAGAGGGTTATCAGCCCCGCCCCGCCGGCGGTACCTCCCCGGGCGGCCAAAACGGCGGCTCCGCTGGTCCCCCGGTTCCCTGCGAAAACCAGGCAGTGGCCTCGCTCGTACTTGTGGGTGTCCGGCTTCAGGGCGGGAACCAGGCCGGGAAGGTCGCCGGCATCCAGGAGCCGTACGGGGGAATCCGATCCGGCGTCCCCGGGGAAGACCCCGGGAATCGGGACGATTTCCCCCGCGAAGGGACGCAGGGCGGGCCGGAGGATGCAGGCCTTGAGGGGTTCCACGCAGAGGGTGAGGTCAGCCTTCAGGACGGCAGATCCCGGCGGGACACCGTCCCCGCAGCCGGAGGGTACGTCAACGGCGGCCTTCACGGCTCCGCAGGATCCGGCTGCATCCGCCAGGGAGGCTTCCCGGGGGCGCAGAGGGCCGGAGAGCCCGGTGCCCGCGATGCCGTCCAGGACCAGGGAGGAACGGGCCAGAAGGTCCCGGCACTCCGCCTCCTGGTCGGGCCAGGACAGGATCCGCACCCCCCGGGATCGGGCGGCGCGGAGCTGTTGGCCCGCCAGCCCTCCGGGTTCGCCGGAGGAGAGGACGGCCGCCAGGTCCCGCCCGGCGCGCTCCGGTGCGCTGAAGGCCAGGCGGCGCAGGACGGCCAGGGCGTCCCCGCCGTTGTTCCCCTTGCCGACCAGGGCCGTCACAGCCCCTTCCGCGAGGCCGCGGGATCTCAAGACCGATTCCATGCCCGCCGCGGCATTCTCCATCAAGGCCGCCTCGGGCACACCGGCTTCGTCCCGGATCCTCCGATCCAGGTCCGCGGCGTAGGCCGCGGTCACAAGGGGTTTCAGAGCGGGCCCCCCGAAAGGATCTTGTCGAAGCGCCACCATACCGCCCGGGCCTCGAAACGGGTGCCCAGAAGGGCGCAAAGGATTCCGCCGGGTGACAAAAAGAGGGTCGTGTACTGGAGCTCCTCGGGTTCGATGGCGATCGAGTAGCGCTTCATGGACTTGCTGAGTCCGTTATAGACGGCGACGTAGGTGGTTCCGGCTTCATCGTTGGTGGTGAAGAAGAGGTTCCGCCCCCGGGCGGCACCCAGGAATTCCCAGATCCTGGGGAGCGGCTCATCCTCTCCCCTCCCCCGGGGGGGCTCGTAGGGCAGGATTTCGTAGCGGTCCGTGTAGGCCGCGGTGCGGGGGTCCATGCGGTACACGTAGGCCCGGTCGTACACGATTCCCGAACGGGTCTTGGTGGCGGGATCGATGGATTCGGCGTAATAGTCCACCTTCAGATAAAGCCCTTCCCCGTCGGGATCGGGGTAGATCCGCTCCAGGGAGGGAATGAGGTTCCGGTCGTCCGGCAAGGGAAGGGAATCCCGGCGGATCCTCACGGTGGAGGTCAGGATGCCTCGGGCATCGAACCAATACACGAGCCAGGCTTCCCGGGTCAGGCTGAGCACCACGCAGTCGTCCCGGGCGGTGATATAGATCCCCGAGATGACCGGGAAGGGGGTTCCGCCGATGCCTTCCTGGCCGAGGAAGTCTATGAATTTCCCGTCCGTGGAGAAGCGGAGAACCACGTATTCCAGGGACGTCCGTCCGTCCGCGTCGAAGGCCCGGCGCTCCGGGGGAAGTCGGTCCTCCACATAGACGTACTTCCGGGAATCCACGGCTATCTCCCCCGGGGACAGGAAGGGGTAAGGGCGCGCGAAGCGACCGGAGGTCTGGGAATCGGATTGGGATAGAACGATCGGCGGGGGATTCCGGTCGGGATTGTAGACCATGGACAGCAGGTCCCCGAAGGAGGACAGAGTGAGCACCTTGGCCCCGTTCCCGTTCGAAAGGAAGAAGATCCCGTCCTGCATGGCAATCCGGGTCTTGGCGGGGGGCGCCATGCCCTCCATCCGGAAGAGATCCAGCTGGTCCTCCTGGGTACCGTAGCCCAGGGTGAACAGGGATTCCCTCCGGACCTCCCGCACGGGGCCGGAGGACCGGGAACAGGCAGTCGGAACCAGGAGGGACAAGAGAATCGCCGCGGAAAGGATCGCCGGGCTCCGGGACTTCACGGTGTTCATCCACCCTAGAGTGAAGCAACGTGGTCCCTCCGTCAAGCACCGCCCGGGTCGAGTGCGGGCGCCGGGATGTCCCGTTCTTGACCGTTTCGAGGACTAAAGGATACAGTGGCTTCATGGCATTTAATCCGTTGACCGCGATCGTAGGATCCAAGCACGAGCGCGATATAAAAGCCCTTCTTCCCGTCCTCCACTCCGTGAACGCCAAGGAATCCTGGGCCCTGTCCTTGGACGCCCGGGGCTTCAAGGCCGCCACCGAGGACTTGAAGCGCCGCCATCGCGAGGGGGAGAGCCTGGACGCCCTCCTGCCCGAGGCCTTCGCCCTGGCCCGGGAAGCCGCCCGGCGCGTCCTGGGGGAACGGCCCTACGACGTGCAGATCCTGGGAGCCATCGTCCTGCACCAGGGCAAGATCGTGGAGATGAAGACCGGCGAGGGGAAAACCCTGGCTTCCGTTGGCGCCGTCTACCTCAACGCCCTCTCCGGAAAGGGCGTCCACGTCGTCACGGTCAACGACTACCTGGCCGAGCGCGACGCCGGGTGGATGGGGCCCGTGTACGAGTACCTCGGCGTATCCGTGGGGGCCATCCTTTCCCGGATGGACAACGACGCACGAAAGGCCGCCTACGCCAAGGACATCACCTACGGGACGAACAACGAGTTCGGCTTCGACTATCTCCGGGACAATATGGTCTGGACCCCGGAAGCCCGGGTCCAACGGGGCCATAATTACTGCGTCATCGACGAGATCGATTCCATCCTGATCGACGAGGCCCGGACGCCCCTCATCATTTCGGGTCCCGCCGAGGACGACACCGCCAAATTCAACGAGGTCAACCGCTTCGTAGGCCAGCTCACGGAGGTGAAGAAGGATCCCCGGACCGGCGAATATCCCCGGGAGGAGGAGGGGGAGGTCCTGGAGGGGGACTACAAGATCGACGAAAAGTCCAAGCGCGTATCCTTCACCCCCCAGGGTCTGGACAAGATCGAGGACCTCCTCCAGAAGCGGGGTCTCATCAAGGGTTCCCTGTTCGAGGAAGGAAACTTCGAGTTCGTCCACTATTTCACCCAAGCGGTGCGCGCCCATACCCTCTTCCACGCGGACGTGGAGTACGTCGTATCGGAAGGCCAGATACAGATCGTGGACGAGTTCACCGGCCGCATACTTCACGGGCGCCGGTACTCCGACGGCCTCCACGAGGCCATAGAGGCCAAGGAACGGATCAAGGTAGCCCGACGCAACCGGACCCTGGCCACCATCACCTTCCAGAACTTCTTCCGCATGTACGGAAAGATCTGCGGCATGACGGGCACCGCGGATACCGAGGCTCCGGAGTTCTCCAAGATCTACAACCTGGACGTGGTCGTCATCCCCACGAACAAGCCCGTGATCCGGAACGACGAAGACGACCTCATGTTCCTGAACGAACAGGAGAAGTTCGACGCCATCTGCGACGAGATCGTAGAGGCCCACGGGCGGGGCCAACCGGTCCTGGTGGGGACGGTCAGCATCGAGAAGTCCGAGAAGCTCTCCGCCCAGCTTACCAAGCGGGGTATCCGGCACGAGGTCCTGAACGCCAAGAACCACGCCCGGGAAGCCATGATCATCGCGGAGGCCGGAGCCAAGGGCGCGGTCACCATAGCCACGAACATGGCCGGCCGCGGAACCGACATCAAGCTGGGGGGCAACCCCGAATTCCGCGCCCGACGCCGAGCCGGGACCGAGGCGTCCGAGGAGGATTGGCGACGTATCCTGGCGGAGGAATACGAGGCTTGGCGCAAGGACTACGGGGAGGTCCGGGCTGCGGGCGGGCTCTTCGTCTTGGGCACGGAGCGGCACGAGAGCCGCCGTATCGACAATCAGCTGCGCGGCCGCTCGGGCCGCCAGGGAGACCCGGGCCGGTCGGGCTTCTTCATCTCCCTGGACGACGACCTCATGCGCCTCTTCGGCGGAGAGGGCTTCAAGAGCCTCATGATGAAGGTCGGGATGAAGGAGGGGGAGCCCATCTACCACCCCCTCCTGAACCGCACCATCGAGAAAGCCCAACGCCGGGTGGAAGAGCGCAACTTCGAGATCCGCAAGCATCTCCTGGAATACGACGACGTCCTGAACCAGCAGCGCGGCTTCATCTACTCCCAGCGGGACGCCATCCTGGCGGAACAGGACCTCACGGAGAGGGTCTTCTCCGCTGCCCACGATATCGTGGACGAACTGCTGGACGCCTACGAGAGCTCCCGGCGGGCCGACGACGGCAAGGCGTGGACGGAACTCCAGACCGGCCTTCGCGAGTCCTTCAACCTCCAACTCCCCTCCCCTCCCCCCTCCCGGGAGCCCGAGCGACTGCGGGAGCTCATCCTGGAAGCCCTGCGTGCGGATTTCGAGGTCAAGCGGGCCTACGCCGGCGATGCGAACCTGAACAACTTCATACGCTTCCAGTATCTCCAGGCGATCGACCAGAAGTGGCTGGATCACCTGGAGAACATGGAAGCCCTTCGGGAGGCGGTCTACCTGCGCCACTACGCCCAGAAGAACCCCCTTCTGGAGTACAAGATCGAAGGCTTCGAGATCTTCGAGAAGATGATAGACGACATCCGCCGCTCGATCGCCACGCGCTTCTTCCTGGTCCGCATCAAGACCGAGGCCGACCGCCGCTACGTGCCCGCGGCCCGGCCGGGTACGGCGGTCCACGACGAGATGGGCCAGTTCCATGCGGGCGCCGAAATGGCGGAAAACGCTTCCCGTTCCGCGGCGTCCCGCCCGGCGGCACCCGCGGGCACCCTGGCCGCGGCGGCCGGACAGGTCGTGACGGTCAAGCGGACCATGCCCAAGGTGGGCCGGAACGACCCCTGCCCCTGCGGGAGCGGGAAGAAATACAAGCACTGTCACGGCGCGTAAGTCCGAGCCGCCAGCGGCTCGGAGGTACGGCACGGAACGCTTCGCGTTCCGCGATCCCCAGCACGGCGTTTGCGGGTAACCGGGCGATGGTTCCAACCAAATATCCAGACTGTCCAGGGAACAGTATGCGAACACCCGCGACCGGCCTGCATCCGGCCGGGTCGCCGATCGCTTCCTGTCCATCCTTCACTGTCCGCGGTTCACAGATATGAGCCTCAACCACCGCGAGATCGACCTCGTCCTCTCGGAGCTGGACCTGATCGGCAGCCAAATACAGAGGATCGTCCAACCGGCGTACGACACCCTCGTCCTGTCCCTGTACAAACCGGGATCCCCGGTGGAGCTCCTTATTTGCCTGGCCCACGGGGCCTGCCGTATCCACGCGACGACCGTACCGGTCCCGAAAAGCGAAAAGCCTCTCCGGTTCGCGGAGCTCCTCCGGTCCCGCATCCGGAACGGCCGCATCGAATCGATCCGCCAGCTGGGGGCCGAGCGGATCGTACGAGCGGACATCCGGGTCTCCCCCGCGACGGAAGGAGGAAAGCCCGTCCGGTACCGTCTCTATGCCCGGCTATGGAGCGGCGCGGCCAACCTGATCCTGACGGACGAGACGGGTTCCATCGTGGACGCCCTGGCCCGTAAGCCCAAGCGCGGGGAGACGGCCGGAGGAACCTATCGCCCCGAGGAGACCCTGAACCAGGCCTCGCCTGAACGGGCCTTCGTGGTTCGGGACCTACCCGGACCGGGGACCTTCAACGAACGGGTTGACCGGCTCTACGCCCGGGGTCGGGGGGAGCTTTCCCGGGACCAGCTTCTGGCCAAGGTCCGGGAGTGGTTCGCCCCGAGGCAGGCCTCCC
>Ga0067045_1029414_pt1 | contig 20983 bp, 12 predicted proteins | sample TerdegcTABiofilm_FD_59184 | JGI IMG/M metagenome (GOLD analysis project Ga0067045, IMG submission 59184) | Combined Assembly of (Gp0054472, Gp0054536) Wastewater bioreactor microbial communities from Singapore -Terephthalate degrading...
GTTAATCATCTTATCAAGCTCCTCGGTGACGAAAACGATGATGTTAGAAAAGCCTCAATGGAAGCCTTGATGTGTTACGGGGAGGAGATATTACCGTATCTTGAGGTATCTCTGCTTAACGGTAAAACCAGATCGAAACATACTATTCTCGAGGTGATAAGGTTATCGGGACTCAAGAATTTTGAGTTAATCCCTTTTTTAGGGAAAGAATTGGCCCTGGCATATTCAAATCTTGTCGCGATTCATGCCCTTAACTCAATGCCCCAATCTTCCTCGGTCGAGATGTTGAGAAAATATCTAGAGGAGGACGATGACGAAACCCTGAGTCTGATTTTTTATGCCTTGTGGATCTCACATGCGGACATGCGGCTCATGTATCAGGCGCTCCAGAGCGAAACAGCGTCACTAGCAATTGAATTGGTGGAAAACTCCGTGCGACGTGAAATCGTGCCCTTTTTGATACCACTCATAGAGGAAATTCCACTTGTTGAAAAGATCGAAAAAGGCCGGAAGTTGTTCCCTTTAATTCGTCAGGAAACCTATCAGAGGGTTCTGACTTTCTTAGCCAGTTCAGATGATTCTGTAAAGAGATTCCTAGCCATACTAGTAATCGCTGACACTTTCCCTGAAAAATCGTTTATACCGGTTCTGGAAGCGCAATTGAATGACCCGTTCCAGGAAGTCCGTGAAGCGGCGATGTACGCCTTGAACTGTGTTAACAATGAGGTAGGTGTGATGCCCCAAATCGTTGATAAAATAAACAATCTCAAGAAATTTAGCATATTTGAGGGAATGGGTGTTAGAGAACTTCATGCTATCGCATCGGTAGTAAACGTAGAACATTATGAGCCTGGCGATGTCCTAATTAGGGAGCAGGAGGAAAACTCGTCCATATACCTTATTGTAAGCGGGGATATAACTATTTACAAAGGTTATGGAACTCCTGAGCAGGTAGAGAAGGTTACGATCGGACCTGGATCCTTTATGGGAGAACTCAGCCTTTTTACGCGAATGTCTCCAAATGCCACATGTGTAGCCGCATCCAAGACCGAGGCATATGTTCTAAGACATCAACAGTTTCAAGCAATAATGAGAATTTATCCCCAAATTGGAATCAATCTGTGTCACTTCTTTACCATGAAGTTGCGCCAAACCAACTATTAAATTGTGAACCATGTAACACAGACGGTCAGATCTCTGTAGCGCATCCTGAAAGCTTTGAATAGTCGCCAGTCGGTAGTCCCAAATCCCAGGCGGACAAGACTCGGCGCAAAACCTTACCATTGGATGATCTGGGCAATTCTTTAACAAACTCGATCTCTTGTACCGGAATTTCTTCATTCATGGAGCTTTTCACAAATCGGAGAAGGCTCTCAGACAATTCCGCAGATGGTGATTCACCGTTCTTGGTTTTTACATAGGCCTTGAAAAAGGCATCATCCCCTACACCCCTTTTAAGAATAACCGCAACATCATCTACCGCAGAATGCTTTCTCATTACAATCTCAATCAGATAAGGCCCGACACATTTGCATCCAACTCTCAACAAATCATCACGCCTTCCGTGATGGTAATAGTATCCATCCTCATCTTTTAGAGCCAAGTCTCCGGTCAGAAACCACCCATCCCTGTAATATGCTTGAGTTCTAGAGTCGCTATTCCATATTCCCAGCATCAGAGAAGGCCAATTGGCTCTAAAGGCCAATTCCCCCAAAGTCAAGATAGGCAGTTCCTCTCCCTTTTCATCGATTATACGAGCTTCAAGCCCTGGAAAAGGCTTTCCCATGGAGCCGAGCTTTATTTGTTCCGAGGGATAGTTGGCCAGGCAAATCATGCCGGCTTCGGTCATCGCCCACGAATCATGAGGTCCAACCTTGAATTTGTCCTTAACCCAATAGAACATTTCCGGATCAAGATTCTTACCTAATGAGACTATATGAGATAGTTTAGAAAAGTCATAACCAGCCGAGAGATCGTCTCCCCCGAGCTTCAATTTTTCCAAGTTTAGCGGATTAGTTAACCAGACAGAGACTCCGAGCCTTTCAAGAGCCAGACAGCAGGCCGAAGGAGAAAAAGGAATCCCCAGAGTCACTGCCGTTGCCCCACAGAGCCAAGGCGCAAAACAGCCATATACTATGCCAACCATAGTAGAAGGATCAGCATCCGACCAAAAAACCGAATCTTGGTTCAAGTCAAGAACATACCTAGCAGTCGCAAATGCTCCAAGCATTATTCTATGTGAATGTGTTACACCTTTAGGAGCTGAAGTCGCGCCGGAAATGTAGACTATAAAAAGAGGTGTATCAGGAGCAAACTCCCTTGCAGGGAATTCTGGTTCATACTGACCAATCAAGTCATCAATCAAGATTTCATTATCAAAAACCAGAGTATTTTCGGACCCTACAACAAAAACCTTATCGAATTTTTTATACGTGACAGTATCAAAAATCGGGGCTGTGAGTAGATCAGTGAGAATTGCTTTAGGCTTGATATCTAACAGCATGTGATCAAGGGCGTCCGTTCCCAGACCAGCATCAACTACCGAAAAAATCACACCGATGCGAGCGCAGGCAAGCATCATCAAATACATCTTGGAACATGGAGCCAGGTTAATTACAAGACGGTCACCTTTCTCCAGGCCATGGGAAACCAAGAGATTTGCCAAGCGGCAAGAATATTCTTTCAACATAAAATATGTGAAACTTCCATCATCGCCGTCAGCAACAAAAATAAAACCCGGTTTATGGGCACGCTGTTCATCCAAAACCCACCTGTCGATCATCTGTGAGACTATGTTGCAACTGCCAGATCTTATTGACGTGAAATGATCTTCAAGTTTTGTCCAAGAGAAGTTGCGGCAAGCTTCATAATAAGACTTGAGATTGGCCGAAGGGTTTTGCGGTTTAATTCTTGCGCTTATCATATCGGGATGATTTTTCTTGCTATCCAGAACAAACCAATCAGGAAATTTATGTTTAATAGAATGCAATGTTTATATTGTGCTGTGTATTTTTTATATTTATTTTCAACAGTTAGTTTTTGTTACTTTACCCAACCAGAGTTGACCGGAAACCCCTGTTTGAATCACTATTCTGAAATCAGCTCAGAGTCAAAGTTCAGTTTATCTTTAGACATCGAATTGTTCAAGCTTTTCAATCAAGTTGTCCAAATACGGTGCTTGCTGTGAACACTTCTTAGCTTGTCCAGCACTTCTTGAGCTTTTTCAGACTTAAAAGAAGGGATTCTCTCTCGTCTGCCCTCGAACGCAAGATTGCCCAGGACCTCTTTTATCGAGATAGCAAGGGCATAGTTGTCATATCCTCCTTCGAGGGAAAAAAGTATTGGGGCGCTGTTGACCGAATCACTGAGTTGAAGAATCAACTGTGTCAACCAATAGTAGGCCTTTTCCGTTAGCCTGGTCCTACCTAGTGGATCATCTTTGTGCGCATCAAAACCTGCAGCGACAAGAAAAAGCTGAGGCTTGTATTTTTTAACTATTTGGCTCAAGGCATCACGATAAATATGAATTATATCGGCATCGACCATGTCCTTGGGAACCGGAACATTTACGTTGTATCCTTTTCCTTTAAGCTCACCTGTTTCTTCCCAGTCACCCGTGTTGGGATACCAACCCATATAATGAGATGAAAAATAGAGAACTCTGTTGTCAGAATAGAACAGGTCCTGGATGGCGTTTCCGTGATGAATGTCCCAGTCAACAATGAGCACTCTTTCCAGACCATATTTTTCGATAGCGTATTTAGCGGCTACACCGATATTATTAAAAATACAAAAACCGCCTGCCCTGTGAGTCAGCGCATGATGCCCTGGAGGACGTCCCAAACAGAAACATGACCTCACGCTTTCAGAAAATAACGCGTCAATTCCTCTGATGCATCCCCCAACTGCCAACCAGGCAGCCAGATATGACTTAGAGCTTACGAAAGTATCTGAAGCCAACGTGGTAAAGTCTCTCTCCGCAGTAGACATGATCAATTTGACATAACTGGGTGTATGAACCATTTCGAGGTGCTCAAGGGTAGCAAGCTGGGGGTCCAGATGGACAACCCGGTTGCCGAATTCCTTGTCGAGCATCCGATAGACGCTTCGCAATCGACTCGGACTCTCAGGATGAATCAAACCTGGCTTATGATCGAGATATCTGGTGTCTCGAACAACCCCTACCTTGAAAGCCAACTTTCACCTCAATTTTTCTTGCGTGATCGATCTTTGCCAACAAGCTACCTTGCGCAAAAACATCGTCGTGAGATTCAGCGATAATTATCAATTACAACAACCTAGGCAAGTAAATCAAGCTATCCCTGATTCCTGCAGGAAAAATATGTCTTGATGAGAAACAATCACACGCCTGAGTCGATGAAAATGAAAGATGTAACATCTTGATTTAATGTTGGAGAGTGAGGTTTGCTCATGAAAATTAATTCCAGAAGCTAACCTCACCTCAAATGAAGAATTAACAGTGTTAGCTAGATCTTTACGCGATCATTGACAAGATTTTCCATGACTGAGGGATCTGCTAATGTTGAAATATCGCCAAGTTCTTCAACACTGCCAGCGGCAATCTTTTTTAGCAGACGTCTCATAATTTTTCCACTCCTGGTTTTAGGCAACGCATCAGCCCATTGAATAGCATCTGGAGTCGCTATCGGTCCAATTTGCGTCCGAACCAACTTTACAAGCTCTTTCTTGAGGTCGTCAGATTTTTCTACGCCTGTGTTTAGTGTCACAAATGCATAAATTCCCTGGCCTTTGATATCATGAGGGAATCCGACGACCGCTGCCTCAGCAACTTGAGGATGCAAGACGAGAGCCGATTCGACTTCTGCGGTTCCAAGTCGATGACCAGAAACATTAAGGACATCGTCGATCCTACCAATAATCCAGTAGTACCCATCCTCGTCTTTTTTGGCTCCGTCGCCCGTAAAATAAAGACCCGGAATCCTACTAAAATAAGTTTCAATAAATCTGCCATGATCACCGTATACGGTTCTAGCCATGCCAGGCCAAGGGCGTTTAATAAATAGCGCCCCTTCTTGATTTGGAATTTCGACTTCTTTTCCTGTGTCAGGATCAAGGATTACAGGATCAACTCCGAAAAAGGGAAAAGAGCAAGAACCGGGTTTGATAGGACCAACTCCTGGAAGAGGTGTCATCATATGCCCACCGGTTTCCGTCTGCCACCATGTATCCACAATGGGGGCCCAATCTTTTCCCACATAATGATAATACCAACGCCAAGCCTCTGGATTGATCGGTTCACCAACTGTTCCCAGCAGTTTCAGACACGATACATCGTGCTTCTCAACAAATTCCCCTCCCTCTTTGGCCAAGGATCTGATTACTGTTGGCGCAGTATAGAATTTGTCGACTTTTCGTTTGGCCACTATTTCCCAATAACGGTCAAAACTTGGATATGTCGGGATACCTTCAAACAATACGCTCGTAAACCCATTGATCAATGGGCCATAGACACTGTAAGTATGACCTGTGATCCAACCGATGTCAGCTGTGCACCAAAAAGTCTCCTCGGGCTTGAGATCAAATGTAATTTTGCAGGTCAGGGCAGCATAGACGAGGTATCCGGCATGTGTATGAACCACACCCTTTGGCTTACCGGTGCTTCCACTAGTATAGAGAATGAAGAGAGGATCCTCAGATTCCATTGGTTCTGGTTCCACATAGTCCGGCAAGGATGGGTCTGCAATTGCTTCGTGCCACCAACACTCTTTCTTGGGATCCAGTTGAAGATCTAGCCCGCACCTATTGAAAACTATTACCGTATTTACGTCCGGGCACTGTGTTAATGCCTCATCGACTGTTTTTTTCAAAGCTAGCGGTCTGCCTCCCCTAAAGCCGCCATCTACGGTAATGATGGTCTTGGCTCCGCAATCCTGAACGCGGCTGGCAATAGATTCAGCGCTAAAACCTCCAAAAACAACACCGTGGATGGCCCCAATTCTTGCGCAAGCTAACATTGCAACAGACAATTCAACGATCATGGGCATATAAATAATTACCCGATCACCCTTTTTAACACCTTTGGACTTAAGTAACGCGGCGAACTTGTTTACTTCTCTGTAAAGCTCCAGATAGGTAACGGTCCTGGACTCATTGGGATTGTCGCTTTCCCAATAGTAAGCGACCTTGTTTTTCAACTGGTCAACGTGCTTGTCAAGACAGTTGTAGCATGCGTTGAGGATTCCGCCTTTGAACCACTCGATGATGGCTTTGTGGAAATCATAGTTTAATACTGTGTCCCACTCTTTTTGCCACACCAGAAATTCCTTGGCTTTTTGACCCCAGAAGGCGTCAGGATTTTCCAAGGATTGTTCATACATCGCCTTGTACTCGTCCATCCCCTTAACATAGGCCACATCTTGGTACACTTTCAGGTGAGAGTCGTACCATTTCGGGGAATCATCCATCACAAAACCCTCCTTTAAGATGTTGTTGGATCAGAGGGAATCACATAAGTTGTGAACAAACTAAACCTTGCCCTGTCCAGTTTATCCCCCTTCCAAAAGAAGCCGCTTTGAAATAGAATTGGGTCCTGAACTGATGTCAGAGACTGTAAATTAGAATATCAGCCCGTCCGTCTCCGCCGATACCATTTAAGAACCATTTTCTAAACGCACGCTTTGATCTGACGTGATTAATATCGCCGCCTTGATATCCCGCACCGAAAACCGTCTTAAAAGTTAAATCCCACATCAAGTGATGTTCGGATCATTAGTCTCTAATTTGGATAAGATGTTGATGGTTAGAAGGAAAACACGTATAGTCGATTAGTCGATAGAGATACAATGTAAGTTGTCTTTTTGTCAAGAAAGTTTGAATATAACATCAAAAATTTGCGTTATAAAGCCACTGATAATTTGATCTTCGTGTTGCTGTGAAGTTGGCCGAGAGGAATTTAATCTAGGTCATCAAAGAATCTTATTGCGACGTGAAAAAATTGTTTACCTACATATTTCTAAATGTCTGGCATCTTTCATTTTCGATCTCCTGAGGCGCCATAAGGATGTAAAACGTGTTATCTGGCCTGCCATGATTGATAGTGTTTGGGGCTGCATTTTCAAAAAGAGGTTTGGATTGTAATGGCTCCCAAGGTCATCTATCAGTTTATTAGCGAGACTTTGCCGTTCAACAGAGCCTCTCAAGAAAGCCTTATGGAGTTCGTTGAATCTCTTGAGGTAGAGTATTTTCCAAAAGGCGCTATAATCTTTCGACAAAACGGACCTGTAGTTGAGCATCTCTACATTATACAAAGAGGCGCAGTAAAAGTATTCTTGGGGGTTGATCAGGATCATGTCACTTTAAGAGATCTTGGCGGTGAAGGGTCCATTTTTGGAGCTGAGTGGATATTAGGCAGCAGTTCTCCCGATGTCAATGTCGAGGCGGTGGAAGACACTTTCTGTTTGGTTGCCAGTAAACGGGTGTTTCTGGATTTTCTCGCTCGGAATCCTGGGTTGGAGAAACATTTCAGATTCGGTTTCAGCGAGGACAAAATCTCGGAAATATATGCTTCGTTGAGAGCTGGACGGATTCCAGTGATGGATGCTGGAAGATTTGATTACTTTTCGACTCTTGTCTCACAAATTGTTAGAAATCCAGCAGTTACTGTCGAGAGAACATTATCAGTAATTGAAGCAGCCAAACTAATGACACAGCAAGGGCTTGGCTCAATACTTGTTAGGGATTCCTCAAGCAACATAATAGGAATAGTGACCAAAAAGGACCTCAGAGCTAAGGTAGTAGCCCAACATCTGGATTACCAAACTCCAGTTGATCTTATCATGTCTAGCCCGGTGAAGACCATCCCAGCCCAAGCGATTTGTTTTGAAGCCATGATCAAAATGATCAGAGAACAAATCACGCATCTGGCTGTAAAACATGGTTCTGAAATTATCGGAATTGTGAGCGCTCATGACATCATGGTCAATCAGGTGGCCGCTCCGGTGGTTCTACTACGTGAAATGGCCAATCAAACCGACACCAATAATCTCAATCTTTTTCATCAGCGTTTGCCTTCGATTGTGAGACGGCTGATAGAACAGGGGGCAAGATCGAGTCATTTATTGACGCTAGTAGCGTTGATGAATGATCGTTTCGTGACCAAAGTCATGGCGTTGACTGAAAAAAGAATTGGCAAAGCTCCTTTCAAATTCACTCGATTGCTGTTCGGAGATTCAGGTAGAAAGGAGACCAGTCTTTTTCCGTGCTACGACAATGGGCTGGTATTTGAAGATTTAACAGATGAGACAATGACCTCTGTGGTTTTTGATTATATGGAGAAGTTCGCCTGTTCTGTGGCTGATGTTCTAAAATCATGCTGTGGCCAAGTTCTGAAGACCACCATCTGCGCTTCAAATCCCAGATGGAGACAGCCTTTTTCTGTGTGGAAGAAATACTTTACAGAGGCTATTCGTCACCCCATACCTCCGGATTTATTGATTAACAAACGAATTCTAGACTTCCGGTCCCTATTCGGTCACGATATTTGGGTGCAGACATTGAGGCAATTGGTTTCCAATGAAATGAAGCAAGCTGCCATTTTCAGGCAGATGCTCGCCAGCGATTTTGTGAATGGTTTTTCTCCTGTCACATTCTTTAGAGACAATGCAGTCGAAGTTGATGGATCTTCTTCCCCCGGGATTGACATACAGGCTAAATTGGTTGAGCCGTTTGTCAACTTTGCGCGCCTGATGGCTTTTAATTATGGAATAACTGAAACCAACACGCTAGCTCGCTTACGAAGGTTGTCGGATAGTGGAATATTTAGCTCGGCGACTATTCAGGACGTTTCAACGGCGTATGAATTTAACGTTCAAATGTTGATCATGAACCAGTTGAAACAGATTGAGGCTGGGGTTCCTTTGAACAACTTTGTTGCAGTTTGCGATTTGTCAAACATCGAGCGGTCTATGTTGAAAGAAACATTTTCGATTATGAACAGGGCAGTGGATGTTGTTAGAAGAAGACTCATTGACTGAAAACTTTTCTGATTTTGAAATAATTTAAAATCTTAGGAGATCAAATGAGCACTAATTCAGAGTTTCATTTTGCTGATCCTATTTCAGTGGTTCATTTCTTGAAAAGAGTGGTCCCATTCAATGAACTCGAAAACATCACTCTCAGAAAAATAGCAGGTCGGATCATTCTGGATTTCTTCCCTCGAGGCGCTAGAATCCTTGAACAGGGCGTTTCAGAGGTTAAATATGTTTATTTCATCCAAAAGGGTGGTGTCAGGATCGAGACTGACGATCCTGCGGAAGGGCTTCAGTTAAAAGACATGAGGGAGGAAACCGACTATTTTGGAATTTTGTCAATAATCAGCGGCGGTAAGTCGATTTTTGATGTGACGGCTATTGAGGACACTTTTTGTTATCTTCTAGACCGCGACACTTTCATGGACCTGATTCGCGAAAGGCCTAACTTCGCGGCTCACTTGTGGGAGCGACTCTCAAGAGATTCCATCGGTCAGGTTTATGAACAGATTAGAAGTGAGAAACTTCGACCTCGCGCTGAAGATGGACTTAGACTGTTCAATGCGCCTATCAAAGATGTCATAAAGCGATCCATAGAAACCATCCTTGCAGCTGATTCTATTCAAAAGGCTGCAGGGAAAATGTCTCAAGACAAAATCGGATCTCTTTTAGTTGTTGATACTACAGGAGAGGTAGTAGGTATAATTACGGATAATGATTTAAGAAACAAGGTGGTAGCTAAAGGTGTTGATCCTTCCGTGTCTGTGGGGAGCATAATGTCAGCTCCAGTCAAAACTATTTCTGAAGAGTCAATCTGCTTCGACGCCCTTGTTGAAATGATGCACTCGCAGACACATCACCTGGCTGTTTCGGGACCTAACGGAATAACAGGAGTAATATCTGCGCATGACATTATGGTAGATCAAGGTGATTCACCAATTTCACTTTATAGGGAAATAGTTGCGCAGAAAATGATTGAGGGATTGTATCCTCTTTCCAGAAAAATGCCGTTTATTGTCCGCTCACTAATTCTAGAAGGCGCCAAAGCAAACGACGTCACCAGGATGATCTCAATTTTAAATGATCACATTGTTAGCAGAGTGATCTACCTGTTGGATCAAGAGCTTGGTCCTGCGCCCTACCCTTTTTGTTGGTTGACAATGGGCAGTGAAGGTCGTAGGGAGCAAACATTCAAAACTGATCAAGATAACGCTTTGATTTACGAGACACCACCGGAGGGATGGGATTACGTTAAAGACGCCAAGCTTTATTTCAGGCGGTTTGGGAATATTGCCATCAAGCATCTTGCAGCGTGTGGTTACCCCTTGTGCAAGGGGGAAATCATGGCGTCAAACCCAAAATGGAGAAAACCTTATGCTGTTTGGCGAAATTATTTCGACAATTGGATGAATGCTCCCGAGCCCCAAGCCGTGTTACACGCTACAATCTTTTTTGACTTTAGAGGGGGGTATGGAGAAAAGAGTCTAGCCGAGAAACTTAGAGACTATATTGTAAACCAAGCCCCGAACAGGGGTATTTTTCTCATGCATTTGGCCAGAGACTGCATATCAACAAAATCCCCATTGTCCTTTTTCAAGAATTTTCTGGTTGAAAAAGACGGCAAATATAAAAATCGATTAGATCTGAAGACCAGGGGTTTGGTCCCATTCGTTGATTTCGCTCGTGTACTGGCTCTCAGACACGGACTGCGCCAAACCAACACCTTAGACAGAATAGCAACGCTTGGAGAACATAGTTTTATTCCTAACGAGTTATACTCTGAAACCAGAGAAGCGTATGAGTTCCAGATGCAGATAAGGCTTGTCCATCAATTGAGAATGATTGAAGAAGGCAAACAACCGGACAACTACATTGACCCCAGCGAACTCACTGATCGGGAAAAACATACTCTCAAAGACGCATTTGAAGTTATAAACAGGATCCAGGGCTACCTCAAGAACGAATTTCGTGTTTTAGAATGACGAGTAATAGAATTGAAAAAACTTCTCGAATGGCTCGGTTTTAATAGACATGAATTGATCAAGAATAATCGACGTTATTTTAAGACGTTTGACAAGGACAAGCCTTTTGATGAATACGAATATGTCGTGTTAGACACTGAATTGACGGGCCTAGATCCTCGGAACAGCGAAGTAGTTTCCATAGGGGCTGTGAGAGTAAAGAATTTGAGAATCATGATAGGAGGCAGTTTTTTCTGTTATGCTCGACCATCCAAACCGCTACCTAAGAACAGCACACTGATCCACAGAATCACTCCTCAACAAATTGAGAAAGCCCCTCCGTTAGAAGATAGCCTTCCCAAGTTTATTGAATACTGCCATGGGGCGGTATTGGTAGGCCATTTTCTGAAGATTGACCTGACTTTTCTGGGAAAAGCTTGTAGAAAAAATTTTGGAGCAACTTTAGGCAACACATGGCTTGATACCCTCAAGCTCTCGCAATCCCTCGAAGACTACAAGCGGCGGCACACTTATTCGGATGATCCTGTCGAACAGTCGTTCAATCTAAACAAACTGGCGATTAAATATAACTTGCCTCTGTTTGAAAAACACGATGCGCTTGAGGACGCGATTCAGACCGCCTATCTGTTCATTTATTTGGCCCATAAACTCAGGATGACCGGATGCGTCACCTTGAGAGATCTACTAATCTCTCAAAGTAATGCTATCCTACCGTCTGACCAAGGTTATTCAACCGCGTAACCTATTGTCTTTAAGGCGTCTCCAATTTCATTGAGAATTGCCGGATCATCGATAGTCGAAGGAACTGAATATTCTTCGCCATCCGCGATCTTACGCATGGTTCCTCTCAACACCTTGCCTGATCTTGTTTTGGGCAACCGGTCGACAATAACAGCCTTTTTGAAAGAAGCCACTGCTCCTATCTCATTTCTTACCATCTGGATAAGTTCTTTGATTATTTCATCCCTGTCCTGAGAGACACCTGCTTTAAGCACCACAAACCCCAGAGGCGTCTGACCCTTAAGGTTGTCATACGCGCCTACAACAGCGCATTCCGCTACAGCAGGGTGTTTCGCAAGGACTTCCTCCATGCCACCTGTGGAAAGCCTGTGTCCAGCAACATTGATCACATCGTCGATCCTGCCCATAACGAAGACATAGCCATCTTCATCAATGTACCCACCGTCACCGGTTAGGTAATATCCGGGAAAAGGACTCATATAAGACTCAACAAAGCGTTTGTCGTCGTTCCATAAGGTTGGAAGATTTGCTGGAGGTAGAGGAAGCTTCACACAAATGATTCCGTTCTCATTAGGCCCAAGCTCCCTGCCATCCGATGCGTCGAGTATCTTTAGATCATACCCGGGCATTGGTTTTGTAGCTGAACCCGGTTTAATTTCAAAAAATTCCAGTCCCCTGAAATTTCCGGCTATTGCCCACGCGGTTTCGGTCTGCCACCAGTGATCAATTACCGGACGTTTAAGCAAATTGGTCGCCCAAAAATAAGTATCGGGATCAGTCCGTTCACCTGCCAGAAAGAGGGTTTCAAAGGATGAGAGGTCGTAATTTTTCATAAAAATACCATTGGGGTCTTCCCTCTTTATAGCCCGGATAGCCGTAGGGGCAGTGAAAAGAGCCTTTACTTTGTGTTCTGATATTACGCGCCAGAATGCTCCTGGATCAGGTGTTCCAACCGGCTTGCCTTCGTAGAGAATTGTAGTGGCGCCGATCAACAGTGGCGCATAAACAATGTAAGAATGCCCAACTACCCAACCGACATCTGAGGCCGCCCAATAAACTTCTCCAGGACCTATGCCATAGATGTGCTTCATGCTCCAACGCAGGGCTACCGCATGCCCTCCGTTGTCTCTGACAACTCCTTTAGGCTTGCCGGTTGTTCCAGAAGTATACAGAATGTACAATGGATCCGTGGCATCAACAGAAACGCAATCCGTCGGATCAGCTGCCGTTTCCAATTCCTCCCAGTTAAGATCGCGACCAGGATTCAGAGGAGCCACAGCCATGTTTCGCTGATAAATAATACACTTCTCGGGTTTGTGATTGGATAATTCGATGGCTTCGTCCAGCAAAGGCTTGTAAGGTATCACACGCTTTACTTCTATGCCGCATGAAGCGGATAGTATTACCTTAGGCATTGCATCGTCGATTCGAACTGCAAGTTCTCGAGGGGCAAAGCCTCCAAATACAACGGAGTGGATGGCCCCCAAGCGCGCACATGCCAACATGGACACAAGGGCTTCGGGAATCATTGGCATATAGATCAAAACGGTATCGCCTTTGGAAACATTGAGAGATTTCAATACCCCGGCGACCTTAGCCACTCGTGCCTGAAGTTCACTATACGAAATTTTAGAAATAGTCTGTGTGACTGGGCTGTCATAGATCACAGCAACCTGGCTACCCAGTCCAGCCTCGACGTGCCTATCGATGGCGTTGTAGCAGGTGTTTAGTTTAGCTCCCTTGAACCACTTTACGAAAGGAAGGTTTGAGACATCGACCACCTCATCCCATTTTTTGTCCCAAGAAATGTCATTTGCAGCCCTACCCCAAAAGGTTTCCGGGCTCTCCAAAGATTCCCTGTAAGCCTCAAGGTAATTCATTTTCACCCCCGTGAAATGGTTTTAAGAAACAGTTAGAAAACGTAATGCCCGTAAATACAACCACTCAAGTCCGTATATGATCAGATCGATTTGTTGCCTCAAGCCAATTTAGGTGACCACAAGTCTTTGAGCCTGCTTTCCGCAATCTGCCGTCTTGAAAACCCCAAACACATTGCAATCTTCAACGCGCAACCAATCGGACACAGGGACTAAATATTTCAAAAAGAACACTGGACTTAGGACAAAGTAAAATTGACAAGAAAATACGTGGGAGCGCTTACTCGCAATCTCAACGTTTGCTAAAAATAAACCTATATATACTCATTAAGGCTTCAGAGAAGCGCCGAGTTCCGCTCGGAGAATTTTATCTTTAAGACTTTTGCGTATTGTTGGCAAGTATTTTCTAAAATTTGGACTTTTTAGAAACCCAGTCCATGAAACAAACTTATTAAGCACTATTATCGATGAGTTACGTTCTTAGAGCTATGGAGATGAAAGTTTTGGGTTGACATCAAGGTCCATATAATTTTAACTTTGAGGGGTAGGCAAAATTTTTGAAAGGCAGCAGGACACACATTTAGATATATGTAAGGAAAACATCTCTTTTTAACATAATTTTAGTAAACAAGAACAGCCAAACCGTAGATAGATATCGACAAACTGAATAAGAATCCAGTTGGTGGATCGACTGAGCCTACCAGCATAACTGAAACCGCCGTGGGAGATTCTCCAGTGAGTCAACAGGTTCTCTACAAAAGGGTCCAGTTCAAAAGCACGCTTGAATCTGGAATTAGAATCCACCACACATTCCCGTCGAATCCAAACCCATCCTTAACTAGCCAAGATTTTTCAGCCCATTTGTATTCGAGTTTCCTCATTCTAGATATTCAAAGACGTTTTCTCTTTTTATTTGGTCAATTCTTTAAAATTACGTGTGAACTTCTGAAGTCTTTTATGGGTCGGAGTAATGACTTCCAATCGTATTTTTTAGAGATTTTTGATCGAAAATACATGTTGGTAACAATAAACGGTCGTTCACCACCGAACTAACTGCTTATGATTAGCTGCAACTTGTAAAGTTCTCAGTGGGTAAACTCGTCTCGACAACTTTTTCAACTCTATTTTTTTTTAAATATCGGCGTGGTCAAGTGAACTCGGGGATTAAGAGATAGAACTGTGGCCTCGCTTTGTGATGAGTAGAAATGTCTGGCTAAACAAAGGGATGCAATGACATCCCTTGAAACCATTCCTAGGAAGGAGTAATTCGCCGTGGCACAGAAACAGGAAGATTGGGCTGCTATTGCAAGGAATCCCAAATTTATTGAGATTCATAAAAGGAAAACGGCTTTTCTTTTCGGATGGTGGATTTTCTCGACTGTGTATTATTTTTTACTTCCCATAGGTGCTGGAGCTGCCCCCGGCTTCTTCAGCATCAAGGTTATTGGGACTATAAATGTTGGCTATTTATTCGCTTTGTCGCAATTTTTTGTATCCTGGGCAATTGCCATTTACTACGCGTCTTGGGCCACTAGGGTTTCAGATCGGCTCACCAATGAGCTCATTGATGAACTTAAATTAAGATGAGGAGGACTAGGAGCATGAGAAGATTTGCACTTTTGATAGCACTAGCCCTCTCATTGGGCGTAGTAATAATGTCATTTGCCCCGAACGTCTCACTCGCAGGTCCTGAGGGGGCTCTAGCGTCTGCTATTACGGCTCAGGCCAAAGCTGCGACTCCAACCAAAGTTGAAGCCAACAGGACCATAACCATCGCAATGTTCTTGGTGATCATTGCTATTACTTTAGGTGTAGTTGTCTGGGCAGCTAGCAGGACGAAAACTACCGCCGATTTTTATGCTGCTCGTGGGGCAATCACCGGAACACAAAACGGCTGGGCTATCGCAGGAGACTATATGTCTGCCGCATCCTTCCTGGGGATTGCGGGTCTAATTTCCCTCTATGGTTATGATGGGTTCATGTATTCCGTTGGTTGGCTTGTGGCATACGTCACGGTGCTTCTTATCGTTGCTGAGCCATGTAGAAACGCCGGAAAATTCACTATGGGAGATATCCTGTCATTCAGGTCGAACCCTAAGCCGGTTCGAGCTGCTGCTGCCATATCTACCGTAGCGGTTTCAACATTCTACCTAACCGCTCAGATGGTCGGAGCTGGCAAATTGATGGAGCTCTTGATCGGTATTCCTTTTAAGTTTGCCATAAGCGGTGTCGGGGCCCTGATGATCGTCTACGTCGTTTTTGGAGGAATGATCGCTACGACCTGGGTTCAGATTATCAAGGCCGGTTTGTTGATGACCGGAGCAACGGTTCTGTGCGTGATGGTTGCCGCAAAAGCCGGTTTCAACCCTGTCCAATTCTTCTCAGATGTAGCCACAAACCCTCAGATCAAGGATTGGGTTCAGATTCAGCTGCTCAAAGACGCCATTCCCAAAGAAGGATTCGATTATGGACAGCGATTTTTGGAGCCGGGATTGCTTCTAAAAGACGTCTGGGACCAGATATCTCTGGGCATGGCATTGGTTCTCGGCACGGCAGGGATGCCTCACATCCTAATGCGGTTCTTCACGGTTCCTACTGCACAGGCTGCTAGAAAATCCGTTATAATAGCGATGTTCATCATAGGAACCTTTTACATTCTGACCACCCTGCTAGGCTTCGGTTCAGCCATCAATGTCTCCCCTCAGATTATTTACGCTGTAGACAAAGGTGGTAATATGGCTAACATGTTGCTGGCTCAAATGCTTGGCAATCAAATAGCCCCGTTCCTGGGTGATTTCCTGCTGGCGTTTTTGTGCGCCGTAGCATTTGCCACCATTTTGGCTGTTGTTTCGGGACTTGTTTTGGCAGCTTCCGCAGCTATATCGCACGATATTTATGTTAATATAATCAAAGGTGGCCATGCCGACCAGAGTGAGCAGATTAGAGCTGCACGAATCACTTCACTTATAGTGGGATTTGTGGCAGTTGTCATTGGGATTGCGGCCGAAAGACAAAACGTGGCGCATTTGGTTGCCCTAGCTTTTGCGGTAGCATCCTCTGGTAACCTTCCGGTTGTTGTGCTGTCATTGTTCTGGAGAAGATTCAACACGGCAGGCATTGTAGCCGGTTTACTAATTGGAACTATTGTTTCTATTGGACTAGTGTTGGTTTCACCCAACATGATTTACCCGAAGGTCGTGGCGGCAGGAGCTCAGAAAATAGTTACCGCTCTTGAAACAAAGGAAAAAGGAGGGGCGGTTCTAACGGAACAGGAAAAGGCTGAATTGGTTAAGGCTAAAGCTCAGTACCAAGAGAACAAGGATGGAACATCATCCATGGGCTTAGACAAACCATGGTTCCCATTGAAAAACCCGGGAATTGTATCCATTCCAGTAGGATTTTTGGCCGCCATCATCTTTGCCTTGATTTTCCGAAGCAAGAAAGAAGAGGATGCATTTGACGAACTCTACGTGAGACAAAATACTGGTGTGGGGGTTGCAAAAGCTATCCAGCACTAGTGGCTCACAGGCCGTGGACGGAAATTTTATTCAACGTCAGAGGTGCGGAGAATAAAAAATGACCATCGTCTAATTGGCGATGGTCATACCCGCTTAAAAAGCAGCAAATCGTCTGCTGTAGTTACTGAACTATACAGGCGGAGCTTATTTTGTCCTGGCCAAATGGCGACATAGCTCTCAAAGAACCTATTATCACGGACATCTGAGATATTACGAAATCAATTTCTTCCTGTGTGTTGTACCTCGACAGAGAAAATCTTATCGACCCGTGCACACAGGTGAATGGAACCCCCATAGCCCTTAAAACGTGCGATGGTTCAAGAGATCCTGAAGTGCAAGCCGAACCAGATGAGGCGCATATTCCTAGTTCGTCGAGTTTTAGGAGAATGGACTCGCCCTCCACGAATTCAAAACCTATATTCAGAGTATTAGGCAGTCGATCATTTAACGAACCATTGATTCTGGCAAACTGAACTTGACTCATTATGCCTTCCTGCAATCTATCCCTTAAAGATCTAACTCTGGAGCTTTCTTCCTCCAAATTTTGTTTTGCAAGTTCGGCGGCTTTGCCAAGCCCTACGATGCCTGGCACGTTCTCTGTCCCAGCGCGTCGGTCATGCTCTTGATGTCCTCCAATAATAAAGGGTTGGAATCTTGTTCCCTTTCTCAGGTATAGCGCTCCAATTCCCTTGGCCGCATGTAACTTGTGCCCTGAGAGAGCCAGGAAGTTAATAGCTGTATTTTTCAAGTTTATGGGAATTTTCCCTACAGCCTGCACACCGTCAGTATGCATGAGCGCCCCATGTTCCGCTGCCATTTCCGCAATCTGTTCAACAGGAAAGATTACTCCTGTTTCATTATTCGCCCACATGATGGAAACAATGGCTGTACGATCACTTATGGCGTTTCTGACTTCATCCAGATCGAGCATACCCTCTTTGTCCACCGAAAGCCATTTAACGGTGTACCCTTTGAATCGGGCTAAGTGTTTACAAAGATTCAATACGGCGGGATGCTCGACTCTTGTGGTCACAATTTCCTTTCGGTCAGGCAATGTAGACAATGCGCTCAAAATTGCGGTTGAATCTGATTCTGTGCCTCCCGAGGTAAAAATGATTTCACCAGGTGTAACTCCCAGGAGATCGGCCAGGTTTTCCCGAGCCTTGGTTACTTCCCTTGAGACACTACCACCAAAAAAATGCATGCTGGATGGGTTTCCATAACGCTCCTGCAGAAACGGCTTTATAGCTTCGAAGACTTCAGGAGCAACGGCAGTAGTAGCATTATTATCAAGATAAATCACTCTCATGCCGTCACCTCCTCAACGACGAGTTCCGGATGGACTAGTTCTTGCAGCTTGGCTTCTATACCGGCCTTTGTCAACGATGAGCTTGGACAGGATGAGCACAGGCCTCTAAATACAATCTTAACCTTAGCTCCGTCCAAATCTATGAGTTCCAGGTCACCACCGTCTTTTTGAAGACTTGGCCTTATTTCTTTATCAATGACCTCCTGAATTCGTGCTATCTTCTGAATATTTGTCATTACCTTTGGAGCTGCTGCTGCCTTAGCTTGTGATTGCCTGAGTTCTGCCCGTATTTCATCAAGAATTTTTTCAATTTTGTCATGACACAGACCACATCCACCGCCAGCCTTAGTATAATTGGTTACCTCTTCAATGGTTGTGAGTTTGTTCTCTCTGGCTACTTCACGAATTTCCTTGTCAGTTACACCGAAACATTCACACACAAGTTCCCCATCGAGCAGTTCCTTGGGAGCTGGCTCACCTCTGTAACAAGCAATGGCGGCTTCCAATGCGTCCTTACCCATAACGGAACAGTGCATTTTTTCCTTGGGCAGCCCTCCCAGATAGTCAGCAATATCCTGATTGGTTATCAATAGAGCTTCTTCCACTGTCTTGCCTTTTATCATCTCAGTTAACGCGCTGCTTGATGCTACTGCGCTTCCACATCCAAAGGTTTGGAAACGCGCATCAACAATCTTCTGCGTATCCGGATCAATTTTTAGATACAGCTTTAGAGCATCGCCACAGGCCAACGAGCCAACTTCTCCAACTGCATTGGCGTCCTCAAGAGATCCTACATTGCGCGGATTAAAAAAATGATCTTTGACTCGCTCTGAGTACTCCCACATTTTGTACCTCTTAAAATGTCTTAGTTAAAACTTTCCTATTGATGAACAAAATCATTACATGGACATCATTTGCTGGACTTACATCTGCAGCCAAGACCTAAATTTTCGTATGGACCATCCGAGGATTTCCGGAGAATCTGAATAAGTTTGAGCTCTTTGTCAGAGCCCAGACATTGAAAACAGGATATTCTGCCTTCCGTAGTTTCACATTCGACCAATACATCAACACCCAGAAGTTCTTTGATTTTTTGAGTCGATTTGGGGCCTGGAGCCCTTAGAATCTCTGACAAGTTTGACAGCGCCTTGTCACAATCAGCAGCCATCTCAAGCAGTTGAGCACTGGCCGACGCCGTTCCAACAATTAATATAAACAACAATGAAAACAAAGTAAGCCCTTTCATGAAATCCTCCTATAACGACCCTCAGAATGAATTTTCCAAAACCTGGGGAAGCAAAGTAATTGATTTTAATTTCATTTTAGTTATTTTTGTCATTTCGTATGTCAGGCGTCGAAAAAGTATTTTTTTGTCGTTCAGGTCCAACGCCAGTTTTGTTACTTTTCATAGATGGTGGCGCCGAGAGGTCTCGATTCTTATCCAATCTTTCATTGAATTTTGACCCGTCAGAAACTTTGTCGCTATCAATAGCCTCCTTTCGATCTTTGGGCGCCCTGTCTATTCGTAGTGAATTTTTTTGACGTTCTAATTTTTGATCACGCCGTTGATCCAATTTAGGGGCTTCCGGCATAGGTCGTGGCTTCGGTCCAGGCTGAACATCCAAAGCCTTTGGGACACCATGTGGTACTCCTGAGTTGAGGGTGGAAGGACGATCCCTTTCATGTGATTTGTCAACAGCCCCAGTGGGCGGAGTAATTTCTCTTGACTTTCCAGGGGTTTCACGTTTGCCAACGGGGGTTTTGGGGGCATGCTCAGATGGTCTTTCAGGTTTGGACAAGGTCGCTGGTCTATCGGACAATGGTACGACATTTTGGGCCGGCGGTAAAAGTGGAAGCGTACCCGAGCCTTGCTGATGATCTAATTCGATTCGGTTCTTTCCTCGAACCAAATCTTTGCCCTTTTCAGGCACACTAGCAGCAACGCATCTTTTATCCTGGCACGTCATCCCGAGTTTCTCGCATGGCTCACAATTGCCTTTAAACCTTATTTCACAGGGACCACATGGACGGAAAACACATCGACCTTCTAGACACATCATTCCAAATTCCAGGCATCCTACGCATCGCTTACCATTCCAGAAAGCGCAAGCAGGGCAATCATTGGGCCTTACGCAACGACCATCAACGCAAATCCGTCCGACCTCCTCACATCTAACACAACGCGTTACATCCCAGATCCGGCAAGGAGGGCATTTTTTCGTGACGCAGCGACCATCTTGGCAGACCAGTCCCAAATCCTGGCAAGAAAGGCATCTTGAATTCCAGCTAATTTTGCATCGACCACATTCAACATCAACACACTTGCCCTTTGAACAAATCAAACCGTAATCGTCACAGACCACGCATTTCGTCCCATCCCAGACAGAACAACGAGGGCATTCTGATCTGAAGACATAGCCTTTCTTACATTCTGGAACCGAATCTACAAGAGTATTCAGAATAGTAGTCCTATCAATTAGTTTCTTTAAATGATCAGTTGAAACACTCAAGACTTTCGACGGTTCTTGTTCTTCTTCCACAAAAACAG
>Ga0067045_1029415_pt1 | contig 20979 bp, 15 predicted proteins | sample TerdegcTABiofilm_FD_59184 | JGI IMG/M metagenome (GOLD analysis project Ga0067045, IMG submission 59184) | Combined Assembly of (Gp0054472, Gp0054536) Wastewater bioreactor microbial communities from Singapore -Terephthalate degrading...
GGGGGCGGCCCGGGTGAGCCCGCCGCAACGCGGCCAGCGGCGGGCAGGGTGCCTGGATCGCGCTGCCAAGCTCAATCTGCTCCGCCGGGTTGCCATGGCGACCGAGCAATTGCAGAGGCTGGTGGGCGTAGTGGCAGCTACTGTCGGGGCTAAGGGGCTGATCGAACAGGGCATCCCCCTTGGCATCGTCAAAGCCGATCTTCTCGCCGGCCCGCGCCCAGGCGGCGATCAGGTGATCCGTGCTGGAGGCGAAGGGCACATAGACGCTGTCATAGTGCCGCTGGCGCAGGCGCCACAGCACCGCCAGGGCGCCGATCAGCTGCTTGCCCTGCAAGCGGACCCGATGGATGGCCCCCAGTTGCAGATCGGCGAGAAAGGGGAGCAAGGTGCCGCCACTGCACACCAGCTCGATCTCGGCGTTGGGGTGATCCCGTCTCAGCCGCTGCAGGAAGGGCAGCAGGAAGAGGTTGTTGCCGATGCGGTGGGTGCTGCGAATGACCAGGATCCGCCGGGGCGCCTGAGGTGAGGGGGGCAGGCGGCCCCGTCCGGCCAGCCAGGCGAGGGTGGCCCGCTCCAGCCCGGCGGTCCAGCTGCGGCGCTGGCCATCGAAGCGGCGCAGGGCATCTCTGAGAGTCTTCATAGCGTTTGGCTCCGTTCATGAGGATGGCAGCAAGGTGACAGCCGACCCTTAAGCCAGCGTTAAGAGGGTGGAAAAAGTGCCGTGGAGCCGGTGGCGGCAGGATCAGCGAGCGATAAGCCGGGGGGTCACCCCCTGGCGGGCTGGTATTGGACCGGGGTTACTGGCTAGAATTGCGCATTTGAAATAAATGTTATCGTCTTCGGGAGCAGGATGCAGTTCAGGGATTTTTTGCCGGTATCGACCAATACCAGCCTCAAAGAGAGTTGTTACGGCGCCCTCGGCGCCTTCGTCGGATTGCTGGGCACCGCCTGGCTGTGCCAGTGGGGGCTGGGGCTGGAGGTGCACTGGCTGATCGCCCCCATGGGGGCCTCCGCCGTGCTGCTGTTTGCCGCCCCGGCGAGCCCCCTGGCCCAGCCCTGGTCCATCCTGGTGGGCAACGGGGTCTCGGCGCTGATGGGGGTACTGAGTGCCAGCCTGGTGCCGGACATGGCCCTCGCCTCGGCCCTGGCGGTGATGCTGGCCATCGCCGCCATGTTCCTCACCCGCAGCCTGCACCCGCCCGGCGGGGCCGTGGCCCTGACCGCCGTCATCGGCGGCGAGGGGATCCGGGCGCTGGGGGTGGGCTATGTGCTGCTGCCGGTGCTGCTCAACTCCCTGCTGTTGCTGAGCCTGGGGCTGCTCTACAACCGCGCCCTGGGGCGCCGTTATCCCAATGGCGGCAAGGTGGCGCCCAATCGCCACCAGACGGCGGATCCCCAGCCGAGTGCCCGGCTCGCCACCCAGGACATTGACTTTGCCCTGGACAAGCACGGGGAACTGCTCGACATCAGCCGCCAGGATCTGCAGGAGTTGCTGCAGGAGGCCCAGTTGCACGCCCTGCGGGGGCGAGTGGGCACGGTGCGCTGTCAGGATGTGATGTCGCGGGATCTGGTGGTCAGCTCCCCAGAGGCGTCAGCCATGGCGGCCTGGGATCTGCTCTCTCACCATCAGATCAAGGCGTTGCCGGTGGCGGACGAAGAGGGCCGATTGGCGGGCATCATCACCCTGCATGATCTGATGATCGACAGGGAGAGCCGCCAGCCCAGGGGGCGGGAGGCGCTCGAGCAATTGCGGGTGGCGGATCTGATGACCCGGGAGGTACGGACGGCGCGGCGCTACCAACCCCTCTACGATCTGGTAGAAGCCTTCTCCGACGGAGGCTTGCACCACATGCCTGTGGTGGAAGGGGAGCGGCTGGTGGGCATCATTACCCAGTCCGACATGGTGGCGGCCCTCTTCACCCTGGCCCTGCAACCCGGGCAGGCGGAGGAAGCTCCCGCCTGCCAGCCATAAGAAGCGGGCCCCTTGCGGGGCCGGTTTTGTTCAGGGTTTGGGGTAGACGGTCTCCCCCATGAACACCGTCTGCTCGACCCGGGTCTGTGCGATCTGCTCCGGCGTGCCGGCCTTGACCAGGGCGAACAGGTCCCGGTCCAGCACGATGAAGTCCGCCGACTTGCCCGCCTCGATGGAGCCGGTGATGTCCCCCTGGCGGACCGCCCTGGCGCCGTTGATGGTGTAGGCGGCCAGCATCTCGGCAAGGGAGGTGCGCTGACTGGCCCTGAAGTCGTCGCCGCTGCCGGCCGCCTTCACTATGCCGGCGGCCATGTTCTCGAACGGGCGCGGGTCCCGGCTGTCCACCGGGGCGTCGCTGCCCGCCACCAGCACTGCGCCAGCCTGGCGCGAACTCTCGACCGGGTAGAGGGCGTCATGGAGATAGCCCATGGGGTCGTAGATGGCCTCGCTCAGGGACTGTCCCACCCTGGTTGGCTGGATGAAGGGGCTGACCAGCATGTCGTAGGCAAGCTGGGGCGTGGTCCAGGCATAGGTGAAGGTGAGGTAGAGGCCAAGCTCGCCGAGGCGTTTCTGATCGTCCGGGTGCACCACCTGCAGGTGAGCCAGGGTGTGGGGGATGCCGCTCTCTCCGTTGCTGGCGCGGGCCGCCTCTAGGGCATCGAGGGCTACCCGGGTGCTGCGATCGCCGATGCTGTGCATGTGGATGCCAAATCCGGCCCCATCCAGCGCGGTGACGTAGCGCGTCAGATCCGCCTCCTTGTAGTTGACTATGCCGTTGCTGCCCGCATCCTCGCTGTCCGCTGTGATGCTCACCTCGCCGCTGTCGGGATCCAGGGCCAGATGGGGACTGTGGTAGTTCTCCAGCATGCCGGCATTGGGCAGGAAGGGGGGGCTGGTGAAGGGATCCCCCTCCAGCACGCCGTCGAGGAAGATCTTGACCGCATCGGCCTTGATCAGGGGGTTGCCTGCGAAGGCGTCACGCACCTGGTTCGCCTTGGCCAGGTGCCCGTCGATGTCCAGCTTGCCGCTGTAGTCATCCTGGTTGAAGCAGGTGGCAGCGGTGATGCGCATGTGCAGCAGATCCTGGTCCTGCATCTTGAGCATCCGCTCCCGGATGAAGTCGTTGGCGCAGGCATCCTGCACCCCAGTGATGCCGCGGGACGCCATCAGCTCGGAGATGGCGGGGAGTATCTTGTCATACTGGGCCTCCGCCTGTTCCCCCTCCGCGCTCAACACCCCGGTGTCGGGGACTGCAATGGCGCTGCGGGCCGCGTCCCGGATCACGCCGGTTGCCAGATCCACATAGGGGATGAAGGCCTCGAACACACCGCCCGGGGCCAGGGTGGTGGCATTGAAGCCGACCACATTGCCATCCTCGTCCTGTGCCAGCGCCAGCGCCTGGGAGTTGTAGCCGCCGGCATGGCCGTCGACCCCGGCCAGCATCACGGGGTTGTTCGGCGCCGCCGCATCCAGGGCTGCCAGCAGGGTGGCATGGGTGGCGGTGGGGGTGTTGCCGTCATAGGGCGACCACTGATTGACCACCAGCCAGTCCCCGGGGGCCGGGGCGTAGCGGGGCAGGCACTCGCTGACCTTGGCCGCGAGCTGATCCAGGTTGACGCTCTGGCCGTCCAGATCGCACATGTCGAGCGCAACCGTGCCGAGCAGGTGGATGTGGTTGTCGTGCAGCCCTGGCAGCACCATCCTCCCTTGCAGATCCACCACCTGGGTCGCACTGTTCTTCAAGGCCTCGGCCCCCGCGCGGGAGCCCACGTAAGTGAACTTGCCCCCTTGCACCACCATGGCCTCGGCCTGGCTGCGTTGCCCATCCTGGGTGTGGATCTTGCCGTTGAGATAGAGGGTGTTGCCGGGCGGCGGCTCACTGCTGTCCTGCTGGCAGCCGAGCAGGCCACTCACCAGCAGGGCGATGGCGCCCAGCCTGAGACGGGGGTGTTTGCTATCCATAGCGCGCTCTCCTTGGGTTAATTGCAGTTTTTACTGCAGATATGAGCACTTATGGTTATTGCAGCTATTCTGAAAAATGCCAGTGATTGCTGCACTTTTTTTGACTTGTGTTTACCTTGTCTCATCATGTAGTTATGACAACCAGTCGCCCCTTGGGGGCGGACACCGCATCGGGGGAAGAGAATGTCACAACATGTGCTGCCGGCCGAACTGTGCATGCGGCGCCAACCCAGGCAACTGCGCAGCCAGGAGGTGGCGAGCCGCATCGAGCAGGCCACCCTGGCCCTGTTGCAGGAGCAGGGGTTTGCGGCCCTCAACACCAACGCCATCGCCGCTCGCGCCGGGGTGGGCATCAAGTCGCTCTACCACCTGTTTCCCAACAAGGAGGCCATCATCTGCCGGCTGGCCCTGGACTGGCTGGCGGCGGTGTGCGAGGCGCAGGAGAGCATCCGCGAGCAGGCCGACAGCTGGCCGCAGACCCTGCTGATGCTGGACGAGGCGCTGGAGGCGCTGGATGAGCGCTTCGTCGGCTATGGGGCACTGTGGCAGGCGATGGATCTCATTCCCGCCCTGCACGGGGTCGAGCAGGAGCACGAGGGGCGACAGGTAGCCTTCTGGTCCGAGCGGCTGCGCCACTTTGGCTGCCGCTGGTCCGAGCCAGAGCTCACCACCCTGGTGCGCTATTTCTACCGCACCGCGGACGTGGCCAAGCAGTGCACCAAGGGGCAGGGGGAGGCGGGTGCGCACCTGTGGCAACTGCATAGACGCTGGAGCGAGCAGTTGATGATGGCGGCCATCGAGGAGCCGGATCCCGCCCGGGTCTGGCAGTCGATGCCGGGACTGGCGCCGGGTTGCCAAGCCGCCGCGAAGGGGGGCGAATAGAAGAGGGACGAATAAAGAGAGGGAGTGCCAGGCACTCCCTCTCTTGCATCTGGCATTGCGCCCCGCGGGCTAGCCGTAGCGGGCCAGGGTCAGCCCCTCGTCGCTGATGGCCGGAGCGCTGCCCGAGATGAGATCGCTGAGTAGTTGGCCCGAGCCTGCCGCCATGGTCCAACCCAGGGTGCCGTGACCTGTGTTGAGCCAGAGCCCCGGGATGGGGCTGGGGCCCACCAGGGGCGTGCCATCCGGGGTCATGGGGCGCAGCCCGGTCCAGAAGCTGGCCTGCTCCAGATCCCCCCCCTCGGGGAAGAGGTCCCTCACCACCATGGCCAGGGTGTCGTGGCGTCTGGGGTTGAGCGCCAGATTGAAGCCGCTGAGTTCGGCCATGCCGCCGACCCGGATCCGCTCATCGAAGCGGGTGATGGCGACCTTGTAGGTTTCATCCAGCACAGTGCTGCGCGGCGCCCCAGCGGTGTCCGTCATCGGCAGGGTGAGGGAGTAGCCCTTGACCGGGTAGACGGGGAGCTCTATCCCGAGGGGGCGCAAGAAGCCGGTGCCATAGCTGCCCAGGGCGCAGACGATGGCGTCGGCCTTGAAGCGCCGCTCACCGGCACGGACCGCCACGGCGCGCCCCTGGGCGAGTTCAACCTCGTCGATGGCGCAGTTGAAGACGAACTCCACCCCGAGCCGCCGTGCCTCGTCAGCCAGGGCCTGGGTGAAGCGGAAGCAGTCACCCGTCTCGTCTCCCGGCAGGCGCAGGCCGCCCACTATCTTGCCGCGCACCCGCGCCAGGGCGGGCTCAACCTCTTCACAGCCGCTGGCATCGAGGGACTGGTAGGGGACGCCGTACTCTTCCAGCACTTCGATGTCGCGCTGGCTGGCATCGCGCTGGGCCTGGCTTCGGAACAGTTGCAGGGTGCCGAGCTGGCGCCCCTCGTAGTCCAGCGCCAGCTCGTCGCGCAAAAGTTTCATGCAGTCGCGGCTGTATTCGGCCAGGCGCACCATACGCCCCTTGTTGACCGCATAGGCCGCCGGGGTGCAGTTGGCGAACATCTTCAACATCCAGCGCAGCTGGAAGGGATCCGAGGTGGGGCGCACCGTGAAGGGGGCGTGTTTTTGCAGCAGCCATTTGGCCGCCTTGAGGGGAATGCCGGGGGCAGCCCAGGGGGAGGCATAACCCGGGGAGATCTGACCCGCATTGGCATGGCTGGTTTCAAGAGCCACCCCGTCGCGCCGCTCCAGCAGGGTCACCTTGTGACCGGCTTTGGCCAGATACCAGGCGCTGGTCACACCGACCACGCCACCACCGAGTACCACTATGTCCATCTTGTCTCTCCTTGACTGGGGCCTCCACCTTAATCAGCCGCCACAGGATATTCAACTGGTGTCGTTATCATTGGTGATTATCACCATTCACATTTTGTTAACTGGCTCTCAATGTTGTCATCTGCTCGCTTTCTGGCATGAAATCCGGTCTATTCAGAGTCGTTCCAGGTAGAGCAGATGGTGCTCCGCCGTCGCCAGGATTGCCTGTTGCCGGGAGGTTGGCTGACCATCCCAGTTGGCATAGGGCAGGGCTAGGCGAGGGTGGCTGCCGAGCCTCTCCCGATGGCGCCATAGAAAGTGCCAGTAGAGGCTGTTGAACGGGCAACTGTCCGGCCCGCTGCGCTCCTTCACCTCGTAGTGGCACCCCTTGCAGTAGTGGCCCATCCGCTCCAGGTAGGCGCCGCTGCTGGCGTAGGGCTTGCTGCCCATCAGGCCGCCATCGGCAAACTGGCTCATGCCGCGGGTGTTGGGCAGCTCCACCCACTCGATGGCATCCACATAGATGCCCAGATACCAAGCATCCACCTCATCCGGATGGATCCCCGCCAACAGGGCAAAATTGCCGGTCACCATCAGCCGCTGGATATGGTGGGCATAGGCGTGATCAAGAGACTGCTGGATCGCGTGGCGCACGCAGGCCATCCGGGTCTGCCCGCTCCAGAAGAAACCGGGCAGGGGGCGCTCGGCCCCCAGGGCATTGACGCGACCATAGTCCGGCATCTTTTCCCAGTAGAGGGCGCGGACAAACTCGCGCCAGCCGAGGATCTGGCGAATGAAGCCCTCCACCTGTGCCAGGGTGATGGTAGCCTGATTGGACTGCCAGTGGGATTCGGCGGCACGGATCACCTCGAGGGGATGGAGCATCTTGCTGTTCATCGAAAACGACAGGCGGCTGTGGAACAGGCTCCAGCCCCGCTCGCTCAGGGCGTCCTGATAGCGGCCGAAGTGGGGCAGGCAGTGCACCAGAAAGTGCTCGAGCAGCGCGCGGCTCTGGCGCCGGGAGACGGGCCAGGGCAGGGCGCTGGCATCCGCAGTGCCAATGGTGCTGACGCCGTGGCGGGTCAGCATGGCATCGATGTCGCTCACCTCGTTGGCAAAGGTGAGGGTTGCCGGGATGGGCTGGCGCTCCGGCAGTCTGGCGCGGTTCTCGCTGTCAAAGTTCCAGCGCCCGCCAAGGGGCTGGTCGCGCTCATCGAGCAGCACCTTGTACTGCTTTCGCAGGGCGCGGTAGAAGAACTCCATCCGGCTATGGGGGTAGCGCCGCCAGCCATCGCGGGGGGTGAGAAAATGCTCGCTGTCCACTTCGCGGGCCGGGATGGCAAGACCTGCGGCCCACTGGGTAAGCTGGCTGGCAAGGCGCCACTCGTCCGGGCTCTGCCAGGCAAAGCGCTCGGCTTGATGGTGGGCGATCTGGGCCGCCAGCAAACTGGGCAAATCGGGCCAGGGGGCGCTCTCATCGAGAGTCAGGTAGCAGACCCGGTGACCCGCCTTGGTGAGGGCGGCGGCAAAGGCACGCATGGCGGCAAAGAAGGCCAGCACCTTCTGGCGATGGTGGCGGCAGTAGTCCGTCTCCTGGCGCAGCTCCGCCATCAGGTAGCAGACCGCGGGATCCGGCGTGCGAAACCAGCTGTGAGCTGCGTTCAGTTGATCCCCGAGGATGAGGCGCAGCTCCATCAGGAGTGCTCCTTCTGACGGCGGCAGCGTTCGCTGCAGTAGCGCACCTCCTGCCAGCAGCGGGCCCACTTGCGCCGCCAGGTGAAGGGACGCTGGCAGACGGGGCAGACTTTCTCGGGTAGATGGGGTTTGAGGTGCATGTTCCGCCTCGTTCACTGGGTTGACCGATCTCTGCCTGCATAACGAAGCGCAACCAGGATGGGATCACAGTGGGACGGGAAAGAGGTCGTTCCGGCTTGCGAGGAGAGAGGCGCAATGAGAAGGCCCCCGCGCCTGTCGGTGCGGGGGCCTTCTGTGCCCGTTACTGGTTGCTGAACAGCTTGGCGGGGGGCGTGGACTGGGCGGTCAGGGTCATGCGGCCCGAAGTTTCCAGCCAGGTTCTGATCTTCTTGGCGTCGGCCACCCGCTCATCCGTGGTATTGGCGTGGAGCAGCACCATGACCACGGGTTCATTGTTGACCCGGGTGTCCATCACCAGGCAGCGACCCGCTTCGCGGATGTAGCCGGTCTTGGAGACCATGATTGGCCAGCTCCCTTCCCGCACCAGGCGGTTGGAGTTGTGGTACTGCATCTGGCGTTTGCCGTTGCGCACCAGTCTGTGCTCTGTGGTGGAGTACTGGCGGATCAGCGGGTAGCTGGAGGCGCTGGCCACCAGCTTGGCGAGATCGTGGGCGCTGGAGACGTTGCGCGGGTTGAGCCCTGTGCTGTCGGCGAAATGGGTGCTCCACATGCCGAGCATGCGGGCCTTGGCGTTCATCGCCTCGATAAAGGCGCGGCGACCGCCGGGGTAGTGTCTCGCCAGGGCCGAGGCGGCCCGGTTTTCCGACGACATCAGGGCGATGTGCAGCATGTCGGCGCGGCTGAGGCGGGAACCTATGGCCAGGCGGGAACCTGTGCCCTTGATCCTGTCCACATCGTCCATGGTGACGGTGAGCATCTCGTTGAGGCGCTGGTTGCCATCCAGTACCACCAGTGCCGTCATCAGCTTGGTGATGGAGGCGATTGCCATCACCCGATTGGCGTTGCGTTCAGCCAGGATCTCCCCGGTTCTGGGGTTGGCGACCACGAAGGCATCGGATCCCAGGGCGAGATTGGTGCGTGGTGCTATCAGGCTGTTGGTGGAGGAAGAGGTCGCAGAAAACGGGTTGGCATGGGCGCTTTCCATGCTGGCGGGAAGGAGGAAGGCGCCGAGCAGCAGGGGAAGAAAAGGACGAAGGTTCATGGTTTGGCTCTACTACGACTGACAGGGACATTTGGCTAAGTTATATGACGGTAATTGACGCTTCACAACGTCTGACGGCCCGATATTTCCATTTTATGGGATGGCTCACCTTGAAATAACCGATTTCACGGCTATAGCGCCCTCTTGCGGGATTCATAATGAGCCATGCATGGCGCGCTCATTGGCCTGGTTCAGCCCGTCATGGGGCGCACTATATGCCCTTTCTGACCAATCATTGCTACTCTTTTTGCGCCTTCCGGGACGGCATTGGGCCGAAGGCACCATTAATCCTCTTTGTGTCGGGAAGATAGGCGCCGGCAGGGGCTGCGAGGGGGATGCCAGCCGACCCGGATCAGCGCAGCGCCACCCTCATCAGCGGCGAGGGGCTGCGCGCCACAAAATGGTGCCAGACATGGTCATAGAGCGCCTGTTGCCCTGGAAAGCTCACCAGTGCCTTGGCCTCGGCGAGCGAACACCAGCGGTACTCGGTGTGCTCGTTGTTGAGAGTCACAGCCTGATGGGGCGGGCAATAGACCACGAACACAGGCACCACCATCACGGAATTGGTGGCCGCGTCGTAAAACTGCTCCAGATACTGGCCGTTATAGAGCTCGGTCACTTTGATGCCCGTCTCCTCGCCAAATTCGCGCACTATGGTCTGCCAGCCGGTTTCCCCCGCCTCGACCGTGCCCGCCACATGGCACCAGAAGCCGCCCTTGACCCGGTTCATCAGCAGTATCTTTATCTAGCCATCGATTTCAGATAGTGCCACTCCAGCAACGGCGTTGCAGCGAATGGGGATCATGCCTGTACCTTGTCGTCGTGAAATCACGGTTTGCATTATGGGGTTGTTCGGCGCCCCTTGCCCCATTTTCTGCGTCCCCCGGTTAGCCCCCCATGATGCGGGCTGTCTGGATGGCCTCGATCAGTGCGGCCCGGTTGATGCGGGGGCGCTCGCTGTCGAGCAGCTGCTGCCACAGGGTGATGGCCTGGCGGTAGCGACCGTGCAGGAAGTGATCGGCGGCGAGCAGCATCAGGGCGCTCACTTCCCCCTTGTCCAGCTTGAGGGCGTCATCGAGCAGACGTTGCGACTGTGGGGTGAGCCGCTGGCCAGCCTGGTAGTAGAGCACGGTTGCCTGAGCGGCCTGGGTCGCGGCGCTGGCGCCCCCCTCCTGCAGGGCGAGGCGCTGGTAGGCGAGCAGAGCGTTGTCGTACTCGTCCCGATACAGATACAACTGGCCTAGCTCGGCCCAGGCTTCGAGATCGGCGGGGTTGCGCTGCAGCCGCTGGTGCAGGGCGCCGAGCGCCTTGTCCTGCAGATCCCGCGGGCTCAACCCTGCCAGGGGCTCGGGGCGGGACTGATAGGCCTGCCAGGCCTGATAGCGGCCGCTGGCGGCATAACCGGCGGCAACGGCGCCTATCGCCACTATCCCGAGCAGCAGCAGGGCGCGCGCGTGCCGCCCGCTGCGGCCGGGGGCCTGGGTCAGCCGCTCGCGCAGGGCCAGCTCGGCGACGGGCGTGGCATTGGCATGGTGGGCGGCTGCCAGCTCCCGATAGAGGGGATCATGGGGGGAGAGACCTGCCTGCTCCCTTGCCATGATGAGGCGATTCAATGCGCTGCGGGTATCTCTCTCACGCAGGTTGACCCTGCCATCGGGCGGAGCGGCCAGCTCTCCTCTGGCCTTCAGGCGGCGACGAAGGCGCTTCAGCGCCAGCCCCAGCAGCAGCAGGGGCCCTCCCCACAGCAGCGCTGTGCTGCCCTTGAAGGGGGGATCGTAGCGCACGAAATCGCCAAAGCGCTCCGTCATGCGGGCGATCACCTGTTCATCGCTCTGTCCTTCGTCTATCCAGCGGTAGACCTCGAGGCGCAGATCCCGGGCTATGGGGGAGTTGGACTCCACCAGGTTCTGGTTCTGGCACTGGGGGCAGCGCAGGGCACGGGCGAGATCCTGAGCCCGGGCTTGCAACTCGGGGTGCTGGAACTGGTAGGTATCGACCCCGCTGGCCGTGGCCGCCGGGCTCAGTGCTATGATCAGCGTGATGGCCATCAGCAACGGGTTGATGAGGGGGCGGATCTTCATGGCTGCCCCTCCGCCTGTGGGGTGGGCAGGGCACGGGCCCTGGCAAGCAGGGGCACAAACTGGCGCTGCCAGACCTCCTTGGTGAGCTCACCTGTGTGGCGGCTGAGCAGGGTGCCATCGGCGGCAAAGAGATAGGTCTCCGGCGTACCGTAGACGCCGAGCTCCAGCGCCAACTTGCCGTCCGGGTCCGCCAGCACGGCCTTATAGGGGTTGCCCGCCTGGATAAGCCAGGCGCGGGCCGCGTCCCCCTTGTCCCGATAGTTGAGACCGTAGAGGGGCACAGTACCTGCCAGCTCGGCCAGCAGCGGATGCTCGGCGCGGCAGCTCGGGCACCAGCTGGCCCAGACGTTGAGCACAAAGGGCTCACCTTTTAGCTCAGCGGTATCAATAATCCCCCCCTCCAGCAGGTTCTCGCTCTGCCAGGTCGGCAGGGTGCGCCCCAGGGTCGCCTCGTCCTGGCGGTAAGGGTCGTTGCCAAGGCCGAGCCAGAGCAGGGCGCCTAGGCCCAGGGTCAGTATCAGGGGGAGGAAGAGACGCAGGCGCGGGCTCATGGGGCCTCCTTGGGGTGCAAGCCCGCGACTTGATGTGCAGAGGTCTGTGGTTGGGCTGCCAGCAATGGCTTGCGCCCCAGCAGACGCAGGGTGCCGCCCGCCATCATCAGCAGGCCGCCGAGCCAGATCCAGCGCACCAGCGGCTTATGGTGCAGGCGCATGGCATAGGCATCGGGCCCCATCTTCTCGCCGAGCACCACGTAGAGATCGCCAAACAGCCCCCCCTTGATGCCGGGTTCGTTCATGTTCATGGTGCGCACGCTGTAGTGGCGCCGCTCCGGGGCCAGCCTGGCCACCTCCCGGCCATCCTTGTGCACGCTGACAGTGATGCGCTCGGCCGTGTAGTTGGGGCCGATCAGCGGCTCGCTCCCCTCATAGCGAAATTCATGGGCGCCGAGGCGATATGGGCGCTCTGCAGAGAGCACTGTGCCCCCCTCCTGGCTGTGGTGGCTCACCTGAGCGATGCCGAGGGCGCACACCGCCACCCCGAGGTGGGCCAGCAGGCTCCCGAGCCGGCTGGCACTCAGGTCGCGAGTATTGAATGAGACATTGAGCAGCAGGCTCGCGATGAGCCAGAGGCTTATCATATTGGCGAGGATGCCGCTCCAGCCCAGGGTTCCCTGTTCGCGATAACTGAGGCTGAGCAGGCCGCCCCCCAGCAGGCCGAGCAGGGGGGGCAGCAGTATCTTGAGGCGGGAAGATGCCATCAGCCCCTGCCAGCGCAGGCGCGGGATCTGGGTCATGAGCGCCATCAGCAGCAGGGCCAGCGGCACAAAAACAGCGTTGAAATAGGGGGCACCCACCGAGAGCGAGCCCAGGTGCAGGGACTGGAAAATCATGGGGTAGAAGGTGCCGAGCAGCACGCAGGCACAGGCCACGCAGAGCAGCAGGATGGCGGCACCGAGCAGCCCCTCCTTTGACCAGAAGCCGAAGCGGGCGTAGGGGGCGTGGGTATCGGCCCGCAGGGCAAACAGGGTGAGTGCCGTGGTCAATAGCAGGCCGAGCAGCAGCAAGAGGGTGAGGCCGCGATTGGGGTCCACTGCGAAGGCGTGTACCGAGGTGAGCACCCCGGAGCGCACCACAAAGGTGCCGAGCAGGCTCAGGGCGAAGGTAAAGATGGAGAGCAGCAGCACGCCGTGGCCGTAGGCGCCGCGCTTCTCGCAGACGACGAGGGCATGCAGCAGGGCTGTGCCCAGCAGCCAGGGCAGCAGGGAGGCATTCTCCACCGGATCCCAGAACCACCAGCCGCCCCAGCCGAGCTCGTAATAGGCCCACCAGGAGCCGAGTACTATGCCGGCGGTGAGAAACACCCAGGAGCCCAGCGCCCAGGGGCGGCTCCAGTGGGCCAGGGCGCCGTCCAGCTGGCCCGAGTGCAGCGCCGCCATGGCGAAGGCGAAGTTGACCGCAAAGCCGACGTAGCCGAGATAGAGCAGGGGGGGGTGAATGATGAGGCCGATATCCTGCAGCATGGGGTTGAGATCGCGCCCCTCAAGCGGCCCCGGGAACTGGCGGTCAAAGGGGCTGGAGAAGATCAGGGTATAGAGGGCAAATAGCCCGACGATCAACCCCATGATGGCCAGCACCCGGGCGCGGATCAGCGGATCGACCCGTTTCGAACAGAGTGCGACCAGCGCTCCCCAGAGCGCCAGCGCAAAGACGAAGAAGAGCATGGAGCCCTCGTGGCCGCCCCACACGGCAGCCAGCTTGAAGCCCATGGGCAGGGCGCTGTTGGCGTGCTGGGCCACATAGCTGAGGGTGAAGTCATCCCGGGCAAAGCAGCTGGCGAGCAGCAGCAGGGCGGCCCCGAGCAGGGCGGCATTGAGCAGCGCCAGCGGTTTGGCACAGCCCAGCAGCGTCGGGGAGGCGAGCCGCAAGCCCAGCCAGGGCAGGGTGCCCTGCAGCAGGGAGAGTGCCGCTGCCAGCAGCAGTGAGAGATAGCCGAACTCCGCCAGCACACAACCTCCAGGTTCAATTTTCGATGTCATTCATGTCATGGCACACACGCCGCGTCGTCTCCCGTTTGGCGGGGAGAGTCGGCAGGCAGCGGGTGTGGCATCACCAGAAATCAACAGGCCAAAACAAGCGCCAGTCGCCCAAGGCGGCTGGCGCTTGCGATCAATTTCTCATACAACCGTCATCTGGCCGGCATACGAGGATGACGCAGAATCAGACAGCAGCATGCCCATCAGGGTCATGTTGCAAGCCGACGTCGTATGGTCGCTTTTGCTACAAATCATGCATTTCCCCTTATACAACCGTCATCTGACCGGCATAGAGCACGAAGTAGCGCAGCAGCAGTATTCCCACCAGGGTCAGGCTGCACACCAGCACCAGATAGCCGTTTTTGGCTCGCAGGGGCGCTGGGGCCAACAGGCTGACCAGCTGGGGCAACAGCATGCCGATGCCCACCACGCCGAGCCAGAACACCTGAGCCCAGAAGCCGCTGCCGATGGCGGCCCACATGGCCACCTCCTTCTGGCCGCCACCGAAGTAGAGACCGGTAAAGAAGCAGACCAGCAGCAGCACCTCCACCGCCAGCACCGGCCGCTCGAAGCTATGCACAAAGCTCACGCCCGGGCTGTGGTGGTGCTCCTTGAACAGGGTCACCGCCAGCAAGATGGTGGAGGCGATCCCTGAGCTGATGCCGGAGACCAGGAAGAGCACCGGCAGCACTGGGTTGTTCAAGAGCGGATAGCTCTTGAGCGCCGAGAGCAGAAAGCCGGTGTAGGCCCCCAGCAGCACCGCCAGCAACAACAACAGCGGCGCCAGCAGCCGCTCGACGCGGGCCAGCAGGGCGATCAGCCCATCCACAAAGGCGAACTTCTCTTTCAGGAACCGGCTGCGCACTGCCTCAATGTCGGCTCTGAACACCACCCCTAGCCAGGCAAACAGCACCGCCATGTAGAGCTGGAACAGCATGACCCCCATCGACATCACGGAGTCGAACTGGTAGTGGAACATCAGCTTCCAGAAGGTCCAGGGGCGGGCCAGGTGGAAGATGAGGATCAACAGCCCCAGCATCACGCACAGCGGCGCCAACAGGGCGGTCGCCTTGATGATGCCGCTCTCGCTGCCGGCCCCTTTGCGGCGTAATAGCACCGATAGGCTGGTGGCCCCGGCCGAGATGCCGAGCAGGAATAGGTAGATGGCGATTGGCCAGTCCCAGACTAGTGAAGGGAAGTGAAATGCGGCTTGCATCGTCATGACTTGATCTCCCCTTTGGGCACGCGGTACATCTTGGGCGAAGTGCCGAGCGCCTGCTTGTAGCGATAGGTGGTCTCCTTCACCAGCCGTTTTGCAATCGGGCTGCCCGGATCATCCAGATTGCCGAACACCAGCGCCCTGGTGGGGCAGGAGGCCACGCAGGCGGGCTCCTTGCCCTGGGCCAGGTTGGTCTTGCGGCAGAAGTCGCACTTGTCGGCGACCCGGGTCACCGGGTTGATGAAGCGCACCTGATAGGGGCAGGCCGCCAGGCAATACATGCAGCCGACGCAGAGATCCGGGGTCACGTCGACGATGCCGTCCTCCGCCCGAATGTGGGAGGCGCCGGTCGGGCAGACGTGCACGCAGGGGGCGTTGTCGCAGTGCTGGCAGGACTTGCGAAAGAAGTGGTAGTCGGCGTTGGGAAACTCGCCGACGGGGCCGGTGCGGAGGATCTCGAGGCGCGAGACCCCCTGCGGCACCTGGTTCACCTCCCGGCAGGCATCCATGCAGGCGGTGCAGCCGATGCAGGCCGTCTCGTCGTGCAGCATGCCATAGCGGACCCCGTCTATGGTCTGGCTGTGGGCCAGAATGGCCGTGCTGGCGCGCACCGGCCCCGTCATCATGATGAGGGCCCCCGCGCTCATCCCCGCCATAAAGTCACGACGAGAGCAGCTCATGGTGCCTCCTTGCCCGCATTGACCTGCAGGCCGGCCGCCTTGGCTTGATGCTGCTTGCTGTGGCAATCGACGCAGATCTTGATGCGGGATTTTTCGGCTATCCCTACCATGGGCTCCTTGGCCTGGTGCAGCGCGTGACAGCTGGTGCAGCTGAGCTTGGTGGCGTGCACGTCGTGGGCCCAGAGCGCCTCGCGCAGGGGTTTGGGCTCGTGGCAGCTCATGCAGACCCCGTTCTGCTCGGCGATGGGATAGCCATCGTCACCTTGCTTCTCATTGAAGCTGTCGCTAAAGCGCATCACGTCTTTGACCCCTTCCCTGTGCTGGGGGGAGGGCTGGCCGTGGCAGTTGGTGCAGGTGACAGGTGCCAGGTTGTTGGGATTGGTCGCCTGACCATGCTTGCCATGCATCCCCTCGGTCTGCTCCTTGTGGCAGTCGGTGCAGGCCTTGTCGGGGCTGCGCAAGAACGCCACGTCATGCGTTTGGGGCAGGGCCGCAGGCGCGCTCGTCGCCTCGGCAGCCTGGCCCTGCAGGCTGGTCAGCAGCATGGCCGCCATCAGCATCAGTCGTAAGAAATCCATCGTTAAATCACCCATAGGAAGCCTCCATTCGGCGGCGGGCCCGAGGGGGCCCGCCGGCCTCGTCATTGTGCGAGCCGTCCGGCCGCTTTGGCCTCGGCATCCCAGGCGGGGACTGTGGTCTTGAGGAACTGGGCCTTGTCGCTGTTCATCTGCTTCATGTCCATGCCAAGGGCGGCCTGGGCCTTTTCCTTGCTGGAGATGTCAGGAATGGCGATCTCGTGGCTGATCCCCTTGGCGGCCAGCAGGCGAGCCAGCTTGGTGCGGGCGTCGGCGGCCTTGTCCAGGGCTGTACCCAGCATGCGCAGCGCCACTTCAGGGGCGTGCATCTGCACCCCGTGGGAGGCGATGGAGAAGTCCCAGCGCCATTGGGCGTGACGGATGTCTTGCAGAATGCCCTTCATCTCGGCCTCGGTGGCGCCGGCATCCCAGGCCGCCTTGGCCTCGAAGTGGGCGTGCACCAGCTGCTTCTCGACCTTCAATTTGATCTCGGTCACCGCATCCTTGCGCTGCTTGACCACCCCCTGCAGCATCTCCTTGCTCTGGGTGTGGCAGTTGCGGCAGGTCTGCTCGAAGCGATCGAAGGGGTTACCCACCTTGTGATCCGTGTAGACCTTGCCCTGCTCGTTTTGCACCTTGGGCATGTGGCAGTCGACGCAGGCGACGTTGTTCTGGCCGTGAATGCCGGCGCGCCAGGTCTCGTACTCGGGGTGCTGGGCTTTGAGCATGGGGGTCTTGGAGAGGGCATGGGTCCAGTCGGCGAAGCCGATTTCGTCGTAGTACTCTTCCATCTGCTCGACAGTGGTGCCCTTGTCCCAGGGGAATTTCACCGCCTTGGTGGGGCCATTGAAGTAGTACTCCACGTGGCACTGGCCGCACACCTGGGACTGTTGATCGAAGCGGCCCTGCTCCTTGAACGGTTTGCCGATGGCGGTCATGGCGCGGTCGGCATAGGGACGGGAGAGGTGCAGGGCGGGTTTGCCCTCCTTGAACTCCTTGGAGGCGGTGTCATGGCAGTCGGCGCAGCCTATGGTGTTGACTATCTCCGGCCCGCCTTTTGCCCACATCCCCTTGAAGTAGCCATCTTCGCCTTTCTCGTCGATGACGCGGGCCACGTCCGGGCCCTTGCAGCTCCAGCAGGCCATGGGCAGGGGGCCATCCTCGGCGCTCTTGGGGGCGCCGGTGCGCAGTGTCTCGCGCACGTCCGTCAGGGCATAGAAGTGGCCGCGCGGCTTGTTGTAATCCTTGGAGAAGGGGTAGCCGGCCCAGAGCACCACCATCTGCGGATCTTCCGCCAGGGCGTCGGTGCGCTCCCGGCTCTCGCTGGTGTTTTTCCAACTGCTGAACTGATCGGCGTGATCCTTGGCGAACAGCTCGCTGCGCGCCTCTATCTTGCCCTCGGGGGCGGCCTCGTCTGCCTGTACCAGCATGCTGGTGCCCAGCAGGGCAGTCAGCAGCAGGGCGGCCAGACCCGGCCGAAATGGCTTGTTATGTGAACCCACGGTCATCACTCCCAGATAAAATGTCCATGCCGAGCCTGACCGTTCCATCTTGGTGCGTGGACATCTGTGCCCATGGTCGATGGGCATGGCAGGCCGATTAATTGTTATGACTGCATAGAAAATGATTTTTATGCATTTGCTCGTGGAGATAATACCAAATGGGTAAAATGGATAATCATTTATCCCTGTGGGAGTTGCGCTAGATCAATTGGCATGGGGGGCTAATGCAAAAAGTGAGATCCAGGTTGAATTATTGAGCCCAATCGGGTGGTTACCCCCATCACCTCTCCATGATGATGCGCTGCGGCTGGCCATCGCCCCGGGGATGCGGGAGCGTGCCAAAGGGCGGGAGAGCAGGGAAATGGCCTCTGTGACCTGGGGTGTCGCCAAGCGAAAATGAATACTTATTCTTTATTTCTGCTGGGGTTGGGTGCCTTGCCTTCCCCTGGTGAAATAGTGGGGAAGCCTGTCGGACGCGTTCAGGTCAGAAGCTGTCGCATGAATGGGTGCCAATAGGGTTATATTCTTAATTTCAGGCAGAAAATCGGACTTATATCCTGAGCTATTCCGTGAATTGCAGCTCTTTTTTGAATTTAATAGGAAGGTTTGCGGCATTTACTTTCGATATTTTCGAAAATGACGAAGGGATCTATGCAATTAGGGAGGGTAAAATAGCCGTCTGTCACGGTGACGTCCTGTACCCTTGTAGGTCTGAGCTGTCTGTGTTTACCCGTTGGAGGATGTATGGCTGAGCTGCGAATAGAGAAACCGACTCTTGTTACCCAGGTGGAGGGTGCCGTGTTTGTAATGGATGCCAATGGCTCCTTGCACCCTGCCACCCTGGGGATGCAGCTGCTGCCGGGAATGCGCCTGCTCACCGAAGGGGACGGGCGTTTCGAGCTGGCCGATCCTGCGAAGACCCAAAACGCTGACCAGCCCGAGCTGGCGCAGACAGAACCGAACCTGGCCATGGATCCCGAGCTGGCCAGCTTGCAGGAGGCTATCCGTCAGGGGGCCGACCCGACCGAGCTGTTCGAGGAGACCGCGGCCGGTAACGCGGCAGCCGCCACGGGTGGCGGTGTGGTCGGCTCCAGCGCCGGCGGCTTCGTGGTGGTGGATCTCAACAGCGAATATACCCTGGCGGAGTCTGGCTTTGACACCGATCATCAGGGCGCCCAGCCAGGGGACGAGCTGCTCTATTCGGAGGATCAGGATCTCCTGGCGGCCATCACCATCACCGAGCCCCAGACCACCGACAACATCATCAACGCCGACGAGGCGACCGGCGTCATCATTCGCGGCTTTGTCGAGGATGTGGAGGTCGGCCAGACCGTCACCGTTACCCTGATAGACCAAGATGGTAACCGCCTCACCACCACCACAGTGGTGCTGCCGGGCTTCGTCTGGGAGGCCAACTTCGGTGATGTCACCGGCAAGCTGGTGGACGGCCCGCTCACCATAGTGGCCGATACCCAGGATGCCGCCGGCAACCGGGCCAGCGACACCGGTCAGACCCTGCTCGACACCATCACCACCATCACGCTGGATCTCAGTGACGAGAGCGACACCGGCGCCAGCCAGGTGGACGATCTGACCCGCGACACCACGCCGCTGCTGCAAGGCAAGGGAGAGCCCGGTGCCACCGTCACCCTGAGCCTCGGCGGAACCGTTCTGACCGTGCTCACCGTGGATGGCAACGGCAACTGGCAATACCAGATCCCCAGTGACATGGCCGACGGTGCCTATGATTTTCGCGTCGATTCGGTGGACATCGCCGGCAACAGAGCCAGCGACACCCTGACCGTTACCGTCGATACCCGGGCTGGTATCGACATCGACGATCTCGACACCCAGAACATCCTGGGCCAGGGCAACGTCACCCTGAGCGGCAGCACCACAGAGGTGGAAGCGGGCCAGCGCGTCACCATCAGCCTCATCGGCCAGAACGGCCAGACCCTCTACAGCGGCGCCGCCCTGGTGGGGAGCGACGGCCGCTGGCAGCTCAATGGCCTGGATCTCTCCGGCATTCAAGGCCCCTTCGAGGTGCGCGCCGAGGTGACGGATCTGGCGGGGAACCGGGTGATCGATGGCGCCCCCCTCATCGGCCAGAGCGATACCCTGACCCTGTCCGAGGCCGACCTGGCCAAGGGCCCGGTGAGCGCCACCGGCTCCCTGCACACGGGGGCGGGCCTGGATGGCAACCTGCAGGTGAGTTTCGGCGCCGATCAGAGCCCCCTCGAGCAGCTCGGGCTCACCAGCCAGGGCGCTGCCCTCAGCTACCAGATAAACGGCCAGACCCTGACCGCGAGCGCGGGGGGCGTCACCGTCTTCACCCTGACCCTGGCCAATGACGGCAGCTATCGCATCCTCTGGCAGCAGAGCCTGGATCACGGCCAGGACAGCCAGAGCCTGCCGTTCTCCCTCGAATACCGCGACAGCGACGGGGATCTGGTGAGCGCCAATCTCACCGTCAAGCTGGTGGACAGCACGCCGCCGGACTTCACCATAGCCCCCATCTCGCTCACGGAAGACGGCTTCACCCAGCAGGGCGCCGTGGTGGGTCAGAGCGAGTTCGTGGTCGGCCACCAGGCCGATCCCCTGCTGGCGGACTCCCTTGCCTTTGCCGATCAGGCCGCGACGCTCACCCGCCTGAACGGCAGCGGGCTCAGCAGCGACGGCCATGTGCTCAGCTTCGAATTCAGCGGCGATCGCCTGCTGACCGGCTATTACCAGGATGCCAACGGCAACCGGGTCGAGGTGCTGAAAGCCGAACTCGACGCCAGCCAGTCGGGCAGCGACGTCAAGGGCAAGGTCATCGTCTCCCTCAATGGTCCGCTGGATCATCAGGGCAGCGACCAGCTCTCCCTCGGCCTCTCCATCTCTGCCAGGGAGATAGACGGTGACGAGACCCGCGCCGATCTCCAGGTCGCCATCAATGACGGCATGGATCCCAGCCTCGGCATCGACACTGGCATCAGCCTGCAGGAAGGGGCCTCTGGCCAGAGCTTGGATGGCCAACTGCCGGTCAATGTGGGCAGCGATCGCCTGGTGTCCCTGAACTTCGAGGCAAGCCAGCCCGCCCTGGATGGTCTCACCAGCGGCGGCAAGCCGACCAGCTATCAGGTCAATGGCAACCAGATCACCCTGTTGGATGCGGGGGGCAAGACGGTGCTGACCGTGACCCTGGATCTGGATGGCAAGTACCATGTGAAGCTCGATGGCGTGCTGGATCAACCTGTGGGTACCAACAGCGTCAATCTGGGGCTGCAGGTGCAGGGCACCGACTTTGACGGTGATCAGAGCAACCTCGGCACCCTCAACATCCAGATCACCGACGGCGCCTTGCCCCAGGTC
>Ga0067045_1029416_pt1 | contig 20973 bp, 20 predicted proteins | sample TerdegcTABiofilm_FD_59184 | JGI IMG/M metagenome (GOLD analysis project Ga0067045, IMG submission 59184) | Combined Assembly of (Gp0054472, Gp0054536) Wastewater bioreactor microbial communities from Singapore -Terephthalate degrading...
ACCCAGCGAGAAATGATAGGGTTAGTTTTGGGATATGATCGGTTAATAATTTAAAATTCTTCGTATTCCTAAGAATAACGGAGATAAATAGAGAAAAACTTTCAAAGAAAGAGATAGGAGGTGGGATTTATAAAAAAATCTATAACTGGTTTGATTGGCTTTTTAACATGAATGCAAATCAATATTTTTTAATTAATAACTTTGGGAGGTAAGGTAATGAAAAAATTAAATAGATATATCTTCTTATTGTTTGTGATAAGTTTGTTTGTTTTGTTAATGGGGGGACAGAATGTTTTTGCTCAGAGTGAAAAATTGTGGCCTAAGAGCACCCCAGTAGTAACTGTCGGTTTTGGCGCAGGCGGGGGAACTGATACTGCCGTTAGACCTGTTTTAGCCAAAATAGAGGAATACTTAGGAGAGACAATTAATGTAGTTAATATGGAGGGTGCATCCAGTGCAGTAGCTGCAGAACATGTTCTTTCTTTACCTGCTGATGGATATAATATGTTTGCCACTGGATCTGGTCCGCTTTCTGGATTTAGAGTGATGGGCACTAGTGATTCTAGCTGGCGTGATTGGGTTTCCTGGCATCCTTTTAATGGACCTGCAGCACTGTTAGTCAGAGAAGATTCTAAAATAGATTCCTTCGAAGAAGCTCTCAGAGTACTGAAAGAAGAAGATCCAAACTTTGGTATTTCGGGATTTGGGGTAGGACCACATGTTCTTATAGAAGCAATATTGCAGATAGCTGGAATTCCTTCACCTAATTATGTAACCGCGGGTTCTTGTCGTAATGCAGCAGTTAATCTGTTTGCAGGTGAGGTAGATATAGCTATGTGTACTTTTTCTGCGGCTGTTGATTTTGTGAAAGCCGGTCAATTAAGGGCTCTGGTTGTCACTACCGCAGAGCCTTATCCCGTTGATGATATTATTATTCCCTCAATAACTGATTTACTAGAGGGGAGCGAGAATGTTCCATTACTTTCCGAAACCTGGCCTATTTTGATGAGAAGAGAATCTCCTCCACATATTATTGAAAAGTTAACTGAGGCTTTCTTATGGGCAATAGAACAACCAGAAATTAAGGAATTTGCAAAGACCAAAGCTCTTAATGTGGTAGGTTATTATGGCGAAGAGGCAGATAAATTCTTATCTTTCTCAGAAGCAGGTTATGCCTGGGCTCTCTATAACAGTGGATTAGCAGAAAAATCACCGGAAGTATTTAATATTCCAACGTTAGCTGAATGGGATTGGAAAAAAGAGAAAAATTTCTAATAAAATGATTTATTTTTTGTTGAGAAGGGATATATTCCCTTCTCAACAATTTCTATACTATAACAATCAAGAATAATAATATAATTATATGGTAAACGTGAGATGGAAAAAACAAATAAAATGGCTTCTGCCGATCTTTTAATGGGAATATTTCTCATCATATTTGGTATAATTACTATTCGGGCTTCTTTAAACATGAAGGTTTACAAAACATTTTTAGATGCACCTGGATTTTTTCCTTTTATTCTGGGAATAATTTTTATTTTTTTAGGTAGTATAATGACTTTTTCATCCTTTCGTAGAAAAGGCTATCAGCAAATTATGTCAAATCTTAACAAATTCAATGTTACTCATCTTTTTCAGAATATCCAGTTTCGTAGAGTAATGACTTTAATTTTTCTAATGGTTATTTATATTTTTGTGTTAATTGATAGAATTGATTTTACCTTAGCAACGGCTTTATATCTTTTCTTTACGCTATACTATTTGAAATCAGCAAGTCTTGTCAAAATTATTTTTATTTCTGTTATTACTGCATTCTTAATAACTGCCTTTTTTACTAGATTCTTTCGAATACCTTTACCATAAAATTTAATGATAGGAAAAGAGGAGAATTAAAACTAATGCTTGACTCATTTTTACATCAGGCAGATATGTTTTTTCATGCTTTTTCAGCTCAACTATACTTAACTAATATTTTAGTTTTAGCGGGTGCTACATTCATGGGCATTATTGTTGGGGCAATCCCAGGCTTGACAGCTACTATGGCTTTAGCCTTGCTGATCAATTTGAGTTATGGCATGCAATTTGATTTAGCTATTTCCTTTTTACTGGGGGTTTATGTAGGAGCCATAATGGGTGGCTGTTATTCAGCGATTATGGTAAATATTCCTGGTACACCAGCGGCTGCTGCAACTGCTATCGACGGATTTATTTTGGCTAAGAAAGGAGAAGGTGGATTAGCAATAGGAGCTGGTGTTATATCTTCTTTTTTTGGAATGTTGGTAAGTATAGCCTGTCTGATTTTTTTCACACCTTTTGTATATAAAATAGCCTTAAAGTTTGGTCAATGGGAGTATTTTTTACTGGCGGTATTTGGTGTAATGATTTGTGGTAATCTGTCCACTGGTAAAGATCCAGTAAAAGGGTGGGTAGTAGGGTTCTTGGGATTTTTTACTGCAATGATTGGATTGGATAAAGTCTATGCTTACCCAAGATTTACCTTTGGATTATTACAATTAAAAGGGGGAATATCTCTGATCCCAGCATTGATTGGAGTTTTTGGTATTTCAGAAATTCTCATTGTTTTGGAACAGGAGGTTCCTTATAAAATACTGGGTAAAGTTACTAAAGTTATACCCAGCTGGAAAACCATACGTTCTCTAATTCCTACCGCAATACGTTCAGGAATTATCGGTGTAGGTATTGGTGCAGTACCAGGAGCAGGAGAAGACGTGGGAGCTTGGGTGGCATATGATGTAGGTAAGAGAAGTTCCAAACAAGGAGAAAAATTTGGAACCGGATGTCTGGAGGGAGTTGCTGCTGCTGAAACGGCCAATAATGCAGTAATCGGAGGCGCTATGATTCCCTTATTAACTTTGGCTGTTCCAGGAAGCCCTCCCGCTGCCATGTTTTTGGCCGCCATCTGGTTGCATGGTGTTCAACCTGGCCCGATGTTACCTATCGAACATCCCGGATTTCTCTTTGAAGTAGCTATTTCTCTTTTAATAGCCACATTTTTTATGCTAATATGGGGACTGATAATTGCCAAACCTGTTGCTTCATTGTTAAAATTGAGAAGGGAAATTTTGATGCCCCTTATTCTACCTCTTACTGTAATTGGTGCTTATGCTGGAGGGGTGAGAGTATTTGATATAAAGGTGACTTTTTTCTTTGGTATTCTAGGCTATATTCTACGAAAATTAGATTATCCCATGGCACCACTGGTTCTGGGAATTATTTTAGGTCCTTTGGCTGATATTAGTTTCCGTCAGGCTCTGATGCAGAGCCGTGGAAGCCTGATACCTCTATTGGGAAGACCGGTGGGGATAGTTTTAATGATTGCCATTGGGTTGATTGCCTACAGTGGCTTCCGTAGAACAATTGAGTATACCAGAAAACATGCTCAGTTAAATATTGAAACGATGTCAGAAGGAAAGTGATAAAAAATGAATAGATTGGCTCAAAAAATTGCTATTATTACTGGTGCGGCTGGAGGTATTGGTTCTGCTCTTTCTTTACGATTTGCCCAGGAAGGAGCGATGGTATTGCTATGTGATTTAGCAAATACCTCAGGTAAAGATCTTGTAAAAAAAATTACTCAAGATGGTGGAAAGGCTGAATTTTTCCCTATGGATGTTACCATAGAACAGGATTGGAAGAGGCTAATAGCCTATATAACAGAATCATATCAACGACTGGATATTTTGATTAATAATGCTGGAATTAATATAAGGAAACCTATAGAGGAGATGGAAGTAGAGGAATGGGATACCATGATGCGGGTGAATGTCAGGAGTGTCTTTCTAGGAATCAAACATACCTTACCAATTATGCGGAAACAGAAAGGTGGAAGTATTATTAATATGTCTTCTATTTGTGGTTTAGTAGGGCATAAATTCACACCAGAAGCATACACTGCTTCCAAAGGAGCAGTCACTCTTTTAACAAAGTCTGCTGCGGTTAGATATGCTAAAGATGGAATAAGGATAAATTCTCTTCATCCCAGTACAGTTCGAACTAATTTAGTGAATAAGATGTTATCCGATCCTGAAAGATTAAAAGAAAGAATTGATGAAATCCCCTTAGGCAGATTGGCCAATGTTGATGATGTAGTAAATGCTGCCCTTTTTTTAGCCTGTGATGAAGCATTGTTTCTTACCGGAGTTTCTCTTCCCATTGATGGAGGGTTAACTGCCTACTGAGCTGCTCAAAAATTGGTTTAACTTTATCACATATTTATGAAGTATACATAATTTATCTCTCTTTTAGTTTTCTTCCTAATATTTTGTCCCCTGAGGATTACTGCAATAGTATTAGTATGGGATATTATGTTATAATTGTAATCGATTCAAATCAAAAAGGTTATTTTGAACTTTTTCACAAAAGGGGGTAAAAATGAAATTAAGAATAGAAGAAAAAAGAAGAGAGATTGATGATGTTTTCAGTTTTATTTTCCAACCGCAGGAGCCTGTTTCCTGGCAAGCTGGGCAATATGTTCTTTATAAGCTTCCTCATGAGAATCCAGATAACCGGGGAGAATCCCGCATTTTTACTATTTCTTCACCTCCCTTTCAAAACAAGATTATGCTTACTACTCGTTATTTATACGAAGAAAGCAGCTCTTTTAAAAAAGCTCTCTTTACTAAAAGTACAGGAGATATGATAGAGGCTATTAAGATAGATGGGAGTTTTACCGTAAATAAGGATGATAAAAAATTAGTCTTTATTGCTGGTGGAATTGGTATAACCCCCTATCATTCTATACTCCTGGAGCTAGAAAAAAGGGAAGAAAAGAAAGATATTATTCTGATTTATAGTAACCGAGATGAAAATAATATTGTTTTTAAAGATACTCTGGAACGACTCTCCAAACAATATCATAACTTAGAACTAGTTTATCTTTTTCCACCTCAACGCTGTGATGAGCAGTTGATTAAAGAAAAGGTCCCCGATATACCAAATCGTATTTTTTATGTATCTGGGCCTATGGTCATGGTTAAGGCTGTGGAAGAAGCCTTGCAACAACTTAAAGTGGATAAGAAGAATATCAAGAAAGATTATTTTCCTGGAATTAGCAATTAGAAAAGATAATTTAGAGTAAACAAGAGAATAATAAGGGTGAGTTAATATGAATCAGGTTTCAAAAGAAAAAGAGGAAAAAGAGATCAAGGTTGTTGATTTAGGATTAATTGATTATGATGAAGCATTGGCAATTCAGGAAAAATTATTAAAATTAAGACAGGAAGACCATATTGGTGATACTTTACTCATTCTGGAACATGAGCCGGTGATTACTATAGGGAAAAGAGGAAATCAGGGCCATATTTTAGTATCTGAGGAGTTTTTAAAAGAGCGAGGGGTCAAAATTTGCTCCATTGGTCGGGGTGGAGATGTTACCTATCACGGTCCAGGTCAGATTGTAGGTTATCCTATTATGCGCTTTCTGGATCATGTTCCTGGAGTTAAGGAATTGGTACTGGCTTTGGAGGAAGTGTTTATTAAATTACTTAATGAGTATTATCATATTACTGCTGGTCTTATTCCTGAATATCCTGGAGTTTGGGTGGGAAATGATAAAATTACTGCTATCGGTTTATCAATTCACTCTGGAGTTACTATGCATGGTTTTGCCTTTAATGTTAATACTGATTTGGAGGCTTTTCAATGGATTTTATCCTGTGGCATTACCGGTAAGGGAGTTACCTCTATAAAAAAATTGACTGGCAAGGAGCAGGATATTACTATAGTAAAAAAACAGGTAGTACAATGCTTTGGAGAGGTTTTTCATTTAAAACCTTCTTGGAAAGATAAAAGAACTTTACTTCACAATATGGAGTTATTAACATGAATACCAGAAAGCCAGATTGGTTAAGGATAAAATATCGAAAAAATGAACAGACCGACCAGGTTATTTCCTTGCTCAACCATCTTTCACTCCATACGGTATGCCAGGAGGCTATGTGTCCCAATCTTCTGGAATGTTTTAGCAGGAGAACTGCAACCTTTTTAATTTTAGGTAAGCGTTGTACCAGAAATTGTACTTTTTGTAATGTGGAGAAAGGATCACCTGAACCTGTTGATCCTCATGAACCAGATAATTTAGTTCTAGCAGTAAAAGAACTTAGTCTAAAGTATGTGGTAATTACCTCAGTAACTCGTGATGATTTAGCAGATGGTGGAGCATTTCAATTTGTTCAATCTATCCAGAAATTACACCAGTTTTCTGAAGAATTAAAAATTGAGGTACTGATTCCAGATTTTGCCGGGGATCAGGAGGCGTTGGCTGGAGTACTTAAAGCTGTTCCTGATGTCTTGAATCATAATATGGAAACAGTTCCACGCCTGTATAAGGAAGTAAGACCAAAAGCCGATTATGAGCGGTCTCTTACTGTTTTACGAAATAGTAAGGAGATAGCCCCAGAGGTAATTACCAAATCTGGAATAATGGTTGGCCTGGGAGAAAAGGAAGAAGAAGTAATTCAAGTTTTACAAGATTTAAGAGCTGTTAATTGTGATATGATAACCATAGGACAGTATCTGGCACCTTCCCACCAGCATCACCCTATTGTGGAATATATCCCTCCCCAACAGTTTGAATTCTATAAAAAACTAGCTTATCAGATGGGATTTAAAGGAGTAGCCTCTGCACCTCTGGTTAGAAGTTCACATGGGGCAAGAGAATTATATCTTAACGTAACATAACTTAACTAAAATTAAATTACATTATTGTACTCTTTTTTATGGTTCATTTTATAAAATATCCATATGTATTATGTTATAATTTAGTAGATAATTTTGAAAATTGAGAAAATGGCTTCCCAAGGGATGAAGTTCTTTGTAAGATATAAGATTATTGATGTCATATTCTAGGCTGAGGTTAGCCAATTTACAATAAAAGGAAATTTTGGTCAGTGGTAGATAATATCTCGGAAAAAAAAGGCATTGTAGTTATTGGTGGTGCCAATATTGATATAAAAGGGAAATCTAAGAATGTTCTGCAATGGGAAACATCTAATCCTGGAACTATAAGGGTTAGCCATGGTGGAGTAGGCAGAAACATTGCCCATTATTTAGGATTGCTCAACATCCCGGTAACCTTTTTAAGTGCAGTAGGTGATGATGAAGAAGGCCGGGAAATATTAGAAAAGCTGAGAAATGCCCATATCCAGGTTAAAGAGGTGATTCAATCTAAGAAGGATCCTACCGGAAAGTATGTAGCAATATTAGATGAGAAGGGAGATATGCAGGTTGCAGTAAGTGACACAGTAATAATGAAAAGGGTTACCCCTCGCTACCTTATTGCCAAAGCCGGTATTATCATGAAAAATCATTTTGTTATTATGGATACCAATCTAACTACTCAAGCCATCCATTACCTGGCTTATTTATGCAGCAGAGAAAAAATCCCTTTAATTGTTGATCCGGTTTCGGTGGTAAAAAGTAGAAAATTATTAGGTATTTTACCCCAGATTAGTTTTTTAACCCCTAATATTAGCGAACTTAGTGCACTTTCTGGCACAGTGATTAAAAACATCACTGATCAGCATAAAGCTGTAGAGCAGCTTAGGAAAAAGGGTGTAAAAAATATTATCTTAACCAATAGTACTCAGGGAGTTTATATTTATTCTGAACAAATTTCAGAAGGAGAGTTTATAAATACCAGAAGAAGAAAGATGGTGGATTGTACTGGAGCGGGGGATGCCCTGGTTGCGGGGATGGCTTATGGTTTATATCATAATTATGGGCTTTATCAGGCAGTTCAAATAGGTCTTATTATCTCACTGTTAACTGTTCGTTCTCCTGATACAGTATATGCTCAACTTGATGAGTCTGAAGTAAAAAAACAGATGGAAAGAATGTTCAGGATTTTATAATGCGTGACTTTTTGGAAATATCAGAAGAAATTAGAGAAGCCATTGGTCAAGGTAAGGATGGGAAGCCAGTTGTGGCTTTGGAATCTAATCTTATTACCCATGGTTTACCCTTTCCGGAGAATATTGATACAGCTTTTCAAATGGAAAAAAACATACGTGACCAGGGGGCTATACCGGCTACCATTGCCATTATAAAGGGGAAGATCAAGGTTGGTTTAAGCCATAGTGAAATTGAGCAACTTGCTCATTTAAAAGACACAGTTAAAGCGAGTAAAAGAGATCTTTCTGCTCTTATTGCTAAAAAAATGAATGCTGGTACCACTGTTGCCTTAACCATGTGGATAGCTCATCACTGTCAGATAATTTTCTTTGCTACTGGCGGTATTGGAGGGGTGCACAGTAATTATAGCGGAGAATATCCTATGGATATTTCTTCCGATTTAACAGAGCTTTCCAGAACCCCAGTGGTAGTAATTAGTTCTGGTGCCAAGTCTATTTTAGATATTCCCCGTACTATAGAATATCTGGAGACTATGGGTGTCCCGGTTTTAGGTTACCAAACAAATGAATTACCTGCTTTTTATAGTCCATCCAGCCATTTAAAGGTTGATTATTTTATAAAAGATACCCGGGAAGCTGCTCAGGTGGTCTGGGCTCACTTACGTTTAAAATTGGGGACCGGTTTATTAATAACTAATCCGGTGCCTACTGAATTTGCACTCAGTAAAAAGAAAGTTGACTATTGGATAGAACAAGCAAAGAAATTAGCTTTTCAGGATAATATTAAAGGTAAACAACTTACCCCTTATTTACTAAATAAAGTTAGAGAACTTAGCGAGGGAAGAAGTTTAAAAGCTAACATAGAGCTATTAAAACACAATGCTCTTATAGCTGCTCAAATTGCCCTAGCCTATCAGGAAATCCTTCAAATTAATGCTAAAAAATAATAATCATTATACCCCAAAGCTATTTTAGGTCTATTTACAGGTATATTTAAAAAAAACAAGACAGCCTTAATTTTTAAAGCTTTCTCTTATTAGATTAATGATTTTTTTGAGTAATTCTTAATATTTTAAACAATTACAGGAAGGGGAAAGATCTTCCAGAAGAGTATTTCTAATCTTTTTTAAAGCCTTATTACGTCTATAATTAATTATTTGTTGTGATTCTCCCAGCATTTTTCCAATTTCTACATCTCGGTACCCCCACCAGTAGTAAAGTAAAAGAACTTCCCGTTCCTGTTCAGTAAGTTCCTTTAGACATTCTTCTATGACTATTTTTGATAAGTAATTTTCTAAATCATAACTATTCATTCTATAATCTCCCACAATTAAAAAATTGTCTCTTTTTTATCAAGTGTATAGTAGTTTTAGTCTTTGATTGCTGGTCATTAGCATTTTAGAAGAAGACTAATCTTTTAAAAGCTTAAAATTAATATTATATTATTCCTATTGAAGATTAAGGTCTTTTCAAGCGAATTAACCAAATACCAAATACCAAGTACTATATACCAAATACCAACGACTACTCACTGCCTACTTTCCTGTATATTCATATCCCGAGTCTGAAGTTGCTTTCTCCAATACATCCACAGCCCCCATTTAATTCTTTTCTTCATATATCCGGCAAAAGTAACCGGTGGCAAGGGCTGGTATTGGTAAACACCGATGATAAAATATAAAACAGCCTGTTGATAGGCATCTTCATATTCCAATCCCATCTGTCGATAAAGACTTGCCTTTCTTTTTAAAAGAGGATTGAATTGCTCAATTAACTGCATCATAGCCTCTTTATCTCCTGCTTTAGCTTTTTGTATTAACTTATTCCTCGTTTCCATAGTGAAAATCTAACTACCTCCTGAAACAGTTTTAATTTAATTACTTTTCTCTTGTGATATTTTTTAATTTGTTTATAAATAGTTCTGCTTTATATATAGGATAGAGAGGACTATTCTGTAGTCCATAATCTATAAAAAAAGATGAAATTTTCACTAAAATTTTACTCAAATGTTCATAACATGATTTAAAAAACAGATTTAATAGGATAGGCATAGATTAATGATAAAGAGATAAGAATAAGGAGATAATAAAAAACAAAAATTAAATGCCAGTTGAACTTATTGTAAAGTAAACTTGCAAAAAATGAGAGAAAAGGGTAACATTAATTACTACAGGTTGATTATTAGATAAATAGTGAATTCCTGATAGGGCTGGGTCATTTCAAATTATTGTTATTATCTGGGTTAATTAGATGTTCACAGTAAAAAGATTTAAGATAATATATTTTTTAGTGGTATTCATTCTTTTCTTTTTGGAGTTTAAGGTATTGATCTTCTCACAAGACCAGGAAGAATCTATCTATAGACAACGTCGAGAAAATATGGTTATCAGTCAATTGATGGCTAGAGATATAACTGATCCATTGGTCTTGTCTGCTATGAGGAAAATTCCCCGACATGAATTTGTAGATGATAGGGTTAAGGATGAAGCATATAATGATTATCCTTTAGGTATTGGGGAAGGTCAGACCATTTCTCAACCCTATATTGTAGCTTTAATGACTCAATTACTGGAACTAACAGGAGAAGAAAAAGTCCTGGAAATAGGTACCGGTTCAGGTTATCAAGCAGCTATTTTAGCTGAAATAGTAAAGGAAGTTTATACTGTAGAAATTTATGAATCATTGTCCTTAAAGGCACAAGATCTATTAAACGAATTAGGTTATAATAATATTAAATTTAGGATTGGAGATGGCTATTATGGCTGGGAGGAGGAAGCTCCCTTTGATGCCATTATAGTTACTTGTGCTCCCGATCATGTGCCTCCACCCTTATTAGAACAATTGCATACTCAACATGGGCGGATGGTCATTCCAGTCGGTAGTGTGTGGATGATTCAAACCTTAATGAAAATTTATACCAGAGAAGGCCAAAGAGTTTCAGAAGGGATTACTGGCGTTCGTTTTGTACCTATGCTTAGGCGAATTGATTAGACTTGTTAGATTTTGTTCTTTTTTTAATTTTAGTTTGAAGGAAGCGGTAATAATGAAGAAGAAAAAGATTGGGATACCTTATGCACTATATTTTTATGAATATTTCCCTCTCTGGAAAGAGTTTTTAACTCGTCTGGGAGCTGAGATAATTATTTCTAAGCCTACTAATAAGGAGATTCTTGATTTAGGGATACGTTCTTCCTTGAGTGAGGTATGTCTGCCGGTAAAAGTATTTTATGGACATGTAATTAGTTTAGTTAATCAGGTAGATTATATTCTAATTCCTAGAATGGTATGTGTTGAAAAGGGCACTTTTTTTTGCCCTAAAATTATTGGGCTACCGGATATGGTTAAAACATCTCTTGGCTCTTTGTGTCCCATACTAAATCCCCTTGTCGATATTAGAAAATCTTACGGTAACTGGAAAAATAGTCTATTTCAAGTTGGACAAATATTAACTGAAAATTCTTTAGCTATCAGTAGGGCTTTTTCTGCCTCTTGGGAAAAATTTCAAAGAAATTATGTAGCACATCTCTTAGATCCCCAGACACTTAGACCAGGACTATTAAACTGTAATAATAGGGCTAAGGAGCAATTAGCCGAAGCACTGATAAATATTGCCGTAGTGGGTCATAAATATTTAATTAATGATTCCTATATCAATTTAAATTTGATAGAAAAATTGAAGAATATGAAGGTCAATGTCCTAACACCGGAAATGGTTCACCCGAATATCATAAGGAAACAATTAAAGAGACTTTTTAAACCAATCTTTTGGAGTCTCTCCCAACAGGTGGTGGGAGCTGCTTACTATTATTTTGAAAATCGTGTGGAAGGCATTATTCATTTAACTTCCTTTGAGTGCGGAGAGGATTCTATGGTAGGTGAGTTAATTCATCACCAGAGTTATCAGTACCCAGAAGTGGCTTATACTGAATTTGTTTTTGATGAACATACCGGGGAGGCAGGACTCAATACCCGTATTGAGGCCTTTCTGGATATGATCAGGAGGAAAAGAAGAAATGAAATTAGCTTTGCCCCGTCTTGGTAATATTGAAGTAATAAATGAAACTATTATTACGGATATGGGACACGAACTGATAGAAGTACCACCTAACACTAAAAAAACTCTGGATTTAGGTGTTCGGTATGCACCGGAATATTGCTGTTTACCTTTAAAAATTGTTTTGGGGAACTTTATTGAGGCTCTGGAGCTTGGTGCTGAAGGATTAATTATGGCTGGTGGTTGGGGACCATGTCGGTTTGGTTATTATGCTCAAGTCCAGCGAGACATACTATTAGATCTGGGATATAATTTTAAGATGATTATCATGGAAATTCCTCGCGGTAATTGGAAGACATTATGGGATAATATTAATATTTTACGCAATGGTAGAAGCTGGTCTTATATGATAAATCAATATCGTTTTGCCTGGCAGAAGATTTTATTAATGGAAAAACTGGAAAATAAAGTACTGCAGGTACGACCAAGGGAAAAGAAGAGAGGAGCCTCCTCCTTGGTAATAAAGGAGAGTGTAATCAAGATCAAAAAGGCAAAAGATCTGGAAACTCTAAAACGGATTGAAGAAGATACCTTAAATAGATTCAAGGAAATTACTAATTTTCATAAGAAGAATATTATCAGAATAGCTCTGGTTGGGGAATTCTATGTCTCCCTGGAGCCTTTCTCCAATCATTATTTAGAAGAGAAGCTGGGGTATCTTGGGGTAGAGGTGGTGCGAAAAAACTCTATTGAAGCCTGGATTGGTCCTATTATGCGTTTGAAGATTTTTAAGGATAGTTTTAAAGAAGAGAAGGAGATTGAACAAGCCGCCTATAATTACCTAGCCCATTCAGTAGGGGGTGAGGGTCAAACCACAGTAGGTAATGTGGTATTGTCTCATCGGGAAGGTTTAGACGGAGCTATACAGGTTATCCCCTTTACCTGTATGCCTGAAATTGTGGCAGAGACAATTTTAAAAAAGGTTAGTGAGGATTTAGATTTCCCCACTCTAACCTTGACTTATGATGAACAAACTGGAGAAGAAGGACTCAATACCCGTATAGAGGCTTTTATAGATTTGCTGAAGAAGAGAAAGAAAAAGGAAGTGATGGTCTTATGAAAACATATTTAGGCATTGATGTAGGAGCAGTAACTACGGATTTGGTTTTATTGGATGAAAATAATAATGTACTTAGTGAGGTTTACCTGAGAACTCAAGGACAACCAATCAAGATGATCAAAGAAGGGCTTTCTATTATTAAAAAAGAGAATGAGGGCATTACCCTGGAAGTGGTGGGTGTGGGCACCACCGGTAGTGGAAGAGTACTGGCGGGAACTGTGGTAGGAGCTGATGTGATAAAAAATGAAATCACTGCTCACTCTGTAGCAGCATTATATGTCAATCCGGAAGTACGTACCATCTTTGAGATAGGTGGTCAGGATTCCAAAATAATTATTCTCCAGGATGGAGTAGTGGTTGATTTTGCTATGAATACTATCTGTGCTGCTGGCACCGGTTCTTTTTTAGATCATCAGGCTTATCGCTTAGGTATTCCCATTGAGGAGTTTGGTGATTATGCTTTGCGTTCGGAAAATCCAGTAAGGATAGCCGGGAGATGTACCGTATTTGCTGAATCAGATATGGTACATAAACAACAGATGGGTTATAAAGAAGAAGATGTGATTGCCGGTTTGTGTGAAGCCATGGTTCGTAACTATCTTAATAATGTAGGAAAAGGAAAAAAGATATTACCTCCTATATTTTTTCAGGGTGGAGTTGCAGCAAATTCCGGCATTAAGAGAAGTTTTGAAAAAGAGACTGGTTATGAAATAATTGTGCCAGAATATTTCCGGGTTATGGGTGCTATAGGAGCAGCTCTATTGGCTAGAGAAGATATAGAACAGAATCCTCGTATCTCCACCTTTTATGGTTTTGAATTAGTAGAAAGGGACTATCAGACTACTGGGTTTGAGTGCGATGGTTGTCCCAATCATTGTGAAGTAGTAGAAATAATGGTTGACGGTGAAGTAATAGCTCGCTGGGGTGATCGTTGTGGCAAATGGTCTCTGGGACACAAGGTAATAAGATAAAAAATGGTTACCTTCCCATTTGAAAGATCAAGTAATTTTAAACTTTTTTATGCCACTTTCCTAGCTTCCTCATTTATCTGATAATTCCTATCTTCAGTCAAAATCTGGTAGATGACTTTGGTCATCTGCCTGGCCAGACAGTGCAGAGCATTATTGTATCCTTTTCCCTACGTACGTTATCTCAGGTATTCTTATTCTGGCAGAAAGAAATTTATTTGACTATCTTGACTGATAAGATTATTCCATGGTTGAGAGTTATTTTTTAATGATAGACTCCAAAATTTAAAATTTCAGAAAACATCCCTTGCATTAACCGTTAACAAAGGAGAAAATTTGACCACTATCATTAAGAAAAGGCAAAAAATAAGAAAGAATCTCTTGTTATTTATGTTCCTTTTATTTCCTCTTACTTATTATTATCTTTCCCCTTATCTTATCATCATAGGAACATCTGAAGGGGTGGTTACTGGTAGTTTTATTATTTTCACAGTAATGCTTATTAGCTCTATTTTTTCAGGAAGAATCTTCTGTGGTTGGATTTGTCCAGCCGGAGGTGAACGGGAGTTCTGTAGCCTGATAAAAGAGCAAAGATTCCAAGGAGGAAAAAGTAATTGGATAAAATATTTGATCTGGTGTCCTGAGAAAGTTATTGCTTATTCTTTCCAGGCAGTTAAGAAATAAAAAAATTCTATTCTTTTTTCTCATACCCTATCAATCATTTTGTAAGCCATAAATTGTGGGTAAGTAAGTTTTAAAATATGTTATTTCTTGTTTCTCTAAAAAGAAAAATAGTATTATAATATAATAAATCTCAATTTTCTGATTATATTATTATCAATTCCAATTACCTTAATCAATTTATATATTCTCTTAATCTATAATTATAAAGTATATATTATTCAGTGTTTATGGTAGGTAAGGAAAGAAGAGGAATATAAGAAAAATTAACAACTATAGAAAAGATATTTAATAAATATTAAATAATAAATATGTTTACTCATTTGTATTTGTGAAATATATTTAAGAGAAGGAGAGGTATAAAACTAATGAAAAGAAATAGGTTATTTACCTTTTTGTTTTTCTTATTCTCATTTATCTTTTTATCCTTTTCCAATTCTATAGCAGGTTATCCCAATCTGGCAGCCCATTTTAACACCAACGGTGATTTGATTCAGGGATGGTACTGGCTTCGTGACACATCTGGACAGCATTATGCACAATGGATTTTTGAAAAAATTCCTGTTGGTAACTTCGATTTGGCTTTAGATATTACTGCACTGGCAACCGACCGTCCCAATGGGAGAAGAGGTCTTCCCGCAGAATTCTATCTAGTTTATGAAACACTGGGAGGGAATGTCTTAGTACGGCAAAAAGTAATTTTACCTAATATCTCGCTACCTAATGATCCACTGGGCTATACCTGTCAGGGTCAGGTAACCATTCCCAGAATCATAATACAGGATTCCACTGTTCTCTTGGTCCGCATTGAGCGAATCTCTACGTATGATAATCATATTGCTTTCCATACTGAAAGTATTGCTATTATGAGGTCGACAGAACCGGAAGAACAAATCACCTCAGCACAAGGATATCAGGCCAGTAAGTTTTATTCCAATGGTAACTTAATTCAGGGATGGTACTGGCTTCGTGATTCTGCCCTCAATCATTATGCTGAGTGGAGTTTTAATAATATTCCGGCGGGAAGGTCTGATTTGGTTTTAGATATCACCGCTTTAGCAACTAATACTATGGATGGAGGCAGGGGTTTTGATGCCCACTTTCTATTAATTTACGGATTTCCTGGAACAGAGAGGATGGGAGGAGTATTTCAAACTAAAGAAATCACCTTAGCTAATGTCTCTCCTGCTCATGATCCGTTGGGCTATACCTGTAATGGATTTATTACTATTCCTCGAGATTTTATTGCCGGTGCTACTACCTTTTTCTTTAGAATAGAAAGATTAAATCCGCACGATAATCATATAGCAGTTAATCAGAACAGCATTATATTGTATACTGAATAAGGGAACGATTGATGCAATTGATGGGGCCAGGTCTCAACATTTGACATTATCTTAATGAAATGTTAAATGTTGAGACCTGGCCCCTAAAATAATAATAAAAGATTCAAAACTAAAAAAGAAGTATTTAATGAATATGATAATCTATAGAAATAGTTTTATAAGAAAATCAATCCGTATGTATTTAGTTGTTATCATTTTCTTTTTTATTTTTCTATCATTTGTTCAGGCAAAAGAAGTAAGGATAACACCCCAGTTGACTTCTTTAGAGGCAGCTAAACTAGCTTATCAGGAAGCTTGCAACTGGGATTCCCAAGCAGTATTGTGGTATATTAATCCTTATGGCAGAATGTTAGATTATCATTGGGGAGAGAACGATCTTTCCTGGGAGTGGAATTTAATTTTTGCTCGGCCTCGAGATGAACAATTATATATGATAAAAATTGAAGAAAACTATATTGTCTCCACAGAAGAAGGTGGAGAATATATTAAAAGATTAATACCTATTCTTCCCTCTTATCCCAAAGATAAACCTGGGATTTCTATGCAGCAGGCAGCTCAGGTGGTTTTTGCTGCTGGAGCTCCTTCCTGGGAAAGACCCAGTGTGGTTTATATTATTGATAATTCCATAAAAGAATATCAAGGAAAACCGGTATGGTTTTTCCTTTTTGGTTCTCAATTCTCAACTTATACAGTAGACGCAATTACTGCTGAACTATTGGGTCGGGAATGTTTTGACCCTGAAACGCTAAAGAAGATTAATCCCGAAGATGTGCAGTATGAATTCTACACGGATAAAGTCAGCAAAATCAGAGAAGAAAATTTTATTTATGACTTTTTTGAAGCCATTACTCAAGGAGACACCGAGCAATATTTTTCCATGATGGATGGAGAGCTGGCTGGAAATGAAATGATGCAGGAGATGTGGAAAACTGCTTTTTCCAGTTTGGAATTAATTAAAATAGTCAGCCTGTACCCGGAGGAGGAACGTAAATGGCATAACAAGCAGCCTCTCTATCGGGTTATCATTTATGCCCTTGCACGAGCCGGAGCTCCCTATTATGGCTGGGATGTGGGAAAGAACACTCGCTGGATTAGCATTGCACCTTATGGAGATAGCTGGAAAATAACTGCTATTGCTACCAGCCCTTGAAAAAAGCATTGAATAGTGGGGTTACACAGATTACACAGATTACATAAGAAGTGGGGGTCTAATTATGCTTTTTCTTAAAAATCTTAAATATGCGATAAAAATAATTATTACTGTAATAGTTATTTATCCTTTCCTATCTTTAATTAGTATGGACTTGGTAGCATCTCCCAACCAATCATTGGCCATTCTAAATGAATCAGTACCGGTAGAAGCAATAGTTTTAAATGAATCATCAACTCAAGAATTAGTTTATATATCTTCTGACTATAGCATTTTGATATTCAGAAGAGTTACTCCCCAATTGGCTGATTTAAGCACAGGAGATGTTCTGTATCTGCCTCCTGGAATTACTAAGGATCAGTATCTTTTAGGTCAAATTATGAATATAATTGGAAAAGATGATTATCAGCAAGGTATGATTATTTACCTGACCCTCTGCTGGGAAAATAATCCACCATCTATTTCTGGTTTGGTTGCCCAACCTGACATCTTGGAAGTAGGTCAACAGAGCAGGTTAACCTGTTATGCTGCTGATCCAGATGGAGATATCCTATTTTATTCTTGGTATACCAATAAAGGTATGATAAGAGGGGCTGGTGCCACTGTAACCTGGGCTGCTTCCTATCAACCTGGTGATTATTTTGTTAACTGTACAGTAATGGATAATAGAGGTGGAAAGGACAATCGAACAGTTCGCATTCAGGTTGTGAATAGATTACCTTTCTTAACATACCAGGAAAGAGAACTAATACGTCAATTTGGCTGGGGAGGCACTCGTACTATTCGTTGGCCTGATGGTTATGTGGAAGTCTATGATTCTACTAATTTCAGCGGTATGCAGGAAGTTTTGGATGAGTGGAATAAGGTTATTGGAGGTAAGGTAATTTTTTATTTGAGCAAAGATCCTCAAAGCCCAGTAAAGATAAGCTATAATTATGGACTAAGCCGAAAGAATCTCTGTTATCATATTGATACCCATTGGAGAAATTTTCAAATGTATGCTGCTGAAATACAGATTAATCCAGATTCCTGGTTATGTGGGTACCCGGACAATCTTTATGCAGCTTATCTGCATTCCTTTTCCGGAGTAGTAGGATTTGATGTCTGGCAGGGAACCACCATTGAACGTAAAGATTGGCAAGATTTTACCCAAATTTCAGAAATAATGGAGCATATGATTAGGGTACTATATCAAGTCCCTCCAGGCTATAATTTAAATTGACGCAGTTATCGGGGTATCGGGGTCAGGTCTTGAAATATAAAAAAACTGATAATTCAAGACCTGACCCCAAATCTAATTTAAAGTTAGGAGGAAATGACAATGAAAATGAAATTGGTTTTTATACTAACAATTTTCTTTTCTATCCTGTTTATGATGAATATGTCCGCATTTTCAGCTGAACCAAACCGATTAACGGATACCGATAGCCTGGAAGAAGCATTATTATTAAAACCAGGTCATTATATTGGCAGTCTCGGTGAAATGGAAGTCGATAAGCAAAGAGACAATGAAGACTACTATAGTATTGAGGTAGAAGACGGTCAGATCATTACTCTGAGGCTGACTATTCCCGGAAATGCCAATTTTAATCTGACCTTATGTGATCCTAAAGAAAATTCCAGAGGGTCTTCCTTTACCGAAAAGGAATATAAGATATTAGACTATGTAGCCGATTCGACCGGCATCTGGTACATTAAAATTTCCCGCTCCTCAGGAGAAGGAGAATATCAATTATCTATTGAAATTGAAAATCAGGATGATGCCAGAAGCGGGAAAGATGCCGGGAAAACCCCTGGGGAGGCAATTCCATTAACCCCCTCTGTAATTGATGGTTTCTTAAAAGCAGGGGACAATGAAGACTACTATAGTATTGAGGTAGAAGACGGTCAGATCATTACTCTGAGGCTGGCTATTCCCGGAAATGCCAATTTTAATCTGACCTTATATGACCCCAATCGTAACTCTCGAGGATCTTTGATTACCAAGGGCGACACAAAGATATTATACTATGTGGCTGATTCCACCGGAACCTGGTATATCAAGATATCCCGCTCCTCAGGAGAGGGGGAGTATCAACTTTCTGTGGAAATAGAAGATCAGGATGATGCCGGTTCCGGACATGATGCCCGTGATTCTTATGAAGGAGCCATCCCTCTTACTGCAGGTAATTATAATGGCTTTTTAAAGAGTGGAGATAATACTGATTTCTATAGTATTAATCTACAGGAAGGACAATTAATTCGTCTCCAGTTAACAATACCAGGCAATGCCAACTTTGGTCTTACCTTGTTTGACCCCAATCGTAACTCCCGTGGTTCTTCGACTACCCAGGGTGATACCAAGATATTAGAGTATACCACTCATTTGACTGGAACCTGGTATATCAGGATATCCCGTTCTTCCGGAGAAGGTGTGTATATGCTATTGATTGATACAGATCTATCAATAGATGAGAAAGTGGATAAAGAAACCTATTCTGATGAAGCGATAGCCAGAGGGAGAACCGAAATAGAAACTGAAGAAGCAATACAAAGAAGATTTCGGGAGGATAAAGAAATCTTAGAAGGTAAGGAGAATAAACTTCCCTTTGCTTTGTGTGAATTTCCCCCAGTGGCAATGATAGGAGAAGTACTCTTTGATGCCAGTCCATCCTATGATCCTGATGGCAAAATTACTTCTTATAACTGGGAGCTAAAAATAGATGGTAAAACAATAGAAAAATTTAGTGAAGAGAGATTTATTTATAAATTTACTGAGCCCGGAAAGTATGAAATGATTCTGGTTGTTGTTGATGACCAGGGCGCAGAAGATATAAAAATATTCACTATAGATATTGTTCCTTATACTGATCGTCCCGTTGCTCAATTTACCTATCGTTTAGCTAATAGAGAAGAAGACATTTTTATTTTTGACGGCACAACTTCCTATGGTCCTAGTCCCATTGTGGAGTATGAGTGGGATTTTGGGGATGACAGCATTCCGGAAAAAGGTAGAGAGGTAGAACACAAGTTTGACTCTCCTGGAATCTATCCAGTAACACTGACTGTTGTAGACCAGAATGGAGATCGGGTAAAAGAAACAAAACAAATCGATACCACCACTCTTCTGGCGGCTTCTTTTACTTTTTCTCCTTCCGAACCTGAAGTATCAGAAATAGTTTCTTTTGATGCCTCTTCTTCCTATGGTCTTAGACCTATCGAACTTTATCAATGGGATTTTGGAGATGGCAGTGAAGAAGTTTATGGGATAAATGTTGAGCACAGTTATGAGAAACCAGGAAATTATAAGGTACAGTTAATCGTCACTGATGAGTCTGGAGAAAGAAGCAATACTTCTCAAGAAATCACTGTTTGGGCTATAGACGAAAATGCCTTTATCCAATGTGGAATTGTTCAGGCCAATAATGGTCAAAGAATTCCCTTTCGAGCTGCCTTCGAAGGACAACCCATTGTGGTCACTTCAGCGGTGCTCAATGGAGATGCTACGGTTATCAGTACACCTAATAATATTACCAGTACCCATTTTGATATTCTAATTAATGATTCTGCCGGTAATCCCGTTTCTAATGCTTTAGTACACTGGATTGCCTTTGTGCCTGATAATCGGGTGCGCTGTCTGGGCGGAATTTCTGAAACAGGAGGTCAAACGAGTGTTCCTATAACCTTTTCCTCACCGCTAAATCTGAGAGAAAATGAACAATTGGTTGTATTAACCAATGCAGAAAAGAATAGGGCATTCCTAAGCAGAACAAGTAATGTCAATAATACTGGATTTCAGGTGGAGGTTTCCGATGCTCAAGGAGGGGCAGTGCATGCTTATATATACTGGGTGGCTGTTGTTCC
>Ga0067045_1003429_pt1 | contig 20965 bp, 23 predicted proteins | sample TerdegcTABiofilm_FD_59184 | JGI IMG/M metagenome (GOLD analysis project Ga0067045, IMG submission 59184) | Combined Assembly of (Gp0054472, Gp0054536) Wastewater bioreactor microbial communities from Singapore -Terephthalate degrading...
CGGCAAAGGTTGGAGTGGTAAATGTGTCCTTCAAGGATACCTCCTTCTTGTCATCAGAATGAGGTAATATATCATATATATCAATATGTTACAAGTAATTTCAGGGGAAATTACCGTGCAAAGGTCTTATCAAATACCGAGTTGTTCACTGTATAGACACCGATAAGGCAGAAAAATAAGATCAGAGGAAAAAGTATAGAATAAGGTACCTTCAAAATCTTTACCCATATACCGATGAGAGGAAGATTTAAGACAAGCAACATTACATTCCCGAGATACATACTCATCACGAGTCCCCAGAAAACATCGGGATGGTCCTTCACAAGGAATGGGCCTGGCTGTATCCCGTGTATGAGAAACCCGCCGTAGAGAACAGCCATCACTACGTTAGGCGGAATGCCAAGAGAAAGGAGCGGTATAAGACAGGATTGGGCTGCAGCATTGTTTGCAGACTCAGGCGCGGCAACACCTTCGATTACTCCGGTACCAAACTTATCCGGATACCTGGAAAATCTTTTTTCCAATGCATAAGAGACAAAAGAACTGAGCACAGCCCCACCCCCCGGAAGAATGCCTGCAAAAAAACCGATAATAGTCCCTCGGAGGATAGCCCACTTTGCTTTAATCCATCCTTTCAGGGACGCAAAGAGCCCTGTGAGTTCAGTTTTGTATATATTCCTTTCTATCTTGCCTTCCAGGTTGAGAAGCACCTCCGAAATGCCAAAAAGCCCCATTACGAGGGGAACAATGCCGACTCCATCCATGAGTTCATTAAATCCCATGGTAAACCGTGGCTTGGCGGTAAAAGAGTCTAACCCCACAAGTCCAATAAGAAGGCCCAAAAGCGCCATTATCAGAGATTTCAGCATAGAGCCTTGCGTCAAAAATGTAAGTATTACCAGTCCCACACACATGAGCGAAAAATACTCGGGTGGCCCAAACTTTAAAGCCGCCTTTGCAAGGGGATACGCCAGAAACATTAGCCCAACGATGGAAAGACTCCCTGCAATAAAAGACCCTATGGTGGATACACCGAGGGCCATACCGGCCTTGCCTTGTCTTGCCATCTGGTAGCCATCGAGACACGTCATAACGGAAGACGCTTCCCCAGGAATATTTGCAAGAATTGCAGTAATCGATCCACCATACTGGGCGCCATAATAGATACCAGCTAACATGATAATGGCGCCCACTGGCGAAATATGAAACGTAATGGGAAGAAGAAGAGACATGGTGCCTGTTGGTCCGAGCCCAGGAAGGACACCAATGAGCGTTCCCGTAAAAACGCCTATGAAGCAGTAAAAAAGATTCATCGGCTGAAAAGCTACCTGCAGACCATAGAGCATATACTGACCGAGTTCCATATCACGCTCCAAAAAAATACCAAATTGAACCCATAGGAAGAGGTAATCCGAGGGCGATCACAAAGAGGGTATACGATAAAGCTACTGTTAATAGAGAAACTATAAGAGCTGCCAATAGCTTTCGGCGACCAAAAACCCAGACAAGGAACACCATAAGAAAAAAGGTAGAGAGTGGAAAACCAAGAAAATTGAATAAGAACCCATACGCACCCAGGATTACAAGGATGAGAAGTGGCTTCTTCCACATAATCTTCTGGGTATTATCCTCTTTCTTCTTACCTTTTTGGGACACACGGATGAAGGCGCCTATTAACATCAAAACAGACAGTAAACAGAGAATAGCCGCAATTCCAAATGCGGCAAATCCGGCACCGGGCTCACTCCCTGTGCCAAGTCCCAATTTATAAGCCGTGATGCATATACTAAGGCTCAACAGGGTAAGAAATATCCCTGAGACAAGATCACGCTTTTCCATATGAGTTCCTTATCGCAACAAATTCGAGCTACTTCTTTTCACTTTTATACAGGCCAGCCTCTTTTATTAACTCTTCATACGTCGCGCTCGTTTTCTTCAGATACTCAAAAAAAGAATTTCCTGTCATAGGCTGGGGAGCAAGCTCCTGATCATGGGTGAGTTTTTTGAAAACTTCGCTATTCATACCATCGCTGAAGGCCTTCTCAAGGGTCTTTCTCACATTGTCAGGCATACCTTTGGGTGCAAGTATGATGGCGAGAAGAGGCACATCAAAATCATATTTCATGTCTTTGAAAGTGTTCTGTGTTCCATGACCGGCTGCATACGCTATCTTTTCGTCAGAGAGAAGTATCCTCACGTTGTTTGCCAATACATGGCTTCGGTAAGGCGCAGCAGTCCCACCACCAACCATTACATGACCACCAAGAACAGCAGTCATCGTTGGGCCATCACAGGCATACGGAACGCCCTTAAAGGTGAAGCCTTCTTTCTTTGACATCCTCACCATGCCGAAATAAAACGAAGAAGCTGAACAGTACCCAAAAGTAAGCTGATCTTTATTCTTTTTTGCCCAATCAACCATGTCTGACCATTTCTTGAACTGGCTGTCAGCTTTCACCGTCCAAACCGTCTTCCATCTCCCTAAGAGCATAAAATGGTCAATATCCTTGAAAGGGTCATACTGGAGTTCGCTGATATGAGGAGCGCGGGTTATAGCGGTATCCGTAGTCAACAAGAGGGTATACCCATCTGGCTTTTCATTTTTGAGGAGAGATGTGGCAACCGTCCCCCCTCCTCCTGCTTTATTAATAACAACTATTTTCTGACCAAGGCTCTTTTCAGCGCCTTCTGCTAAAGCCCTTGCCAGCGTGTCCGCTGAACCTCCTGGCGGCAACCCTACCCACAGGTTAATAGGGCGGGTAGGAAATTTTGCCTGTGCAAACGAATCTGAGCAGAGAAGACTAACACTTGCTAAGGCTGAAATAATCAAAACCAACATGCTTCGTGCACTACATCCTTTCATTTGACTCCTCCTTATATTCAGGGCTTCTGCCCTTTTTTGATACTACTCAACCATCTCGATCTTAGCACCAAGTGCAGACATGAGCTGATAAAAATTAGGAAATGATACTCCGCAGTATTCTGCGTCAGAAATCTCTGTCTTTCCTTCAGCGATAAGCGCAGCTACTGATGTTGCCATAACAATCCTGTGGTCATGACGACCATCTATCTTTGCAGCCTTCAGGTCCGATTGGTATATGGTCAGGCTGTCTGCGGTCTCGTCAAAGCGTGCGCCCATTTTCGTTAGCTCTTCCTTGATGGATCTGGTACGATCTGTTTCCTTCAGACGACTTGCACCGATATTTCTTAGTACTGTTTTACCCGTTGCCCTGCATGCTAACACGGCCAAAGCCGGAACAGCATCAGGGGTATCAGAACAATCAATCTCAATACCATGAAGTTCGTTTCCGCCCTCAACAGTTATTGTGCGACCACCATTCAAAAAGGTAACTTTTCCACCCATTTCTTGAATGATATATGGATACCTCTTTTCACCAGCAAAATCCTCTGGATCCATGCCTTCAAAGGTAACTTTTGATTCAGTGATGGCAGCAGCAACCATGGGATAACCCGAACTACCCCAATCCGCCGGTATGTCGGCAGTAAAACCTTTATAAAGCTGGTTGCCAGGGACAGTAAATACTTCATAATTCTCATTATTTGATTTTACCCCAGCCTTCATCATCCATCCCAGCGTCATACTCACATATGGTCGCTCCTTTAGATCCTCTACATTGACAATAATGCCATCAGGTGTAAGAGCGCCAGCTATCAAAAGGGGGCTTAACCATTGTGAGTTGATACCAGGCAGGCGCGTCTTGCCCCCTTTCATGGGACCTTTGACCACAAGTGGGGCCGTCCCGGAATTTCTGGTAGAGAAAACGTTTGCCCCGAGATCATTAAGGGCATCAATGAGAGGCTGAGCAGGTCTGTAGCATATCTGATAATCACCTGATACGACTGAGTAACCGTTCATTGTGGCTGCAATAGCAGTAATGAGGTAATACCCAGTACCTGAGTTTTCGGCGTCCAAAACACACCCCGGTACTTGAGGTCTATTTGCGACACCTTCTAATATCCATTCTCCAGAACTGCTCGTGTCGATCTTTGCCCCAAGAGCACGCATCATCTTGATGATCGAGAAACTATCAATTCCCGGTAATGGATTCTTTACTTTCGACACACCCTTTGCCAGTCCACCGATTACTATAGCCCTGGCAGTGGCTGACTTATTTCCTGGAATCCTGGTAGTCCCTTTAAGGATCGATGGTGAAACAATAAATTTCATTAAAAACCTCCGTTTTGTGCAATAAAGAATTTCTAAACATTCTTTTCTGTATTATTTAGCTTTCCGTTGTTTCCGTGCATAAATCCGCGAGCAGCAGATATGCGCTCAGTTGTTTTCAATAGGAGCGGAAGATATTTCTGCAACAGTTGATCGCGGCTCACCATGTGAGAAAAAACAGGAATATTGATTCCCGCATCGACGATACCTTTATGATTAAAAACCGGCGCTCCTATTGCTCTCACTCCTGCAACATAGGCTTCATCATTCAAGGCATATCCATTCTTCCGTACTTCAGATAATTTCTTATGAAGCAATGATCCATCGGGTCCTGCCATTCTTGCTATGATAGGGTTGCTAAGGAGTTCCCTAATAATACGATCGCAATCTGCTTTTTCCATAAATGCAAGGATTACTTGACCTATAGAAGAGTTATACACGTTCAGCCGACTTCCAACATTGAGGTCAATATTCAATATCTGTTTCTTTTTAATTCGTTCCACATAGACAACATCAATTCCGTCCAAGATACCGAGGTTTACATTCTGGCCAGTGCTTTCCGAAAGCTGTTCAAGAAAAGGAATGGCAACCTCTCTCACATCCATGGAAGAAAGCGCTGTGTAACCAAGCGACATCGCCCTCGGAGAGAGTGAGTAAATTTTTGTTTCTGCATTATAGGAAACATATTTGAGTGATACGAAGGTTTTCAGGAATCTAAGAGCCGTAACTTTTGGAATACCTGTTTTCTTAACGACTTCCTGGAGTCTCATCCTTGGAGATGAAGGAGTAAATGCTTCGAGTATTTGGAGACCTCTCCTGAGGCTATTTGTCAAAGATACGCTTGACATTGTTCCTCCAAATGAAACTTAAAGTTCATTTTACAGTACAAGAATATCAATGGCAAAAAACTTTTGTCAAGGGAAAAGTGTTCTTTGTAGGACCTAAAATGGAATGGTTGAATGAATATATCTCGATACGGATTTAATAGAAGGCTTACTTCTGGCGAGTCTTCACAAGCTTCGATGTATCATACCCCTTTTGAGTAACCCTTCCAAGAATCTCGTAATAGAGCACATCATCCATCTGTGGCGTTCGCGAGAGGACCCAGAGATACTTCCTTGATGGATGTCCGACTACTGCATAATCATAATCCTTGCCGAGATCTATAATCCAGTAGCTTCCCCAGAAAGGCCAGAGGAACCTGACTTTGAGCTTTGCATTTGTGGCTTTGTCAACAACCCAGGCTTTTCCTCTGGCTGACGTTATTTCTCTGTCAAAACCTTTTTTGTAACACTGGTTCATGACATCGATGTCTCCATCGTCGCGAAGACTATACGTGGCCTTTGTCCCTATGCATCCCCTTTGAAAGGATGTGGGGTAGCTTGCAATCTCATACCATGTACCTGTATATCGTTTGAGATCAACGTATGAAACTACATCGATGGGGTGATTGTGAGCACATGAAACAGTAAAAAACAATGTAATGAGTACAAAAAAACCAACAATCGTCTTCTTGATCATGAGAAACTCCTTTTCAATTACTCTGAAGTTCGATAGTATAGTTAAAATAACCACGACAAAGAATAATGATAATTCCAATGAAATGGCAAGATTATTTCATTTCCAAAATCGTTTTGAATCTGATAAGAATTTATCAAAGGAGTAATAATCATGGATAAGATCAAAATGGGTATCAGCAGATGTTTGCTTGGTGAGAATGTTCGGTACGATGGGGGCCATCAGCATGATCGCTATCTCACTGATACGCTGGGCAGCTATTTTCAGTATGTCCCAGTCTGCCCGGAGGTTGAGTATGGTCTTCCCATACCAAGAGAAGCGCTCCGACTTATTGGTAAACCGGAAAATGCACGGCTGGTTACTATTAAAACTGGTATTGATCATACTGATGGCATGCTGGCATGGGCAAAAATAAAATTGAAAGAGCTTGAAAAGGAGGATCTTTGCGGCTTCATTTTTAAGAGCAAGTCACCGAGTTCAGGGATGCAGGCCGTTAAGGTCTATGGACCATCGGGAATGCCTGTCCATAAAGGCGTAGGAATCTTTGCAGGAGCTTTTATGAAACATTTCCCTTTGTTACCTGTCGAGGAAGATGGGCGGCTTCATGATCCCGCTCTGAGAGAAAACTTTATCGAGCGGGTCTTTGTATACAAACGATGGCAGGATCTTCTGATAAAGGGAAGTACAGTGAAACATCTCATAGATTTCCATACCAATCATAAACTCCTAATCATGTCCCACAGTCCAAAACATTCCAGCGCCCTCGGAAAACTGGTTGCGGGCGCACGAGATTATGAAGGCGACCTGTACGAGAAGTATATCATAACCCTTATGGACGGATTGCGATTGATTGCCACTACAAAAAAACATACCAACGTGCTTCACCACATTATGGGATACTTCAAAAAATACCTGTCATCCGACGAAAAACAGGAGTTACTCGATATCATCGAGGACTACCATAGGCAACTTGTTCCTCTTGTCGTTCCCATAACCCTTCTCACTCATTACGTCCGTAAATATCGAGAGCCCTATCTTGAACGTCAGCATTACCTTCATCCCCACCCTATGGAATTGATGCTGAGGAATCATGTATAAGGGGGCATTCAGCTCATAGCTGAAAGCAATAAAAAAACCTAATTAACGCCAATCAGTCAAAGATATTCAGCCTAACATTTCTTATGAGCTATCAGCTTAGAGCCATGGGCTGCTTTTCCAATTGCCCATAGCCCCTTTCCTATTGCCCAATGATGATCTTGCATGTATTCAATAAATTATGTATTCTTTCACCAATAATGCGTAATAAATATAGGGGGAAATTATGGGAGTTTATACTGATATCTATGAATTTGCAGCACGGGCTGGTGCTTTCGAAGGATACGTTTATAAAAGAGAGGGTCTTACGGCCGATTCATTGGAACGGTGGGTCGACCATCTCGTGGAAGGATATAATGCCGTGACCCCCGATGCCAAGAAAGAGTTTCAGGACCTGTGCGACGGTACAATAGGGCGTGCCATTCAGTCGCTAATCCCCGCATTTGGAGAAAACGACAGAATAATTAGGAAACTGATAAGCATTACTGTAGGGAAGTTGCCGTCCTCTCCTGATGATTTTTCACGGAAACGATAGACCGCTCGCCTCAAGATCTATGAGCCTTTGGGCGACCATTACCGCCATCTGTTCGTGAACTTCATAGAGTTTGAGTTTTTTATCAACGTCTTGTCCGCCAGCATCTTCCATTTTGGCTTCCTCTTCTGAAATATCCTCATTTGATGGATTCATCCCTTTGATGAACCCTTTCACCGTCATCACCTTTCCTGCCAGTTCAGGCCATTGCGTAAGCAGTCTTCCTTTCATGGGCAATTCAGCAACGAGGACAAGGTCTGCCTGGGTATGTTTTTCGGTAAAAATGGTTGAAAAGTGTGCGTCAATCTCTGAAAATGGCACCCCAAGGCCAAGCAAAAATGCCTTGCGAAGCGGATTTACCGTATCAGCCTGACTGAAGCCCGCCGAAATGACCGTGATTTTGCTCCCATGTCTTTTCAGCTTCAGCCTCACGCTCATCTCGAGGTGAGCGCTTCGCCCTTCATTCCACTCGCACACAAAACAGACTAACGTAATTGGCGTCTTTTTCGTTCTATCCATATCCTCTTTTTTATCAGTAATATTAGTCTTAGCAAATTTCTCACACAATTCAAGTAGTTTAAATGAATTTGTATTGTTTTTCTCTCCTTCTTTTCTTGTTTATTTTCTCCTTTTCAGTTGTTTTCTTCCATTCCTATTGCTCAGAGCCTTTTGCCTCAATCCCGATATATCACGTTTCACTTCTCCTCCGGCTCTTCTCGCTTTTTTTCTGGACATCCAATGGGCTATAGTCCATTGTTTTTTCCTGGGTTTGGTTCTACCCCTTGACATCCTCAATTATAACTCTTATAATTGTTTCTATGATTCGCAACCTTGAAATAATAAGATTGATAGCACAGGTAGAAAAGTAATGGATGATACAAAAATCTATGAGTTGCAGTCTGAAATCTGCCTTGCACTTGCAAACCCGAAACGACTCCAGATACTCACCCTTCTTAAAAATGGTGAGATGTCTGCGGGCGAAATTGTGAAGTCAATGAAAATACCAAAGGCAAATCTGTCTCAGCACCTTTCTGTGCTGAAACAAAAGGGGGTATTATCGTCTCGACGAGAGGGTACAAGCATTTATTATTCGATCACACATCCCAAGATAATAGATGCATGCACCATTATGCGAAGCGTACTGTTGGAATCGTTGAAAAAACAGGAGAATCTTGCACGGCAGGTAAGAATTACTGANAAAACAATGAAATAATTTTTTCATANATTGTTTCTTTGTTTCGAAACATTANAGGAGGAAAAGACATGAATTTGAAAGAGAGAGTNAAGGAGGCAAAGAAGGTTCGTACTATCAAACAATACATCCTCGGCAGNGTATTTATTATCCTCCTTGGTGCGGGATGGTATCTCCCCATCATTGGCTATTTCATACCGCTCTGTATGCTGGCAGGCGTTGGTATGGCGACGGTCCGTGGCAGGCAGTGGTGTAACTGGTATTGTCCGAGGGGATCATTTGCTGACACATATCTTAAGTTAATTAGTCCTGGCAAAAAAATTCCTAAACTGCTGAAGTCAACACCCTTTCGAGTTGGAGTTCTTGTTTTTCTTATGATCATGCTCACCACCCAAGTCGTCCGTCTCTGGCCTGATGGATTTGCCATAGGTGGCTTTTTCATCATACTCCTGACTGTTACAACAATAATCGGAATAATTCTATCAATTGTCTTTCATCAGCGCTCGTGGTGCTATATCTGCCCCATAGGATCACTCTCAAACTGGGTAGGGAAAAACAAGCACCAACTTGTCATGGACAGCGAAGCCTGCATCAGTTGCCAGGCATGTACAAAAACGTGCCCAATGCAACTGGCTCCTATGGAAATGAAGGAAAACAGAGAAATGGAGTATAAAGGCGATTGTCTCAAGTGTGGGTTATGCGTGACATCCTGCCCGAAAGACGCCCTTTCCTGGTAGTCTGCTCGAGGCTATGAATTCACATCAGACAATAAATTTCAAAAAATGCTGGTTGGAACCTATGAAACCCCTCAAATCCCCCATATCAGCAAAAATAGCTATCAAATAGTGATCAAAGGTTTATTTTGATTAACAAAGCATCACGCGTCACCGATAACGCATGACGGTCTTATCGCCAATCTCTGTACATATTATTTCCAATGATGCTATAATGACACCTATGGCAAAACGTTATCCCGTGGTTTTCCTATGATTACAATAAGATGGGTCAAGCTCACCGCGATCGCCTTCTTCTTCGGTATTATCTGTTTACCATTCGGCTTTCCCCTCACGGCCGATGCCATAGAAGTGGATCCGGAATTAATTGAGCAGTTCAAGACAAATGAAACGGCAGGATATGTGATATATTTTCGTGCAAAAGCAAATCTCTCAGGTGCGCCAAGTACAAACTGGAAGGAACAGAATGAATTCATTAACCATGCGCTTCAGGAAACTGCGAATCGCTCACAGGCTCGAGTACGATCGTATCTATTTGGTAACAAAGTGCCTTACAGGAGTGTATGGAAAGATAATATAATAGTTGTTGAGAAGTCTGATCGAGGCATCTTTGAAGGTTTGCTGTCGTTTGCTGAGATTGAAGCTATCAATGTATACAAAACGCAGTTAAAAACCTTGCCAAAAACATTGGCTGGCGAAAATAAAGAGTCAGGTGCAGATACTAAACCTTACTAAAGGATGCATAAAAAAATATGAAAGACAGGGTATTCATAGGAATCGGATCAAATGTAGGTGACAGTGAAGGAAATTGCATAAAAAGCATCAAGGAAATGAGAAAGGATGGACGGCTTGCCTTTCGAGGTGTCTCTTCTTTATACCGCACATCCCCTATATCCTCTATTCCCCAGGATGACTTTATCAACTGCGCGATCTTTGTCTCATGGACAGGGTCACCGCTTTCCCTCCTTGAATTTCTCATGGGTATTGAAAACCGTATGGGAAGGGTTCGTGACGGAAAAAAAGACAGTCCGCGGGTGATCGACCTTGATATACTGCTTTTTGGCAACCTCGTTCTCCAGGAACATTCGCTAACGATTCCTCACGCAGAACTCCATAGAAGAAAGTTTGCCATAGTACCCTGCCTTGAAATTGATCCGCAAATAATACACCCGGGTTTACGGCGCCCTCTTGCAACATTTCTGAGTAAAATAGATGATCAGCAGTCTATTGAGCGCCTCAGAAAAATCAGCATGGATGAGATAGCCCCTCAATGATCAAAAAAATAGCTAAACAGTTTAAAGAGATAGGGCGAGATATTTTTCTCCGAGGCCTCATTACTTCTCACGCCGGCAATATGAGTGCCCGCGTCAAGGATCAGATTTATATTACACGGAGATCTTCGATGCTAGGCAGGCTTCAGTCAGAGGATCTGATTGAGTTAGAGCTCGGCCAGGATCACTCACAAATCCCTATGGCTTCATCAGAGCTGATTGTTCATACCGCTATTTACAAAACCACCAGCGCTCGCGCCATCATACATACCCACCCCCCCTATGCAACGCTTTTATCCATGCTTCAGGATGAAATCGTTCCCGTAGACTCGGAGGGTTTATATGTGTTCCAAAAAGCACCGGTCGTGAATCCAAAAAAACCTATTGGTTCTGAAGAATCCGCTTCTCGTGTAAGTGAGCAATTGAGAAAATATAAAATTGTTCTTGTACGAGGGCATGGTAGTTTTGCACGAGGTGATTCACTCGAAGAGGCGTTCATGTATACGAGCAGTCTTGAATCATCAAGTTTCTTCCTCTGGCATCTCAACTATTTCATTAATGACAACGATAGGGGGAACAAACGCCCTCTCAAAAAATAAGCAAAGCATAGGAGGACAGATGAAATTTTTTATCGATACAGCCAACATAGACGAAATTAAGAAAGGGATTGAAATGGGACTTGTCGATGGGGTAACAACAAACCCTTCACTCCTTGCAAAAGAGAAAAAGGATCCCCAGGCTACAATTCAGGAGATACTTTCAATTGTCGCGGGACCGGTAAGTCTCGAAGTGATAGCGAAAGATTCCAAAGGAATGTGCGAAGAAGCCCGAAAGCTTGCCGGTCTGGGTACAAACGCCGTGATAAAGATCCCGATGACCGAAGAAGGGATTAAAGCAGTTCGAACATTATCACAGGAAGGTATTAAGACCAACGTTACCCTCATGTTTCAGCCTATCCAGGCCTTAATTGCAGCGAAAGCAGGCGCAACGTATGTGAGTCCTTTCATAGGTCGTCTTGATGATATCTCAACACGAGGAATGGGCATAATTGAAGACATAATCACAATTTTTTCGAATTATGGCTACGAAACGGAGATTATCGTAGCAAGCATCAGACATCCGCTCCATGTTGTTGAGGCTGCAATTCTTGGTGCTGATATTGCTACCATACCTTTCAATGTTCTCAGGCAACTGATGAATCACCCTCTTACAGATATAGGGCTCGAAAGGTTCTTGAAGGATTGGGAATCACTTAAGAAGTAAGAAGTGTATGGCGCCGCTGATCACAACCCATTGACAATGTCTTCAGGCGGTCGGTATATGGCGTATGGCATACTGTTGGTAGTCATTTTCTTTTTCCATATATGCTATGCTCTATACGAGAAACAACATTACCGGAACCCCCAATGAATACATACTTTGAAGCAGGTATTGGTAAGGCTTTCCGAGGTAAAGGTATTGATCTCGGTAAAAGAGCNGCCACGCAAGCCCTTTCCCAACTGAGCAAANATAAACCTTCTCTTGCAATCGTTTTCGCNTGCCCGGAACTTGACCTTGAGGCAATCCAANAAGGTGTTTTGGAGGTCATTGGTGAGTGCCCGCTNATAGGCACNAGCACAGCAGGTGAAATTGCGAATGGCCTGATCACGAGAGGGGTTGTGGCGGCAATCATAGCCTCACCTCACATCAAGGTCTCTGTTGGCATGGGAACCGGTGTCAGCAGAAACTACGAAAAGGCTGTTCACGAGGCGCTGGCTGAAGCAAAGGCATCAAAATACTTCAATCCACTGCATCCGCTCCATCAGATGCTGCATATCTCTACCTCAAAAAGACCAAAGGTTTCCCCTGTCTTAGCAATTATGTTTTCAGCTGGAGCAACGAAATCACGGGTCTGTTATACCCACGATATCCACACTATGCTTCGCAAGGGTTCCGCCAACCGCATCCCCATCTTTGGAGGAAGTTCTGGAGATTACTTTCGTTTCGAGGCAACATATCAGATGGCAAACCAACGTATCTCGAGCGATTCGGTTGTTCTTGCCTTCATTGAATCGGACATTCTTTTTGGCATGGGGATGGCTCACGGCTTTTCGCCAACGACAAAACGTGCCCTCATTACAAAGGCCGCCGGCCACATCGTGTATGAGCTGGACGGTCGTCCTGCAGCGGAGGTGTGCTCAGAACTGTTGGGCATCCCCCGCAAACAATTAGGGAACGACGCTATATGGTTCAGCCGATACCCCTTTGGCACTACAGACCTGTATGGCAACTCTATTTTACAGGTTCCTGAACAGGTTCTGGATGACGGATCAATAAAGTTCGGACCCATCATGAAAACCGATCAAGTCATCACGCTCATGAGTGGGACGAAGGACGATATGCGGGATGCTGGACTATCTGCTTACAACAAGGCCATAATCCAGGGAGGATTGAGAAAGCCTGCTTTTGCCCTCATGTTTTCCTGCGCCCTGAGGATGAGATTGATGGGGAAAGACAGGCGGGCCGAGATCAACTCAGTATTAAGGAAAGCAAAAATACCGGTTGCCGGTTTTTATACATTTGGCGAACAAGGCATAACTGATGATGGCCTTCCCATCTATGCAAACCAGTCGGTCTCAACCCTTGTTTTTTCTGATGAACTCAATCCTGTCGCAGCAATGATTCACAAAGGCAAGGATGTCTATTTTACGTTTGCGTCGCAATTAAATCGAAAAATTTCCCAGATAAAGGCAATTACACGGATTAATCAAATCTTGGAGGATCAAACTGTCATTGAGCCTTTGTTTACTATGCTCTCAAAGGAACTCCCTACGCTTCTCCCGTGGGCTGATGGAGCTTTTTATTTTCCATCGCGGATACCAGATTCGTACAATCTCATGAACGCATCGAACACACGCAAATTCCCACGGGAAATCAACCCCCATCAAACGGGTGATACCTATACGAGCATTGGGCTCAACATACATGGTAAGCACTTCGGCCTTATGGTGCTCAAACAAAAAAATAACGAGCTCTTGCCCGACGATGAAGACATGGTGTTTGCTGAGACAGTTGCGAAGCTTATCGCAGGGAGTCTCCACAAAATAGACTTAGACCGAGGGCTTGAAACGAAGATGCAACACTTTGAAATATTGAACCAGTTAGGAAAGGAGTTATCTCAATCTATCAGGACCGATATCCAATTTCAGAACCTCGTTGAACATATCAGGGGTATTTTGAAGTTTTCATTCGTAAGCCTCTGGTTGGTTGATCCGACCCATCAAATTCTTGTAAAGGAAGCGATAGACTCTGATCCGGCCATCACTTTCGGTGATAAAGAAAGGGAGAATGATGAGCGTATCACAAAGTGGCAGCTCACCCACTGCAAACTATTATCCATAACAGACACGGAAGGTAAGCCTAACCCTGTCGAAATACTTCGCCCATTCCCATTCCAATTCATCTCATTACCGGTTCTTTATAAAGGCGTTCTGAGGGGGATCCTGAATATCTATTCTCTGATTCAAACAAATAGTCCTTTTACGCATAGTCACCTCAATGATGATGAAGATGTCGAGTTCCTCGAACGTCTCGCTGCCCATTTTTCCGTTTTGATCGGCAACCGTTTTATTCAGAAAGACACAACACTGTTTAAAGAGATCAACCACCGGGTAAAAAATAATCTCCAGAATATTGCAAGCCTTCTTCGCATGCAGATCAGACGACTCGATAGGGTGTCTGCCGAGCAAGCTTTGTCTGACAGCATTTCGCGGATTATGAGTATCGCCGTTGTTCATGAAAATCTTTCTCGCAGTGAGATTGGCATGGTAAACATGGGGCAGCTCATCGCGAGCATTAGTCAGTTTTCCCTCTCCGGCGATTCGGAGCAGCCCATAATAACCCTTGATATCTCTGGACTGCCGATCATGATCCCATCGAAAGAGGCAACCTCTCTTGCACTTGTAGTCAATGAACTTATTCAGAACGCATTACGCCACGGTATTCTGCCGGAAAGTAAGGGAAGATTATCCATTGCTATTTCTCAAACAAATGGTTTTGTCTCAGTTACTGTTCACAATGATGGTCCGGGAATTCCATCTGATTTTGATATTGACAGAGACAGCAACCTTGGTCTCACAATAGTACGGACTCTTGTTCAAAATGAACTGAAGGGAAATTTTGCCCTTGTGAACGCTGAGGGGACGGTTGCGACTGTAACGTTTCCTCTCCCTGAAACATATTTGCAGACATGAGAGGAGTAAACACATGTTTAAAATACTCATTGCTGATGATGAGCCACTCATCAGGATAGATTTAAAAGAACTGCTGGAGGAAATAGGTCACCAGGTTGTTGCTGAAGCGGGAGACGGCAAAGAGGCCCTTGCCCTGCTCGATAGGGTTAGACCTGATCTCGTCATACTTGATATTAAAATGCCGGGCATGAGCGGCATAGAGGTAGCCCGAAGAATAGCCAATGAATATCCGGTAATCATCCTTACAGCCTTTTCAGAACGTTCGTTAATCGAACAGGCAAAAGATGCCGGCGTTATGGCTTACATCACAAAACCGTTTCGGGATGGCACCCTCACGCCCGCCATCGAGCTTGCTGTCACTCATTATTTAGAGAGAGTAGCGCTTACAGAAAAGGTAAGTCAACTTAAAGAGCAGCTTGAAACACGGAAGATCATCGACAAGGCAAAAGGATTGCTGATGGATAAGCAGCATATGAGCGAAGCCCAGGCATACCGGCATATACAATCAGTGAGCATGAATAAAAACAAGACAATGAAGGAGGTTGCTGAAGCAATTATTTTAATGCTTGAATAAAAAAATCTGTTGACATAGTTCTACTGTGAAGGTATAAGAAAACACGGTAGGAGACTAATTATTCTGGAGGTAAAGACGCCTCCTTTGCCTGATGCAGGGCAAAGGAGGTTTTTTTGTTTGAGGGGATCGCTGCTTCCCTAATCGATTAGGTTATGCAGCAAAAATTCACGCAAAAGGGGGTTAAAATGAACGCAAGAACAAAATATTCATGGTTTACGGTCTGCATCGTGCTCCTTGCTTTGATAGTGATGTTTCCGATGGGTAGCTATGCCGCAAAAGACAAAATACGTATTGGTACTGCAATCTCGTTGTCGGGGCCATACTCAGCCGGGGCTGGGATGACACAGATTCCCAATTATAAACTATGGGTTGATGAGGTCAATGCACGGGGCGGTCTTTACATTAAGGAATTAAAAAAGAAACTGCCCATTGAGCTGATCATGTATGATGACAAGAGCGATACTGGCACGGCCGTCAAACTCGTAGAACAGTTGATCTTGAAGGATAAGGTTGATTTTATCCTCCCACCCTGGGGGACAGCGATGCACTTTGCAATAGCTCCAGTGATCAACAAATATAAATATCCCGTGATAGGACCAACAATTTCTTCTGAAAAGCTTCGCGAGATAGCCCATAAAGTACCCTATTTCTTCGGCATCCTCAACATGCCTCGTGAACAGGCGGCAGGACTGGTTGAACTTCTTGAAGAAGTAGGCGTTAAGAAGGTTGCACTGATTTATGTGGCCGATGCCTACGGCATAGAGTGGAGCAGTAAAGTTGCTCCTGAACTTGGCCTCAAAAAAATAGATATGCCCATTTTCAAGAGCTATCCGCTGGACACAAAAGATATCTCCCCGTTGTTAAAAACAATTGCTGCTGCAGATGTTGATGCCGTGTTGTGTATGTCATATCCAAACGATACCTTCCTTATCACAAAACAGATGAGGGAGATGGGGTATAACCCCAAACTTCTCTATCTTGGCGTTGGCGTTGCGTTTCCTGTTTACAAACAGATGTTTGGCGGGCCTGATGTGATTGAGGGTATTATGGGTGCCGGTGCATGGAACCCCAAAGTACCGTATGCTGGTGCAAAGGATTATTATGATAGACACTTAAAGAAATGGAACAAGGAGCCCGATTTCTGGGCAAGCGCCTTTGCATACGCGTCCCTCCAGATCCTTGAACAGTCGATTGAAAAGGTTGGATTGGATCGTAAGAAGATACGAGACTATATTGCCTCAAATACGTTCCCAACCGTGATCGGGCCCGTACGGTTTGAGGGAGGGTTTAACGTTCAGTCTCCGGGTGAAATTGGACAGTGGCAGAAAGGTCAATTTGAAGTTGTGGCGAGTAAAGCAAAAAGGACAGCAAAACCAATTTATCCAAAACCTCCATGGCCGCCTGAAAAAGCAAAATAGGTAAGGTGTGGGGATACATGGTATGTCCTTTGCTTTTTATTGCGATATAGCCTTTGGAGGTTTAGTCCTTGGTGGACTTTATGCGCTCATAGCTGTAGGACTAAGCCTCCAATATGGCGTTGCAAGAGTGTTGAATGTATCGCATGGAGAATTCATCATGCTTGGTGCTTTTGCAACGTACTCACTGTATACCTTCCTGGGCATCAATCCGCTCCTCTCACTCGTTATTACAGGACCAGCAATTTATTTCATAGCCTTTCTCATCCATCGAACGATGTTTAACCGCATCAGGAAGACATCGCCAACGATTGCAGCCTTTGAGGGCAATTCACTCCTTGCGTCATTTGGCCTCCTTTTTATCATCCAGAATATTGCCCTCCTTGGCTGGGGTCCTGATATTAAGGGATTCCACTACCTATCAGGGTCTCTTAAGCTGTTTGGAACCACATATGCTATTAACCGTATCGTCGCACTCGCATTAGCGCTGATTGCGGGTATTGCATTTTACCTTTTTCTCCTCTATACCCATCTTGGCAAGGCAATTCGTGCAGCAGCACAGGATAGAGATACGGCCCAACTGATGGGGGTAAACATCCATAAAGTACTTGGATTCTGTTTTGGTCTTGGCGCCTTTATGGCTGCTTTAGCTGGATTCCTCATAAGTATGATCTTTGAGATTACACCTACCATGGGATTACCATATACAATAATCGCTATCATTGCAGTAGTGCTGGGAGGGCTTGGCAATATCTTAGGTAGTCTGATAGGGGGGCTCATCCTTGGAATTGTTGGTAACGTGGTCATGTGTTTCAACCCTGCTTTGTCAATGGTTGCCTACTACATAATCTTTCTTTTGCTAATACTGTTACGGCCTGCAGGCATACTGGGAAAAAAGACATGAATAGCTTCTCTGTAAGCAAATACCTAACAAATGCACAAACTCCGCTCCTATTCATGGCGGCTGTTCTGGTCGCAGTCCTTCTCCCTCTCTTCATGGATCCTTTCACCACTATCTCTGCAACCAACATCTTTATTTATATAGTTATTACTTTGAGCTGGGCTCTCTTCTCCGGCCCTACACAATATATATCAATTGCAACGGCAGCGTTTTTTGGAATTGGAATATACACCTCAGCGCTCGCAGGAGAACTGATGCCTTTTCCCCTTGTTGTTTGTCTCGGGGGCTTCGCTAGCTTTATCCTTGCACTTCTTGTTGGCCTTTCAACACTTCGGCTTAAGGGCATGTATTTCACCATATTCACGTTCGGATTGAGTGAGCTTATCAGGCATTTTGTTCTTTGGTGGGAAGTGGTGATGACGGGCACAGTGGGCAGATGGGTTGTATCTATTGATCCAGTTCCGGTCTACTATACAATGCTTGTTATTCTTGTTGTGACCATATCTTTCTGTTTTTTCATAGGTCGTTCCCGGTATGGACTGGCCTTGAGAAGCATTGGCCAGTCAGAAGAAGCCGCAGATCATATGGGTGTTAACATAACAGCTATCAAGATCAATGTTTTTGCTATCACAGCATTCTTTGCGGGAGCAACAGGTTCCACAATGGCTACACGATGGACCTATATTGATCCTTCCATCGCCTTTAACCCTCTCTTCTCCTTCATGCCGGTACTTATGGCCATTTTCGGGGGTATTGGAAGTATTACCGGTCAAATAATTGGTGCAACGGTATTAACCCTTTTAGCAGATTTCCTCTTAACGGAGTTTCCCTATTACTATATGCTGATTTACGGAATAATTCTGGTGGTCGTCATCCTTTTCCTTCCCAGTGATGTTGTGGGCCTTTGGGACTCTATCAAAAAAAGGAGACAAAAAGAATTGCATGAGAATACTTGAAGTTCAAGGCATAACAGTGCGCTTTGGAGGATTGGTGGCAGTGGCCGGCGTAGATTTCTCTATTGACCGCGGAGAAGTGGTAGGTTTAATAGGACCGAATGGAGCAGGAAAGACCACCCTCTTCAACTTAATATCCGGGGCGATTCTTCCCTCATCAGGAATAACCCTTTTTAAGGGTGAGAATATTACCCGTCTGAAACCAAACGCAATTTGCAGGCGAGGTATAGCCAGAACCTTCCAGCTTGTTAAACTCTTCAATGACATGACTGTGCTGGAAAATGTAATGTTGTCCTGCCTTTTTCGAAAACCACGGATAAGCACAGACGAAGCGACACGCGAGTCGATAAAATTGCTCGACTTTGTGGGCCTCAACGGAACAGAATCTCTTCCTGCACGAGAACTGCCCATTGGCGGTCAAAAACGCCTTGAGGTAGCAAGAGCCTTAGCAACTAAACCTGAGTTACTCTTGCTCGATGAAGTAATGGCAGGATTGAATCCTGCTGAAGTAACAGAAGCCATTGAATTGATCAAAAAAATACGAGAAAAAGGTATTTCCATAATGTTAGTTGAACACGTCATGCAGGCCATTATGGATGTTTCTGATAGGATTATAGTGCTTCATAACGGTGAGAAATTAGCCGAAGGCATACCGTGCGATATTGCTGCGAATGAAACAGTTATCAGCGTATACCTGGGTGGAACAACCTCATGCTGAAACTTACAAATGTAAGCACAGCCTATGGCAAGGTCAGAGTTTTAAGAGAAGTCTCTTTGGAGGTAGAGGAAAGAGAGATTGTAGCCCTTGTCGGTGCCAATGGCGCTGGCAAATCTACGATGCTCAACACAATTTCAGGGATTGTGCATCCTGTTTTTGGTTCAATTGAATTTCTTGGCAAGCGCATTGATGGGATACCTCCGTATGAAGTTCTTGAGCGAGGTATTTCACAGGTACCGGAAGGTGGCAAACCATTTCCTGATATGACCGTGCAGGAAAACCTGGAAATGGGTGCATATAGCAAAAAAGCTCGGAAACTTATGCAGCAGAGCCTCGAAAGTGTATTTAAAACATTCCCCTTGCTCAAGGAAAGAAGGAAACAATTAGCGAGGACACTCAGCGGCGGCCAACGGCAGATGCTTGCTATGGGACGTTGTCTCATGGCGCGTCCACGCTTGGCCATGTTCGATGAACCATCTTATGGACTCGCTCCAGTCGTAGTTGGTGAGCTTTTCACTTTTGTTCAAGAACTCCGGGTACAGGGTATAACCATTCTGCTCGTTGAACAGAATATTCGACATGCGCTTGAGATTGCAGATCGAGGATATGTTCTTGAAAATGGTCGGATTGTCCTGGAAGGTGGGAGTAAAGACCTGCTCTCAAATGATCATGTAAGAAAAGCGTACCTTGGTATATGAAGAAAAATGTGCGAAATACTTGACACGGATTCAATGATGCCCATATAATGTGACCACAACATATAAGCATAAAAGTTTATCAAATACCTTGGAGGTAAAGACGCCTCCTTTGCCTGATGCAGGGCAAAGGAGGTTTTTTTGTTTAGATACATTGCCTTTTATGAGAGGCAGGGCCATACAAATAAGTGGGGGGGTCAAATGAAAATAAGAAACATTGCCATATTCTATGGCGCTTTCTCTGAGTGAGGTGCATGATGCATACCTTTACGATGTTCGAGCTGGACGGCAAGGTTGCGGTGGTGACAGGCGCAGCAACCGGTTTGGGCGCAGCATTTGCCGAGGCCATGGCCGAGGCGGGGGCAGATGTGGCCTGTGCCGATATCGACGCAAAAGGCATGAAGAAGACCGTTGCGAAGATAAAAAAAAGAGGGCGCAAATCCATCGCCGTCCTATGCGACGTGTCAAAGGAAGATAATTGCGTTCGACTCATAGAGAAAACGGTGGAGACTTTCGGTCGTCTGGACATCCTTATCAACAACGCAGGCATAGTCGAAGGCGAACCGAAACCCGTACATGAATGCACGACTGAGGCCTGGAACAGCGTTTTGGCTGTAGACCTCAACGGCGTCTTTTATTGCACCAGAGAAGCCCTCAAGATCATGGTGAAGCAAAAGAGCGGGAAGATCATCAACATCGCATCCATCTTCGGGCTCACCGGATCGGGACATCTTTTCCCGGTCCCCGTGTACAACACCGCCAAGGGGGCTGTGGTCAACCTGACGCGGGAGCTGGGCATCGAATATGCCCCCCTGGGTATCAACCCAAATAATGCAGTTACAATTTACGCATCTGTAGTATAAGTCCCGACAAGGCTTTTCTTCACTTCTCATCAAAATGGGTATTGCCGGCGTGGCTTTTGGCACACCCCCTGTTTTTTCTTTCTCAC
>Ga0067045_1003853_pt1 | contig 20962 bp, 16 predicted proteins | sample TerdegcTABiofilm_FD_59184 | JGI IMG/M metagenome (GOLD analysis project Ga0067045, IMG submission 59184) | Combined Assembly of (Gp0054472, Gp0054536) Wastewater bioreactor microbial communities from Singapore -Terephthalate degrading...
TTTTTCAATAATAAAACGATCTCCCCCCAACAGGAGAGATCGTTTTATTTATACCACATTGCATTGACTTACAGTCGTTCTTCCGCTTCGGCGTCCTGGATAATCTGGGGGATGTCCAGGATGAGAGCCACAGTGCCGTCTCCCAGAATGGTGGCGCCGGAAATTCCCTTGAGATCCTTATAGACCCGGCCCATGGACTTGATTACGGTCTGATGTCCGCCGATGACGTTATCCACCACCAACCCCACCCGTTTGCCGTCCATAGAGGAGATGACGATCTGTTCGATGTCGGGAACCCCGCCGTTGATGGAGAAGTTGTCCCGGAGGCGGATGTAGGGGACGATACTGCCCCGGACGTTGGCGATATGTCTGCCGTGAGCCTTTCTGACATCCTCCCGGCTCAGTTCAACGCACTCCTCCACCACCGACAGGGGCAGGACGAAGAACTCCTTGCCGATCTGCACCAGCAATCCCTCGATGATGGCCAGGGTGAGGGGAAGTTTGATGATGATGGTGGTCCCCTTGCCCAGAGTACTGCGGACTGTTATACTGCCTCTCAGGGATTCAATACTTCTCTTGACCACGTCCATGCCCACACCCCTGCCTGAGACGTTGGTAACGTTCTTGGCGGTGGAGAAGCCGGGCAAAAAGATCAGATCGAAGACCTCTTTCTGGGACAGGTTGACATCGGGAGAGATGAGTCCTTTTTCTACGGCTTTTTCCCGGATGGCCTTTTCATCCAGTCCCTTGCCGTCGTCCTTGATACTGATGAGAATATTGGCTCCCGAATGGACTGCGGAAAGATGGACGGTTCCTGTGCGGGGTTTACCTGCCGCCACTCTCTCTTCGGGATCCTCGATGCCGTGATCTATACTGTTGCGGATCAGATGAACCAGAGGATCATTCAGTTTTTCGATAACAGTCTTATCCAGTTCGGTTTCGGCTCCGTCGGTGGTCATTTCGATGTCCTTGCCCAGTTCGTGGGAGAGATCCCGTACCAGGCGGCGGAACTTGGAGAAGGTGGTTCCTATGGGCAACATTCGCAGAGAAAGAATACTGTCCTGGAGTTCACTGGTGAGATGCTCCACCTCTTCCGAAATCGCCAGCAGATCTCCCCTGGTATCCTTGCCGGCGGTCTGGCTGAGTCTCGCCTGGACAATCACCAGTTCGCCCACCAGATCCACCAGTTTGTCCAGTTTATCCGAGGGAACCCGCACCGAGGAGGCTGTGGTATCTTGTTGACGCTTGGTTCTCAGATCCCGGACGGTCTGTTGCTCAATGAGGGCAGATTGAACTTCTTCCCCACTGACCAGCCCCTTATCCACCAGCATCTGACCGATACGGGGTTTTTCCTCCAGGGCCGAACGGAGATCCTCCGGTTTCAAGACTCCCCGCTCCACCAGAATTTCCCCCGTCTTCTTGTATTCCTGGCCCTCCTCCATGATGGCGCTGTCGTCGATAACATCCACACTCAGTTTACAGCTGTCCTCGACGAAGATAAAAACATCTTTTATATCATTAATACTTTTATCGGTGGTTAATATAATATCCCAGTGGAGGTAGCAGGAAAGAGGGTCTATATCCTGCAACGGGGGGATCTTGCCCGTCTTGGCCACCACCTTGCAATGGCCCATATCCCGCAATTCATTTAAAAGTCCCAGGGGGTTGGTTCCGTTCATGAAGAGATCCCCATCAGGACGGAACTGGATCCGGTAAGTCCTGTCGTCGCTCTTCTCACGACTTTCCTGTTTGGGAGAGACTTCCGCCGACGAGGGTGAAGGTTCTTCCTCCGCATCCATGTCCGAGGGGATCAGTTGGCGGAAGGAATGGATCAATCCCTCTCCCCGTTCCGGGTCTCCCTTGCCGCCTTCGTCCAGCATTTCCCGGATATGGTCTCTGGCGGAGAGGGTGAGATCCACCAGTTCCCTGGTTACACTCATCTTGCCGTTTCGAACCATATCAAAGACCGTCTCCACCTCGTGGGTAAAACCGGCTATATCGTCGAAACCGAACATGGCCCCGCTCCCCTTTATGGTGTGCATGGCCCGGAAAACCCTGCCGATGATCTCCTGATCCTCAGGCATTTCCTCCAGTTCCAGCAGAGAGGTTTCCAACTCCGACAGAAGCTCGTAGGCTTCCTCCTTGAATGCCTTACTATGAATATCGTTAATCATAATTTTTTACCCCCTTAGGGATTTTATTTTCAACGGTTTGAAATTCCGTTTTACTTTCCCTCATGACCGCTGAAGTTCCATTACCGCCGATGTTTATCCTCATAGGAAACGAAGGCTCCGCATTAAGTATTCACAAAATTTTTGTTTTACTATCTACACTAACACCTTCTTGACCACTGACAGGAGCTGATCCGGTTTGAAAGGTTTGACGATCCATCCGGTGGCTCCCGCTGTTTTTCCTTCTTTCTTCTTGCCTTCCTGGGATTCGGTGGTGAGCATAATGATGGGGATAAACTTGAAAGAAGGATTAGCCCGCACCTGTTTTATAAGCCCGATGCCGTCCATGTTGGGCATATTCAGGTCGGTAATCAGCATCTTTACGGGAGTTTTCTGCAGTTTACTCAGAGCATCCTTACCATCCACCGCCTCCACCACATCATAGCCCGCCTGTTTCAATGTAAAACTTACCATCTGCCTGACGCTGGCGGAATCGTCCACGGTCATGATCATTTTACCCATTGCAATACCTCCCTGTCGGTATTAATATGTTTTATTATTGATAACTAGGTCGAAAACATATCGTAAAAGTTAATCAGGCCTGCATTTTCTATCAGATTTTCCATCTGGTCGGGAACATTTTTGAGAAAAATCTTCTTTCGGGATTTTTCCTCTCCCTGCCGCAGTGAAATCAATAACTGGAGAAATCCCAGATCTATATCGGTAACCCGGCTCATATCCAGTTTCAGTTCCGGTGAGGATTCCAGAACCGAGAGGAAAAATTCCCTGGCTTCCTGGACATTTTGAAGAGTCATATCCCCGTCCATAAAGACAGTATCCTTTTCGAGGCTAAAACTGCTCATATCCCTTGTCTCCTTTTAGGTTATTATTAACACCCGCCGATGCGGGTTTTATCCCTGTTAAAACAGTTCCACGTTATCCCAGTCGTCACCGGATCCGGAGTCGGTTATTTCCGCTTCCTGGGGAGGAACCAGGTCGGTCATGGCTCGGTTGAAACTGATATGAATATTTCTCTCGCTTTTCATGGTATAGCGTTTGCTCAGTTCCTCCAGGACGTCCTGTCGTTCCGCCAGGGAGGAAGAGGGGTTTATCCGTCGGGAATGGGCCACGATTTCGCCGATGTCTTTTATCAGTTCCCTGAGTGCCTTGTCCACATGGTGATGAACGGAAATGACGGAAACAGCGGCTTCGATATCCTCCGCCAGAGTTTTCCCTTCCTGGGTCAGTTTTTGCAGGAGAGAGTGGGCTTTCCCCTTGACGCTGCGAAGGGAGGAGAGGAGGACTTCCAGTTCCTGTACCATTTCCTCCACCCTGAGATCCCGTTCATTGGTCTGCTGGTTGATATTTTCACACAAGACGTCCGCCGAGGAACCGATGCGGGACAGAATCCCGGAGACCGAGGTGGCTCTCTGACGGGCATCCAGTGATAATTTCTGAATGGCTTCCGCCAGAACTCCCAGTCCCGCTCCTTCATCTCCCGTATGGGCGGCTTTTACCCTGGCGTTGAGGGCAATGAGCTCGATCTCCGACGCGATCTGCTCGATATCTCTTATGAATACCGACAGTTCGGCCACCGTCTGGGCCAGGGACAGCATGGCGGAGGAAAATTCCCGATTGGCAAGGGCGTTGGCTTGTAGAGAGGCGGTTACCGAACCCATGCCCTCCTCGATCTCGGATAAAACCGAGGACTCCATATTGTCGGATTTCCCCGATAATTCCAGGGTTTTTTCCTTGATCTGCATGATATTGGCCGAAATATCCCTTAAATTACGGATAATGGAATCCACCGCTTTCACGAATTCATTTCTGGAATTGTCCAACTGGGATTTTTCCAGTTCGCAAATATCCCCCGCCAGACAGACCAGTTTCATCAGTTCCTCGTCATCCTTAATCTCTGCCCCTTTTTCCCTGAGCATGACGATAATCTCGTCCAGGGCAGTTTTGACGTGTTCTATCTGTTGTCGGGTTATGTCATGAAACTGAACCGATTGGACCGCTTCGCCTATATTTCTCGATATTTTATCCGACTGGGACGATATTTCATTGATGGCATCGAAAGATTTCTGATTCATATGTCCCAGGGACTCCATACTCTCCCTGGTATCCTCCAGAATCTTCTTTACCTGCTCCCTCTGAGAAAGGTCCAGAGCCGTTATTCGGGATATGTTCTCCTTGATGAGGTGGCTGAGAATATCCGACTGCTCCAGAATTCCCGATGAACGGTTATCTATAAGCACCGCCAGTTCCTTGATGTCGTCGGAAAGAGATGTGAAACCCACGTCGCTGTGTCGCAGGTGAGCGTTTTCTATACGGGTGGAAATGCCCAGGAGGCTGAGAATATTGATAATTTTTCTAAAACCGTCCATGGGTTCGTATATACTATTCAAAATATTATTAATATTTCTCAGAGAATCTTCGCTATCTTTGGATTCTTTCTCAAGTATCAGGAGGTATTCTTTTATTCTTTCCGACATACCCTCCAGCCCCAGAATAGCCGAAGAGACCTCGTCTCCGCACATCAACCCGGCGGAGGAGGAAGAGATTTTTGACATCTCGTCGGCACGAAAATAAAACTCCTGCAATCGGCTCCCGATACTTAGGAACTCGTCCTCGGTGGAACCGTTAAGAGCATGGATCCTTTTGGCAATGCTCTCCAGCAGGCTTTCCCACTGCCGGAAAGCACGCCTAACCTCCCTGACAGTTTTGGAATCGGTGAGAACCGCACTTTGTCTCATAATATGCTCCCCTGTCGTACTTTTTACTATTAAAGCACTCCCGTCAAAATTCCTTATGCTATATTCTATATCGGCATTTAATAAGAATTTTTAACAGTTACAGGGGACAGGTTTTATTTTATATGCCGATTACCGGAATATAAAAAATCAGGAGTTACACAATTGAATATAATCCTCTTTCTCTTCTAACGGACGTAATCCCCCACAAAGACAAATTCTATTCCTTCCTCCAGCATTTGGGAAGACATCTCTTTTATAGCTATATAGGTATTTCTCCTGGCATGGCCTATGGCTATTACAAATCCCTGTGCCTGAGCTTTTCGGCTGAGTTCTTCCAGTTGGCTCTTTATATATTCGGGATTGTCCTCGTTATCGATGAAAATATTTCTTTCACTGCAGGGGATGTGGAACCTTCTCGCCACATCAATCCCCACCGACTTATCGGTAGTGCGGCTGTCCAGAAAGTAGAGGTGTTCATCCATGGCAAACTTCATCACTATTTCCATTATGTCTTCTTTTTCGGTGATCAGGGAGCCTTCATGATTATTAAATCCCTCCGCTCCGGGAACCGATGACAGATCCTCTTGCAGGGTTTTCAATATTTCTTCTCTTTTCATATCCGCCAGGATTGTTCCCGGACCGGGATCCTTGCCCGCATGATTTTCCATGGGCAGATGTAATATAACCCTCTTACCCGATTGCCTCGCCTTCCACGAGATCCTACCCGAATAGGGCAGATGGGGCAGCACCGCAAAAGTCATGGGAATATCCAGAGTGCAGAAATCATCACCATTCTGCCGGTGGTTGCCGAAATCGTCGATAACCAGGGCAACCTTGCCGGTGGTATAACGGGGTGTTTGGGGTGCGGCAGGAGTCGGCGAAACCTCCTCTTCAACCGCCGGCGACGCAAGAGCTCCCTGGGAAGGACGGTGATTCTCTTCCCTCTGCTGTTCTTGAGGGGATTCTTTCTTCTGCTGCTCTTGAGGGAGTTTCTCCTCCTGTTGTTGAACGGGTTCTTCTTTTTGCCGATGTTGTTCCTGTGGCTCTTCCCTTTCCTGATGTTGTACGGGTTCTTCTTTTTGCCGATGTTGTTCCTGTTTCTCTTCCCTTTCCTGATGTTGTACGGGTTCTTCTTTTTGCCGATGTTGTTCCTGTTTCTCTTCCTTTTGCCGGTATTGTTCCTGTTTCTCTTTATTTTGTCGGTATTGATGGGGTTTTTCCTCTTTTTCCCTGTTCATGGCAAAGATATTCTTTATATCGGGAAGGGACGGTTTTTCCCATTTCAGTTCCAGGTTAAAGACGGGCAGGGATTTGTCCTTTATTCCCGTCCAGATTCCGAATCCCAGAGCCGCCGCTCCAATCAGCAGAACGAAAATAAATGCCCGCAGGGAGCGTCCCTCCTTGTTGATTTTTTTCTTCCTTCTCGACGGAGTTGCCGAGGCGGTTTTTCTGCGGGGAGCGGCAGGGGTCTCCTCGGAGGCGGTTTTCTTTTTTCTGACAGCCATATTTTAATCTTCCTTACATGTCCATAGATTTCCGTTTGGGTTTCCTTATGTGATCGGGTAATTTTCGCAATCCTTCCGGGAGTATCCTCTAATTGAAAAAGTGGGAAAAACCCGATTCTTATTCTATAAAAAAGAGAAACTGCCCGTAATAACCCTTCTGTTGGGGGCAGAATATCCCATTGCCGGAGAATAAAATTTTTTCTCCACCGACAATTTACAGGAAGCAAAAAAAACAGGTCTAATCCGGATTAGTTTGCTGACATATCTGCAAAAGGACTTATTCTGAGAAAAAAACGCCCTGGAAAGTAAAGGCGATATCCGGGCGAAGGCTTCCCCTTGAAGAAGAGAAAAGTCCTGATGGAGCAAATTTTTTCACGGAAAGGATAAAAAAATGAGTAATACAAAAATAGATGCGGTTATCGATTCAATATCCGATTTGATTTCAAAAACAATTTCCCTGCTGCTGTTCATCTCCGGCTTCGTATTTCTATTATTATCGGCGACGGTATGGGCGAAAGATCCGCCGCCGCCCGACAAAAGCAATAACGGAGAAAATATCCAGCCCATAAAAATCCGGTTCAAACAGAGCATTGACGAAACTTTCATCAAATCCTTCGACAAGGTGATGGGAGTCTCCACCAAAACCGTTAATGCGGAAAATAAAGAATACAAGGTAGTGTTACCCAACGGGAAATCCATGGAAGATCTGGCTTTTCTCCTGAAGAACCTTCCTTACATAACATCGGTGGACGACAAGGAAACCGGCGGACAGAATGCCCATCATGATGAATCCTCTCAGGGGCATAACGGCGATTACGACAACGATAATCACGAGCAGGGAAATAAGCCCCCTCATCACGGCAACTACGCCGATGACCGCCCCCCCAAGCCCGGCAGCGACGACGAACACGGTTATAGCGATGATAACGGTCATGGTGGCAAACCCGGTTCCCATAGCAGTTCCGGGGAAATTCTGGTGAAATTCAAAAGCGACGTCAGCCCGGAATTTGCCAGGGAAATCATAAAAGTCATGGGCTGCTCCCTTAAAAAAGAAATTTCCGGTATCCATGTGTATCAGGTTACGGTTCCCAAAGGATACTCGGCAAAAACTTTCATCGAAATGTTCGAAAAAAATCCCCATGTATCCCATGCGGAAATGAACAAGACCAAAGAAACTCATTAATAAGAACCGATTCGGGCGGTCTGGTGTTAGAACCAAGATCCTGTTTATCTCTTCAAGCCGATTTTCCTCAACCTTCAAATTGTATTAAAAGAGGGATTTCCGCCTCTCATAATCCGACAGGAGAAGGAGATCCCTTTTGATTTTATGTTTTTTTCGGTCTTTTCCGCTGCGGTTTAAAGGTATATGAAAAAAAGCGTCAAATAATAAAAAGCGGATGCTTTCCGGTATAAGACAAAAGTATGAAGGAGGAATCTCGATGCCTATACAGATTGAAAATGTACAACCCCGACAGTATCTGGAACTTTTCAGGGGAAGACTGGACCGGGTCATGGTCTATGCCCAGGGAAAGGAAATAACGGTCCAGGTCAAAAGAGGCGATTTCGAACTGTCCAACCGGGTGGACGGACACCTCAAGGGACAGGCACGACTGGGGTTTTACAACATGCTGGAAGATTTCAGCATATCCTGGTTCGTGGTGGTGTTCGAACAGGGAGGCAAATCCCAGGACACCGTCAAGGATTCCCTCCTTCTGGTAAAAGAACTGCGGAAATTGGGCTTTAACGGGGTTCGACGGGAATTAACCATGAAAGAGGGAGACAACTTCCAGGTGTGGGGGTTTCTGGATCCCCCGGTGAAAGCCAAAAAAGTCCGATATTTCCTGTTCAATCTGTTCGAAAAACTGGGGCTGCCCAAGGATCTGCCCATAATCCCCTCAAAAGACGAACTGGAACCGGGAGGATTCGGACAGGCGGTATGGCTCCCCTACTTCAACGGCGTGGATAAGTGGCTGGACGAAAAAGGGAACCCCTATATGTGCAACGGTCTGAAACAGGATCGGACCGTCTTCATCGACGACCAGGGCAAAGTCATAGAAAGACTCTTCCTTAACGTCCCAAAGCACGGTGAACTGGAAATAGATCAAGGCATAAAACTTCTCGGCAATCAACTGAAAGGAAAATATCTTCCCCAGGTGGGTCTGGTAATCGAACCCGATTCGGTGAAAAAACTGCTCCATGAATGCGTCGCTTACAAAACCATCGTAACGGAGATCGATACCAAAGGGTTCACATCGGATCTCAACCTGACCCTGCTGGCGGTTTTGCTGAGAAATCTGGGGCAGGAAAAACTCCTCAACGATTATATCAAAAAGATCGTGGATTTCGATCAGAATAAGTTTGACGGCATGATGGCAAAATACAGCGGGCCCGTGTTCCCCACCTGCCTGACCCTGAAACAGGCGGGACTCTGTCCTCCCGAACATATCTCCTTCGGCAAATACAAACCCCTGGTGGAAAAGTTCGGACAATGGAAGGAAGACGCAAAAGCGGAAGCAACCCTGGAACCCACCCCCGCCATGTACCTCTTCGAAGCTATCGCCGAACAGAAAGACCTGTCGCAAATGGGCGAGGAAGATGAGGAAGAAGCCCCTCCTCCCGCCGTTAAGGTGGACGTCTTCCTGGAAAAAGAAGAAATAGACGTTTTTGAGGTCAATCTGGACAAAAAGATGAAGGCTTTTGCCAAAACCCCTGTCGCTTTTTCCGGATTGAATACCGGCTTCGACGCCCTCAACTCTATCATCGACGGACTGGCTCCCGGAGACCTGATTCTCCTCTGCGGCAAACCCGCATCAGGCAAGACCACCTTCGCAAAACAGCTGTTCGATCAGGTTATTGATAAAGAAAAAGTCAAGGGAGTATTTATTTCATATATTAACTCAAAAGAGGAACTGCGTCGCAAATCCATTGCCCGTCTGGCGGGAATTTCCTACAAAAAACTCACCACAGGAGACCTGAACCCCGACGAAATCGGCAAGGTTAAAAAAGTCCTGAAATATCTCAAGGATTCCCTAGGAGAATTCATGTACACCGCCGTAGTCAACAGCCGTGCCAATATCGTGGGCGTGGAACAGTCCGTCAAACAGACCGAAGCCCTCTTCGCCGTAGTGGATCATATCCAGGCGATAGCCATGCCCAACCGACTCAGCGGTCTGACACCGGATCAAAGATACGATTATATCCTGACCCAATTAAAGCAAACCGCAAGGGACAGAAACGTTCCCATAGTGGCTATCTCCGGAGGACCGGTAACCCCCGGCATGGAACACGCCGCCGATGTTATCATGGTGCTCAATCCCCAAGTCAACCCCAAACTGTCCGCCAGCGACAACCAACCTTATATCAACCTCTTGAATATCGAAAAGAACCGCAAGGGGATCTCCAGAGTAACCCTCCAGTACACCTTCTTCCCACCCAGAATGTACTTCTACGGCGAAAAAGCCATCGAATACAGACCCGTATAATTTTATAAGCCCAAAAACCGGAGGACAGCCCCCCTCTTGCCGGAGCTGTCCTCAGAACCCCCCAATTCCCCCTACAGACGTCTTTCGCCGGTTTTCCCCTTGCAGACGTCTATTCGCCGGTTTTCCGCGAAAATGTAATTGTCAGGAAATCGTCCCATTCGTCGCCGGGATCCAATTTTAACTTCCAGATCGGCATCACTACCAGGGACTGGAATGTCTTCTCAAATCCCGCCTCGGAGCCCGATATGGTTTCGATGGGGTGGAATAGTGTCTTGCAGGATTCGCCGGTTTCAAGGTGAATTTCCACTCCCCGGTCTCCGTCTATGAGAGAGAATTTGGGTTGATTCTCCAGCACGGTGGCACTATTGAAGGGGTATTTTTTGTTGTTATCGGCGGTTTCGGTTTCAGTTCCCTCCTCAATTTTGTCCTTGCCTTTATCTTTACCCTTTCCTTTATCTTCTTTTTCTTTGATTTCCTCTTCCTCTTTCTCCTCTTCCGTCAGGATGTAATTGGTTTCAATATCTCTGGATAGGAAAGAGAAGTCCAGTTCCACGCCGAAGTTGAGATTTAATTCCTCTTTGGAACTGTTTATAAGCCAATACTGAACCCGGATGGTTTCTCCTCCTTCGGGAATGAAGAAGGTTTTTTCGATCTCCAGCGAAGATTCCTTACCGCCGATTTTGATCTTGCCTTTTCGGGAGAGGGTCAGAAAGGCTTTATCGTCTTTGGAGCCGGTAAAGATATCATAGGGTTTTTCAACAAAGTCCCCCAGTTCGTTATAATCGTGCTTCCAGAAATCCTTTATATCCAGATCGTCTTCAACAAAATGGTCTATAAAGGATAAACGCCGATATTTATCATATCTCAGATACAGATCCTTATCGAATTTCTCCGGTTCCTGTACTCCTTTTTCCTGTTCTTTCAGGCTCAGGTGTCGTACTTTTGAATTTTCATCAACCCGGTTATGATAGGATTCCTCCCGACGGGTCAGGGTGTCGCAGTAGTTTATGGCAGCAGGCTTATAATCCAGGGATTCTATGGTTCCCCCTTTGGCGGGAGCAAATTGAATATTGAAATTCTGTGTATGAATGAGAATTTCTTTAAAGGAGTCCAGATTTATATCCAGTTCCTCTATTTCCTTGAAGGGGCTGTTGCGGTGAAATTCGTTATCCGCCAGGGTTTCCGCCTGAATGAGCCGGTTCTGAATCGCCTGTCTAAGATGAGGGATATAGATTCCGCCAAAGAGACCGTGCCAGTAAGGGCAGTTGCACTGAGCCTGATAGAGGAGATCCAGTGCCTTATCCTTGTTGGGGCCTGTCATGGTCTGGATCTTTTCGCTGACCAGGAGGGCTTTTTTCTGGATCCGGTTGGATTCGGGATATTTTACCAGGAAGTTCCTCCAGAATCCTCCTCGCAGGAAAGTATCGTATTCATCCTCTTTGCCGGCTTTTTTCACATCCTCCCGAATCTGAACGTATTTTCTTGCACTGTGGAAGGGGAGCGTCCATTCCGCCATGCCCGAATAACTGGCGGTGGGGATATAAATCCGATCCAGAGGGGGGAATTTTTTCATATATTCCGAAGGTGTAACCACCCGGATCCAGTCGGAGTTCTTTTCCAGGAGAGTAACAAACTTCTCCATCCACTGGTCTTCCCAGACCTGTTTGTAGGTATCGGGCCATAGACCGAACTTCTCTCCGTCGTCGGCAAAGAAAGCCAGTCGGTTTCCCTCATCCGTCGCCCATTTTTCCAGATAGGCGATGATCTCTTCCGCCGGAGTGAAGGGCATCATATACCTCAGATTTTGATTTATACAGAAAATATTAAGAGGGTATCCCTGTTCTTCGGTGATGAAATAGCCGAAAGTGTCCTTTTCCTCCAGACCCGCGTATCGGAAATGGGATTCATCCAGAATGGTATATTTTATATCTGCTAAAGAAATCGGTTTTGCCAGGGAGGGTTCCCAGATTCTTTCGGCACACCACAGTCCGTTAGGCTTGGTGTTGGTCTCCCGGTATAATTTCTTGTTCATTTTCTTGATCTGTCCGATCTTATCCCGATCCGACAGGTTGATGAGGATGGGTTCGTAATATCCTCCCGAAATCATCTCCAACTGTCCGTTTTTGGAGAGACTGCGGATCAGTTCCAGCCACCGGGGCTTTTCTCTGGAGTATTTATCCCACAGGGGACCCGTGTTATGCAAACCCATTTTCATTTTTGGGTGTTTTGTCAACAGTTCCAGCATGGGCAGATAAGATTTATTATAGGCTTCTTCAAAAACCGGATCCAGATTGCCCACCGGCTGATGATTGTGAATAGCCATACTGAAATATATACTTTTTTTATTGCTCATTCTGTGTCTCCTTTTGTTCCTGCAAGGGTTCCTTTTTTTTGAACCAGTTGAGAGGATTCAGATAATTTTTATACTTTTCCGCTATTTCCTTCCCCAGTATAATACTTCCTATCCAGAAAGACGATTCCGCCGAAATAACCACAAAAGCGGAAATAATCGCTTTGGTTTGAAGAGATATTTGCAATAAAGGCAAAACGGGAAAAACCAGATAGATGACACAGGAATAGATCAACAGTCCGATCCCCAGGAGAGTCGATAGTTTTTTATTCTTTCCTTCACTGCCGGAGTTAGTCGATATGTCTTCTTTCTTCTGGGGGACTGGGGATATAGTGGGGTTTAGACCGGTTTCAGCCCATATATTTTCTTCCATTTATTTCCTTTCTGTTTATCCTCCAAAGAGTTCCTCCCATATAGATTTTTTAGCCCCATACTGTTTTAATAATTGTGCTATTTCGGTTTTGTTATCTTTCTCCGCTATGGAGAGGAGACTTTTGCCTTTCTTGTCCTTGGCATTGACGTCCCCTCCCCTGGCGATGAGCAGAAGGATCAAATTCTTGTTGCCGGTATCCACCGCTATATGGAGAGGAGTCCACCCCTTGTATCCCACCGCGTTGACCTCGGCTCCGTTGTCTATCAGCAACTGGACAATATCGACCCTGCCGTGAAAGACCGCAAAATGGAGCAGGGTATCCTTGTTGGCGAAGCGGGTATTGACATTTATCCCTTTACGGATAAAACCCAGCACATCGGCAGGAGAACCGCTCTGAATAGCCTGAAAAATATCCTTATGCCTGGTCATCTTGGCAGGAACGGGGGTGGGAGCAGGATAAGGAGGATAACCTCCCGACACCGGACCGGCAGACTTTTGAACTGCCACCGGAGCTGCCGAAGAACCCCCGGTAACGGGAACAGCGGCAGACTTTTTCGACGATGAGGCTTTGGATTTTCGTCTGCCGGGAGGATTGGAGAGGATGTTTTCAATATCCTTCAATCCTTTCTGTCGTGCCAGATCCAGGGGGGTGTTGCCGTTGTTATCCTTTATACCGATATCCGCCTTCTTGGACGTCAGAAGATATACCGTAGCCATATTCTCCTTCTGTACCGCGATATGAAGAGGAGTCTCACCTTTTTTGTTCCGGGCGTTGATGTCGGCTCTGTTGGACAAAAGGAGTTGAATAATTTTTAAATTACCGCCCATGACTGCACTGAAAAGAGGCGTCAGACCTTCTACATCCCTGGATTCGGTATCGGCTCCCTTATTGAGCAAAAGTTGAGTTTTACCTTTTTTGCCCAGATAACAGGACACATGAAGGGGAGTCCAGTTCTTATCGGTACGGCAGTTGACATCCACTCCCTGTTGAATAAAATTCTTGATATCGTCTATATTTCCCTTATCTATGGCGGTGAATATGTCGGGAAACCGCTTCTGATACATGGCCGCCAGGGATGGAGTAACCGGCGGAATCGTCATCAGGGGAGACGTGCTGTTTACCTTCCGGGTTCTTCCCCTGCCGCCCGGTTTCGGCAACGGAACTCTATTCAGCTCTTCCAGGACTTTTTCTGCAGAAATTGGACGATCCTCACATCTCATCTCCAGCATACTCATTATGATCTTATCCAGATAATCGGGAATATTTTTGTCGAATTTACGGGGCGATTCGAAGGAGAAAGGGGCTCTGGAAGGATCCTCGGGGTCGATACCGGTAAGAAGATAATGGATCACCACCGCCAGAGAATAGAGATCGCTTCTGGGTTCGGCAAATCCCTTGTACTGCTCCGGCGATGCGTAACCGGGAGTACCGATCATGGTTCCCTGTTTCCTGGGTTCAAAAATACGGGCGATGCCGAAATCTATAAGCACCACCTGCCCGTCATCCTCGTTGATCATGATGTTGGACGGTTTTATATCCCGGTAGATGATAGGCGGATTCTGACTGTGCAAATAGATTAGAATATCCAGCAATTGATGAAAATAATCAAGAACCTCATCGGGATGAAACAGATTCCCCTTTTCGGTGATGACGGTCTCCAGATCCTTTCCCTGAATAAAGGTCATGACGAGAAAGTGGGAGGGGTTTCCCGTGTCGGGATCTTTATCTATAAAATAATCACTGACTTTAGGAAGACCGGGATGAGTGAGGTTTGCCAGGATCTTCGCCTCTTCCAGAAAACGCTGCTCTGCATATTGTTTATCCTGATCGCTGGTGAAATTGTTGAGCATCTTCTTTATGGCTACAATATTTCCTAATCGGGAATTTTTAGCCTTATAAACCGATCCCATAGCACCGGATTTTATGACGTGCAAAATTTCGTACCGGTTGTCCAGTAGAATGGGAGAGGATTTCATCTCTTCTCCCATTTTCCCTCCGCAACCGATACAAAAACGGGCATTATCCCGATTCAGTCTCCCGCACTGGGGACAAAAATTGGACATAGCACCTTCCTGTAAGAACCGATGGGGATTATCGGTTCACTTTTGTGTTTACGGGTTATTTTATCAAAAAAGGGCCAGATCCTTCAATAGGTGTTTTGAATATACTCAGGAGTTACGCTCAAAATCGAGGAAAACGGCATGAAATCGTCATCCTGAAACCAGTTCAGGACAGGCTTCGTTTCAGGATCTCTGGCAATCGGCATGGAATCCGGGTTTTGGTATAAAATGGCGTAAGTCCTGATACTCCCCTTTTCCTCAACAGCAAAACTGAGGATCTTTATTAGAAATCCTCAGTCTCGGTTTTTAAACTATTTATAAACGTCCTAATCCTGTTCAACCGCTTTACTGGGCTTTGGCTTCCTCCTGGGGTTTAGCCTGATTGGGTTGTGCCTGGATGGCTTTATTCTGGAATTCGGTAACATCCTGTCGGAACTGTTCCTGGGATATAGCGGCGAATTCGTCCTTATTCTTGTATTTATCCGAGAAGAGCATGGCAAGACCCATGATGACCTGGGGAGGGGTCTTTTCCACTTCCTCCTTGGAGAAATCCTTCAGGAGAAATTGCTTCACGTTCTCCTGATATGCTTTGGCGATGTCCTGTTTTTTCAGGAGTTTGTTGACCTTGACTCCCGTCATGATTCCCATACCGACCGCTGCTGCCACCCCTACCGCCGGGTTTACCAGACTTCCCAGAATAACCGCCAGAGGAGCGGAAGACAAAACTCCTCCCAACACTCCCAGGGCGGTTCTGCCGGTATTGCCCAGTTTGTTGGTGAAGTTTTTGATCTTGCCCAGAATTCCCTTTTGGAGATCATCGGTGAGATTACGTTGAACCTGTCCCAGGGTGGGTCCGGTAGTGGCTGCCAGAGCTCCCGTAATCGCCCCCATAACCGCATTTATGGGAATAGCCGCAGGTCCTCCCAGAACCCCCGTTGCAGCGCCCAGACCAGCTCCCACCGCAGTGGAGGCTAAAATCCTGAGAGCCTTATTCTCGATCATACCGCCGGTGGCTCCCGCCAGAGAACCCGTAAGAGACAGAAGGGGGTTTCCGGTCATGGCTCCGATGGAAGAACCGAAGATGAGTCCCGCTGTGCTGGAATCCTTGACCGTTCCCATGCAACTGCCCTGCATCATACCGCTGAGTCCCGACAGCCCTCCTAAAGCGGAGAAGATGGCAAGTCCTATTGGATTAACGGCATTTCCCGCTATCATGGTCAGGGTGGTAGCTGCCGCTGCTGTTGCCAGAGCTCCTCCGGCTATACTGGCGCCCATGGCTTTGGACAGCGATTCGGTTTTCTGTCCCACCTTGATACCTAAAGCTCCGCCCACCGCTCCACCGATAGCCCCCACAGGATCATGGGACGCGATATAACCGGTAACTCCTCCGCTGAATCCTGCCACCACGGGAGAAGCCGCCGCCGAATCGGCACCGGTATTGGGACGGGGTTTGGTATAGTCCCTCACCTTATGGACAAAATTGGACACACCGCCGGATATGCCGGAAATACTCATATTTTCTACCTTCTTTCCCTACAGGGAGATAGGATTTTTTTTATGATCGGCTATAGAAGTAAAACCGACTACAAGAACAAAACCCGTTGTAGAAACAAAACCCGTTGTAGGAGGCTTCTCCTGAAGCCGATTGAAACCGGAATCCGGAGATTCCTCCTACGATATAAAAACAGACGGGTCTGTCGGGATCAGGAGATCCCTCCTACGATATAAAAACAGACGGGTCTGTCGGGATCAGGAGATCCCTCCTACGGTATAGGAACGGACGAGCCTGTCTGTTAGCCACCGGCTTTGTCGATAGCTGCGGCAACCAGAGCTCCGCCCAGGGCTCCTACTGCGGCGCCGGCTGCGGCGTATCCCATAATATGTCCGAATCGGCTTACACCGGTTTCGAATTCCACGGTGGGTTCTTTCCAGTAGCCGATGGTTTTATAGTCAACGGTGGTATAGGAGTTGACGTTGACTCCGTCGCCGTAGTTGTTGCCTACATTGGTATGAGTTCGAACGCCGGAGGGTTCCTGAATGGGGTGCATTTTGTCGCTCACGACCGCTTTGCCGTGTCCGGTGATGTTCTGGGAGGGGATATGTTCCATTTTGACGGTTCCGTCATAATTTTTGAGGGGGAATTTGGCGGTTACGTCGTAGCTGTGGGCTCCGCTATATCCGTCGCCGGTCATATCGATATTGATGTGAGAATCTCTTCCAACATATCTTTCCTCGTAGAGGGGACGATCATAGCCGGGAAGGGTTACGGTTTCCGTGGGCAGGTTTTCGATCTTCTGTTGCGCCTTGATACCGCCGTAGATTCCGCCGGCGATACCGCCCACTGCTGCACCTATTCCGGCACCGGTAAACATTTTGCTTCCTATTTCGCTCATTATATAAAACCTCCTGATTTTCCCCGGAGGGAAATAATTTCCAACTAACTTTATCTCGATTATATCAGATATTCTGTCCACTGAGAACAGAGTTTGTGTTAACAATATGTTAATAAAACTCAAGAAAAGAAGCCGGAAGTCAGGCTTTAGAAAAGGTTGAAAACGAAGTTGTAGATCAGGACTTTAGTCCTGCCAATAAAGAAGTTAGTTTGGCAATGTCAGATTATAGTTGAGATACTATTTAGATCTTCCTTGAGAGCGAAAATGAAGGACTAAAGTCCTTCGATAGGGTATTTTAGCCCTTTTCTCAAATTCTGACCTCCAATCTCTAATATTCAACTTCTTTATCGAGGTCAATATATGTATGTAGTAATAATTAAACTGGACCTGCACATTCTCACTCATCCCAATTCCTTAAAAGAGAAGAGGATGACGGTGAATCGGCTCAAGGACAGAATATGGAACAAATTCAGGGTATCCGTAGCCGAGGTGGGTTCCCAGGATCTGTGGCAGAGGTGCGAACTGGGCATCGGTTTTGTAACTTCCGATGGCAAGTCCGCCGACGGGATGAGGGAACATATAGAAAATTTCATTATGAATTTTAACGAAATCGAAATACTGAACCAAAACTACGAAATAATAAACTACTGACAACATATACCATACTGGTTTTTGATAAAAATCTTATAAATAGATCCTAAAATAAAGCCTCTCCTGAACTAGTTTCAGGATTCAGGATGACGGGGTTATAAAGGAATTTGCTTATTGGAATCCCTACAGGATCTAAAACGATTTAAAGAAGACAACAAAACCTCCGTAAGAAAGCGCCGGATTCCCCTTACCATGAGATTCGGAGCCAGGTTCTGCCGGTGCGGAAGAGTTCGCCGTTTTTCAGTATGACCCGATTGGTAACCCTTTCGCCATCGACGAAGGTTCCATTGGTACTGCCCAGATCGTCCAGAAAAATATCCGGTTCCGCCACCAGCAGCCGGGCATGTTTGCGGGATATATACTTATCGAAGGGGAGAGGGATCTCGTTCCCTTTTTCCCTGCCTATGGAAAAGGATTTCTTCACACCAAAATCCTCTCCGTCCATGGCGCCGCTCATAACTTCGACGCGAATCTTCATCAAAAACACATCCTTGTTCAGAAGTCGGAGGTGGGAAATCAGAGGTCGGAACCGGGGCATCACTCCGACATCCGACTTCTGACTTCCGATATCCAAACCGATTATCCTTTTTTCTCGATCTTTGCCCAGCTATCCTTCAGGGAGACCGTTCTGTTGAAGACGGGTTTTTCGACGGTGGTATCGGGATCCGCACAGAAATATCCCTGACGGAGGAACTGGAAGGACATGCCCGCTTTGACATCTTTCAGACCCGGTTCCACCATGGACTCGGTGAGTACTTCCAGGGATCCGGGATTGATATTTTCCCGGAAATCCTCTCCCTCGTCGGGGTTTTCTCTGGTGAAGAGATGGGAGAAGAGCCGTACTTCCGCTTTTATGGCATGAGGAGCGGAAACCCAGTGGGATGTTCCCTTGACCTTGCGTCCGTCGGCGGTTCCGCCACCTCGGCTTTCGGGGTCGTAGGTGCAGTGGACGGCGGTAATATTCCCCTCATCGTCCTTATCCACACCGACGCACTTTATGTAATAGGCGTGTTTCAGCCGGATTTCTCCGCCGGGGAAGAGGCGGAAATATTTCTTGGGAGGATTTTCCCTGAAATCTTCCTGTTCGATATAGATTTCTCTGCTAAAAGGCATGGGACGGGTTCCGGCGGAGGGGTCTTCGGGGTTATTCAAAGCCTCGATCATTTCCGTCTGTCCTTCGGGGTAGTTGTCGATAATAACTTTAAGAGGTCTCAACACCGCCATGACTCTGGGAGCCTTTTTATTGAGATCCTCCCGGACGCAGTACTCCAGAAGACCGTGATCCACCATGCTGTTGGCTTTGGCGACGCCTATCATTTTGGCGAAATTACGGATGGATTCGGGAGTATAACCTCTTCTTCTCAGTCCGCTGATGGTGGGCATCCTGGGATCATCCCACCCCCGGACGAAACCTTCCTTCACCAGCAAGAGGAGTTTCCGTTTACTCATCATGGTATAGGTCAGGTTCAGGCGGGCGAATTCGATCTGTCTGGGGTGATACAGATCCAGCTCCTCGATGAGCCAATCGTAGAGAGGACGGTGGTTTTCGAACTCCAGAGTGCATATCGAATGGGTTATGCCTTCCAGGGAGTCGGAATAACCGTGAGTAAAGTCATAAGTGGGATAAATACACCATTTATTTCCGGTGCGGTGGTGTTCGGTTTTGAGGATACGATATAAAACCGGATCTCTCATATTGAGATTTCCCGCCGCCATATCGATCTTTGCCCTCAAAACCCTGCTTCCCTCGTCGAATTCACCGTTTTTCATTCTTTCGAAGAGATCCAGATTCTCCTCCACACTGCGGTTTCTATAAGGACTTTCCTTGCCCGGTTCGGTCAGGGTTCCCCGATATTCCCTCATCTCTTGCTGACTCAGATCGCAGATATAAGCCTTTCCCTTTTTAATCAATCTCACGGCATATTCATATATGGTATCAAAATAGTCGGAGGCGTAAAAGAGTCGGTCATCCCAGTTAAACCCCAGCCAGCGGATGTCGTTTTGTATGGAATCCACATACTCCACTTCCTCCTTGCTGGGATTGGTATCATCAAAACGCAGATTGCATAATCCGCCGTAATCCTCCGCCAGGCCGAAGTTAAGGCATATAGACTTGGCGTGTCCTATATGCAGATACCCGTTGGGTTCGGGAGGAAATCGGGTGTGTACCCGTTTATATTTTCCTGTTTTCAGGTCTTCGTCGATAATATCCCGTATAAAATCCGAGGAGGAAGGGGTCTCCTCTACGGAATTTTTCAGGGTGTCGGTATTTTCCCCGGTAGTCATGGTCATCGTCTCCTTTTCAGGGGATTTTAAAGATTTTTAAGATTATATCACAGTCCGCATAAGGGTTCAATATGAAGAAGGGGGGAGAGTCAAAAATTAAAAGGAAAAGGAAATGGAAGAACTAGCGGATACCTGGAGGAATCGCCGATTGTTGCTGAAATATCCCCATGCCCGTTGGCAATACTGTATTGTTCCCTGGAAGAGGAATGTGCTTTGTCATAATCCTCACCATCTGAAAAAGAAGGTGGCAAGTTATCTGAGAATGATAGCGGAGTCGGACACCCTGGAAATTGCAAAGGAATTGGTAGATAAGACGATAAAGTTGCTGAAAGAGTATCAGTTAAACCAGGCATTATAGTCCTTTGAGCATAAGTAGGAAAATGTATTAACATTTTATACCTTTTCCTCTTCGATCTGCTTCTGGGCAAGGATATTCAAAGCAACCTGGCGATCCGAAGTATGCAACGAAACACGCCCTCCACCCTCACTTCGAAGATCCAGGTAATACACTCCCTGACGACGGAAAAGTTTCATATCTCAGATGATTCCCCTTTTGCTAAACTTTTGCGGGGTTGCAAATTCTCCCCCTGTATATCACTGTTCTTCTTGTGTACCATGCTCTTTCAATAAGTTAATATTTTGAGTTTTATCATAATGATTGCACTTTGGAGTTAAATTCAAGGGCGCTAATTTCGTTATCTTTAGGAAAAATCCCTCCAGAAGGAAGTAATGGTTTAAATTTTTTCCCACATCTGTATATTAACAAATATTCTTGACATTTGGGTGCATTTACTTTTGGTTAAAAGTTCTCAAATAAATCTCTCAGGAATCTCAAAATAACAAAATAATACCCTACCTTATATGCTATAATCAATGTACACAAACCAAATAGTTAAGGGAGGGTATCAAAATGTATCTGTTACAAATTGTATCA
>Ga0067045_1029417_pt1 | contig 20951 bp, 17 predicted proteins | sample TerdegcTABiofilm_FD_59184 | JGI IMG/M metagenome (GOLD analysis project Ga0067045, IMG submission 59184) | Combined Assembly of (Gp0054472, Gp0054536) Wastewater bioreactor microbial communities from Singapore -Terephthalate degrading...
GCATGCCGAGCATGGCTGGGACGCGCACGATCCCCAGGGCCGCAATCCGCGCTATCAGCGCCTGCGCCGCCTGTACCGTCCTTTCGTGAGCCATTACGTGGCCGTATCGCGTGATCTGGACGACTACCTTGGTCAAGCCATAGGTGTGCCCGCGCGAAGGCGCAGCCTTATCGCCAACGGTGTGGACACCGATACCTTCACGCCTGCACAGGGCGTGCGCGCGGCTCCAGGCTGCCCCTTCGAACCCGGCAGGTACTGGCTGGTGGGCACGGTGGGTCGTCTGCAGACAGTGAAGAACCAACCTCTGCTGGCGCGCGCCTTCGTGCGCGCCTTGCAAGACAACCCCGTCATGCGTGATGCCGCACGCCTGGTTATCGTCGGCGAAGGCCCGCTGCGCGCCGAGGTTGGGCGTGTGCTGGCTGAGGCCGGAATGGGCGACCTAGCCTGGCTGCCGGGCGCCCGGGACGACGTGCCCGAAGTGCTGCGCGCGCTGGATCTATTCGTGCTGCCATCGCAGGCCGAGGGCACCTCGTGCACGCTGCAGGAGGCCATGGCCAGCGGCCTGCCCGTGGTAGCTACCGCGGTGGGTGGCACGCCCGACCTGGTGCAGGAGGGCGTCACGGGGCACCTGGTGCCGCCCGACGACGAGCAGGCACTGGCCGCCGCCATCGTGCGCACCTTCGGTGATCGTGACGCAGCCGCTCGTCAGGGCAAGGCTGGCCGCGAATGCGCACTGCGCAGCTTCGCCATTGGTGCCATGGTGCGTCAATATCAACAATTGTTTGACCGCGAGGAGTCGGCCTGAACCGCACTCAGCTATGCGAATTCTTCACGTCCTTGATCATTCCATACCGCTGCACAGCGGCTACACGTTTCGCACGGCGGCCTTGTTGCGTGAGCAGCGGGCCTTGGGCTGGGAAACATTCCACCTCACATCGCCCAAGCAAGGTCATACCGATGAAGCCGTGCAGACCGTCGATGACCTCAGCTTCTATCGCACGCCCGTCGTCAAGAATTCATTTTCCAGCTTGCCGCTGGCCGGGCAATGGCAGCTCATGGAGCAGTTGACCCGCAGGCTGCGCGAGGTGGCGAAGAAGGTCCGGCCAGACATCATCCACGCCCACTCGCCTGTGCTCAACGCACTGCCCGCCATTCGCGTGGGGCGCGAGCTGGGCATCCCGGCGGTGTACGAGATCCGTGCCTTCTGGGAAGACGCCGCAGTGGATCATGGCACTACCCACGAGGGCAGCGCACGCTACCGGCTGACCCGCGCCCTGGAAACCCGGGCCATCCGCAGGGCAGATCATGTATTCACGATATGCGAGGGCTTGCGCTTGGATATTGCAGACCGTGGCATCGACCCCGCCAAGATTACGGTGATCCCCAATGCCGTGGACACCCACGCCTTCCAGGTATCGCAGTCGCCCGACCCGTCGCTGAAGCACTCGCTGGGACTCGACGGAAAGGTCGTTCTGGGCTTTGTGGGCTCCTTCTACGCTTATGAGGGACTGGATCTGTTGATAGAGGCCCTGCCGACGATTCTGCAGGTCAATCCGGCGGTTGCCTTGCTGCTCGTAGGTGGCGGGCCGGAAGAAGCGCGCCTGCGTGAGCAGGTCGCGCGCCTGGGGCTCGAAGGCCATGTTGTGTTTTCCGGGCGCGTCCCGCACAAGGAGGTCAGCCGCTACTACGACCTCATTGACGTGCTCGCCTATCCACGCCACTCCATGCGGCTTACCGAACTGGTTACACCGCTCAAACCGCTGGAGGCCATGGCGCAGCAAAAGCTCTTCGTTGCCTCGTCCGTGGGGGGGCATCGCGAACTGGTCGAGCACATGAAGACCGGCGTGCTCTTCAAGGCCGACGATAAGCATGCGCTGACGCAGGCCGTGCTGGATCTGCTGGCTAGCCCCCGGATCTGGCCGGAGCTCAAGGCCAACGGACGGGCCTTTGTCGAATCCGTGCGCAACTGGCGCAACAGCGTTGCTAACTACAAGCCTGTTTATGAACGCCTCACCCGATCGGAGGCCCGTTCATGAAAGTAATGGTGGTGTTTGGCACCCGGCCCGAGGCAATCAAGATGGCGCCCCTGATCAAGGCCCTGCAGCAGGCGGCGTCCGCGCTACAAACTGTTGTGTGCGTGACTGCCCAGCATCGTGAAATGCTGGACCAGGTGCTACGGCTGTTCGACATTCAGCCCGAGTATGACCTGAACGTCATGAAACCAGGTCAGGATCTGTTCGATGTGACGACCAACATCCTTGCCGGCATGAAGCCCGTGCTGACCGCCGAGCGGCCCGATTTGGTGCTGGTGCACGGCGACACCTCGACCACGCTGGCTGCCAGCCTGGCCGCGTACTACGTGCGTGCAAGCGTGGGGCATGTTGAGGCCGGCCTGCGCACGGGCAACAAATGGGCGCCTTTCCCCGAAGAAATGAACCGCCGCATCACGGGGGCCGTGGCCGATATCCACTTTGCTCCGACTACTGCAGCCAAGGCCAACCTCGTGCGCGAAGGTGTGGTTGAAGATCGCATTCACGTGACTGGAAACACCGTGATCGATGCACTACTTGCCGTGGTGGACAAGCTGCGCGCCAATGCGGTTTTGCGTCAAAGTCTGGATGAGAAATTTTCCTTCCTCAAGCCAGGCCGCCGGTTGATTCTGGTCACAGGGCACCGCCGGGAGAACTTCGGCGAAGGCTTCCAGAACATCTGCCATGCATTGGCGGACATCGCCTCGGCCCATCCCGATGCAGACGTGCTTTACCCTGTACACCTGAACCCCAATGTGCGCCAGCCGGTACGCGACATCCTGGCCGCACGCCAGCTCGGAAATGTCCATCTGATCGACCCCGTGGACTATCTGCCCTTTGTTTATCTGATGGACAGGTCGTACCTCATCATCACCGACTCGGGTGGCGTTCAAGAAGAGGCGCCGTCCCTGGGCAAGCCGGTGCTCGTCATGCGTGACACTACCGAGCGTCCAGAAGCAGTGCAGGCGGGTACCGTTCGGCTCGTGGGGGCCGACAGGCGCAAGTTGGCGAACGAGGCTACCCGGTTATTGACGGACACTGCGGTCTATGCCGCCATGGCGCAGGCACACAACCCCTATGGCGACGGTCTGGCGGCCCAGCGCATTGTCAAAGCCCTTTTGGAAATCAAGAAGGAGCGTCTCCATGGCACGTGAGTTTCAGAAAATCGTGGTGATGGGCCTGGGCTACATTGGCCTGCCCACCGCCTCCATGCTGGCCACCAAGGGCCACCAGGTGCTTGGCGTGGACGTCAACGCCCAGGCCGTCGACACCATCAATTCCGGCCGCATCCATATCGTCGAGCCAGATCTCGACATCCTGGTGAAATCCGCGGTCAATAGTGGCAATCTCAAGGCGTCACTCACGCCGGAGGAGGGCGATACCTTCATTCTGGCGGTGCCCACGCCTTTCAAAGAGGTGGACGGCAACCCCAAGGCCCCCGACCTGGCCTATGTGGAGGCTGCCACACGCATCATCGCGCCGTATCTGCGCGAGGACAACCTGGTCATCCTCGAATCCACCTCGCCCGTGGGCACGACGGAGCGCGTGCAGGAAATCATTGTTTCCATGCGGCCTGAACTGGCCGGAAAAATCCACACTGCGCATTGCCCCGAGCGCGTCTTGCCGGGGCAGATCCTGCGTGAACTGGTGGACAACGACCGCATCATCGGCGGCACCACGAAGGCCGCCGTGGCCAAGGCCAAGGCGCTCTACAAGACATTCTGCAATGGTGCCATTTTGGAAACCGATAGCCGCACGGCAGAAATGTCCAAGCTGGTGGAGAACTCGTTCCGCGACGTCAACATCGCCTTTGCCAACGAGCTGTCCGTGGTGTGTGATCATCTGGGCATCAATGTCTGGGAAACCATCGCTCTGGCCAATCGTCACCCACGCGTGAACATCCTCCAGCCTGGGCCAGGCGTGGGTGGGCACTGCATTGCGGTCGATCCCTGGTTCATCGTGGCCAGTGTCCCTGATAAGACCCGCCTGATCCGCACGGCGCGCGAAGTCAATGATGCCAAGCCCGATTGGGTGGTCGCCAAGGTAAAGGCCAAGGCTGCACGGTTTCACGAGCCGGTGATTGGTTGCCTGGGTTTGACCTTCAAGGCAAACATTGATGACGTGCGCGAATCTCCATCCATGGATATCGTCGAGCGCCTGCATCAACTGGGGGTCGGAAAAATCATGGCCTGCGACCCTAATGTACGCAAGGAGAAGGCCCCTTTTCCTCTGTACGACTTGAAATGCGTGATCAAGGAGGCCGATATTCTTTTGCTCCTGGTGGATCACGACGAATTCAAAGACATCGATCCACAAGTCATCAAAGACAAGGTGGTGATAGATACCAAGGGCGTGTTACGGTGAGCTGCTCCCTAGTGTCTTGTGCATGGTGTCCTAGGGCGCGCGCGTGAAGATTCTTCTCTTCTCGACTCTTTACCCTAGCGTGGTACGGCCTATTCACGGCATCTTCGTGGAAACGCGGCTGCGTGAATTGCTCAAGACAGGCGAGGTGCAGGCCAAGGTGGTGGCACCGGTGCCGTGGTTCCCCTTCAAGATGCCACGTTTTGGCACATACGCGCAGTTCGCCGCCACACCGCACATGGAGCAGCGCAACGGAGTCGAGGTACACCACCCGCGCTACCTGCTGCTGCCCAAGGTGGGCATGAATCTCGCGCCTTATGCCATGGCGCTGGGGGCCTTGCCCGCCATCCGCCGGTTGCAGCGCCAGGGCTTCGATTTCGATCTCATTGACGCCCACTACTACTACCCTGACGGCGTGGCTGCCGCACTGCTGGCCAAGTGGCTGGACAGGCCCTTCGTGGTGACGGCGCGAGGTACCGACTTGAACCTTATCCCGCGGTACCCCTTTCCGCGCAAACTGATCCTGCAGACGGCCAAGCAGGCGAGTGCCTCGATTGGCGTGTGCCAGGCGCTCATGGACAGCCTGGCAGAACTGGGTGCAGACCGCTCCAAGCTCAACACCCTGCGCAACGGCGTCGATCTGGAGCGCTTCGTGCCCGAAGACCGCGCAGAAGCCCGCCAGCGCCTGGGCCTACCTTCGCAGGGGCGTTACTTGCTGTCGGTAGGACACCTGGTCGAGCGCAAGGGCCACCATATCGCCATCGAGGCCCTGCCTCATTTGCCCGAGGTGACGCTGCTGATTGCTGGCGCAGGCCCGGAAGAAGGCGCTTTGAAAGCCCTGGCCAATCGCCTGGGTGTAGCTGAGCGCGTGCGCTGGGCTGGAGTGGTGCCCCAGGCCGAGTTGAAGTGGTGGTACAGCGCGGCCGACGTCCTGGCCTTATGCAGCAGCCGCGAGGGTTGGGCCAACGTGTTGCTGGAGGCCATGGCCTGCGGTACGCCGGTGGTGGCGACCGATATCTGGGGCACGCCCGAGGTGGTGAGCAGTCCGGCCGCTGGTGTGCTCATGGCCCGTCGAGATGCACTGGCCCTGGCCGCGGCCTGGATGGACCTGCATAGTCAACTGCCCGCGCGGGAGGAAACCCGGGCCCACGCGCAGACCTTCTCCTGGGACGCCACGACCCAGGGGCAATTGCAACTGTTCCGGAGGATTGCCGATGCCAGGCACTGATTGGCGCTCCATCGGCCGACAAGAGCGCTTGCTGGCATGGGCGCTGGTGCTGGCATGTGTGTTGCTGCTGTTTGCACAGGCGCCGCACGGTGGAGCCTTTTACTGGAGCGACTCGCCGCGCCATGCCCTCAATGGCGTGTTTGTCATGGACCTCATCAAGGCCATGCCCTTGGATGACCCTACCGGCTATGCCTACCGCTATTACGCCCAGTACCCTGCGCTTACCATTTTGTTCTATCCGCCGCTGTTCTACGCCATCAGCGCGCCGTTCTATGCCGTGTTCGGCGTGTCGCAAGAAACGGCGCTGCTGGTAGTGGCTCTGCACTATGCCGCGTTGGGCCTGGGTTGCTGGCGTTTGGCGCGCTACTGGCTTCCGGCAGGCCCGTCGCTGGCCTTTGCCGTGTTGGTGCTGTGGTTGCCAGAGGTGGCGTTCTGGGGGCGACAAGTGATGCTGGAGGTGCCCGCATTCGCCTTTCTGGCCTGGAGTGCAGTGGCCGTGATGGCCTACCTGCGTGGTGGTCATGTGAAGTGGCTGTACTTGGGTGCGGCGCTGCTGGTGCTGGGCATGTACACCAAGATCAGCGTGGGCTACATGGGTGTGGTTTATGCCATCTTGGTGCTGCAGCGCGATGGCTGGGCAACTCTGCGCAACCGCCATCACTGGTGGGTGGCGCTCTTGGTCGTTGTCGGATTGCTGCCCCTGACGGTGCTCACGCTCAAGTTCGGCCAAGCCAATGTGCAATCGGTCGCCGGCGTGGCCGATGCCGTGGCCTCGCGTGCCAGTTGGCAGGGGTGGGTGTGGTATCTGCAGCAGATCCCCTCGCAGGTGGGTTGGCCGCTGACAGCGCTGGGTCTGACCGGTGCGGCCATGGCTGCGTGGCAGCGCATGCCTGGTTTGAATTTCTGGTGGATCGGCTTTGCCTTGGGCTACCTGTTTTTCTCGTCCATCGATCTGAAGGAAGCACGTCATAGCGTCTTCCTGCTGCCTACGGTGGTTTTCTTCGCCGTGCTCTTGCTGCACACGCTGATTCCGCTCCGTCTGGGACGTTGGTCGGTGGCTGCACTGGTCCTGCTGGTGTTTGCCACTGCCGGCTTGACCGCGTGGACGCGCCCCGTGTTCTACGTGCAGGGTTATGCCCAGGCTGCAGCCGAGGTGGCGCGCCTGGCACCGCACGACAGCACGGTCTTGTTTTCGGGCTATCGCGATGGCTCGTTCGTGTTCAACATGCGGGCACGGGAAGACCGGCGCGACCTGCACGTGATGCGGGCCGACAAGCTGCTGCTTGGTGTGGCCGTGCGGCGAGAGTTGGGCGTCGAGCAAAAGGGCCTTACCGAGGCGGAGATTGCAGACGCCATCAACGCCAACGGTGTGCACTATGTGGTGATGCAACCCGGCTTCTGGACCGACCTGGAGGCCATGCAGCGTTTCGAGCGTGTGATGGCCAGCAACCAGTTTGAGCAGGTGGCTCGCATTGCCACTCTGGCCAACTATCCGGCGCACGAAACACAGCTGGTGGTTTATCGCAACAAGGGGCAGGTGGCGCCTCGGCGGCCGGGGGCAGATATTGAACTCAAGATCATCAACCGGCGCATTAGTGCCGATTGAACGCATACAAAAAGGGCGCACGACGATGGAAGCACTCATTCTGGTGATCGATATGAGCGTCATGCTGTACCTGTGCTGGCGCCTATTTCGCGGCCGGAATGACCGGGAGGTCGATCTGGGCTATCTGCGATATGACAAGACCGATACATCGCGTTGAGTCGCCGCCACTTTCCAACCGACAGATAACGACATGCGTGATCTGGCCTTTGCCCTGATGCTGCTCGCCGTGCTGCCGCTGGCGCTGGCGCGGCCCTTCAACGCCTACCTGCTGTGGGGGTGGACAGGAATGCTGGCGCCCACCACATACTTCTATGGCTTCATGGTGGGGGCACGGGTGAATTTCGTATTTGCCGTGCTCACTCTGGTGTTGCTGGTGTTCGGGCGAGTTTCGTGGCGCAACTACCAGGGCAACACCGTGACCTGGCTCTACCTGTTGCTAGCGATCCATGCCACCCTGGCATTCTGGTTCGCATATGCCGGCAATCCTTACAACGACCAGTACTACGAGATTCTGATCAAGGGCCTGCTGTTCGCCATGGTCATGCCTTTCTTTGTGCGTGAGCGCGTGCATTTCCACGCCATGTTCATCGTCATTGCCCTGGGCCTGGGGATTCATGGCGTGCTCAATGGCCTCAAGACCATCGCTTCGGGTGGCGGGCATCACATGCTGGGCCCCGAGGGCACCATGCTGGCCGACCGCAACCATCTCTCTACGGCTTTGGCTTTGGTGCTGCCGTTGCTTTTGTATCTGCAAACCTATGCCGCCAATCGCCTCGTCCGTCTGGGCTATCTGGGGGCCTTTTGTGTGGTGGTTCTGGCCATTTTGGGCGGTGGCTCGCGTGCCGGTTTCGTGGCGGTGTCGGTGGTGGGTATGTGGCTCATTTTTACGACCAGGCGCAAAGGCTTGGCCATTGTCCTGGTGGCAGCAGCCGTGGTGGGTTTTCTTGCCTTTGCCCCCGAAGACATCACCGAACGCATGTCCACCATCAAGGAGGCGGAAGATGACAACTCCTTCATGGGCCGAGTGTTTGCCTGGAGGATCAGTTCGGCTATCGCATTGGCCAATCCAGTGTTTGGTGGCGGCTTCCATGCCGTGCAGGTTCAGTCGATCTGGGACAGCTTCAAGGCTTCCTCGGGCTTGCTGGGCTTTCTGCATCTGCCTGTGCCGGAGTTCTCGGCCAAGGCCGCCCACAGCATCTATTTCGAGGTGATGGGTGACCTGGGCTTTGTGGGTCTGGGTCTGTTTTTGCTTATTCTGGTCAGGGCGCTCTGGAGCCGGCGGGTCATCAAACGCGCAACGGCCCGGCTTGGCTCGCCATATCAATGGGCGCGCGACATGGCCGACATGCTCATGTTGGCCGTGCTGGCCTATATGGTGGGCGGTGCGGCTGTGAGCCTGGGCTACTTCGAGGTGATCTACATGGTCGTCATGCTCATGGAGCTGTTGCGTATCCACGTGACGCGAGCAGTGGCCCCCATGCGCCGGGAGGTGATGTCGGAGGTAGGAGGGAGGGCATGATTTCGAGGCTGGTTCTGCAATCCCTGTCCAAGGACAAGCTGTCGGTATTTCTGTTCCACAAGGTGCCACAGCAGTGCGACCCGCTGGTGCCTGCCGATGTGAGCATGGCCCGGTTCGAGCACTTGCTGGACCACACGTTTTCCCAGTTGCAGGTGCTGCCACTGGAAGAGGCTATTACGCGCTTGCAGACAGGCCGCCTACCAAGGCGTGCAGCCTGCATCACTTTCGATGACGGCTATCCTGATTGGCTGGCGGGGGTCGCCCCTGCATTGTGCAGGCGTAACCTGCATGCCACCTTTTTCATCACCTCGGGCCAATTTGACGGCATACCCCTGTGGCACGAACGCATCCTGGCGGCGCTGCGCCGCCTGCCGGGGCCGTTGCTGGACCTTGGCATCCCTTTTTTACCGGCGCAGCCTGTGGTCACTATGGATGACCGGCGGCGCCAGGTGCAGCGGCTGGAACAGGAGTTGAAATATCTCACTCTCCATCGGCGTGAGCAGATCCTGCAGCAGTTGGAGGCTGCTGCAGGTGTGCAAGCAGCCGACGTGCCGGTGATGAGCGAGAACCAGCTGCGCAATTTGCACAGCCAGGGTTTTGATATTGGTGCCCACACAGCCTTGCACCCCATCCTGGACTACTGCAATGCCGAGGAAGCTGAGCGTGAGATTGGCGGTGCTCGTGAACATCTGCAAGCCATAGTGGGCGGGCCGGTGAATGGTTTTGCATACCCCAATGGCCGTCCCTATGCCGATTTCTCCCGCTTACATGTGGACGCCGTGAAGCGTGCTGGTTACCGTTACGCTGTCACCACTCATTGGGGGGTGGCAGACGCGTGCACGTCGCCGTTCCAGATTCCGCGCTTCACTCCGTGGGCCGAGCGCGATTGGCACGTGACCTATCAACTGGTACGCAATTTGATGACGGAACCGATGCAGGTGCCAGAGGCGGCTGTATGAGCATTGCAGCACCACTGAAGGACGGTTTGCGCGCAATGCTCTATCGCTGCGGTGTACTGGGGGCGTGGCACCGCTGGCGCAATCGCCGTGCCCTTACGGTGCTTATGTTCCATCGGGTGCTGCCCGCCGATGACCCGGCCTTTGCTCTCGCCGAGAGGGAGTTCACCTTTACCCTTGGTGGCTTTCGGCGCACGCTGGACTTCGTGCAGCGTCACTACAGCGTGGTGAGCCTGGGTGACTTGCAGGCCGCTCGCCAGGAGCAACGACCTCTGCCCCCCAACCCCATGCTGATCACCTTTGACGATGGCTGGCGTGACACATTGACCCATGCAGCCCCCGAATTGGCCCGGCGTGGCCTGCCGGCGGTGCTGTTCTTGGCCAGTGAGGTTGTGGTTCTGGACAGCCCGCGCTGGTGGCAAGACGCGCTGGTGGCAGCACTGGCAGGACCTGGAGCATTTACCCGGCTGTGTGCGGCCGCGGGTTGGGCCGAGGCGCCTAAGGGAAGCGCCAGCCAGGCCCTGGCGGCACACTTGGGGGCCATGTCGGAGGCCGGGCGCTGGGCGTGGTTGGAGCAGCATGCTCCAGGTGTCCGGGACCATGTTGAAGAGCGACAAATGGTGACGCTGAGCGAATTGAAAGCTTTGAAAGCGGGTCGACTCGCCATCGGAGGGCATGGTCACACGCACAGCCCCTTGACCCTGTCTACAGATCCTGAAGCTGAGTTGCAGGCCAGCCAGCGCATGCTGGGCGAGTTGAATCAACCAGTGCGAAGCATGTCGTTTCCGCACGGAGCCTGGTCCAGTGAATTGGCCGCTGCGGCAAGAAAGAGCGGGTTCGAGTGGATATTCACCAGCGATGCCGTGTTGGCAGATTTATCGCGTTGGCCGAGTCCGCTACCCGCGCTGGGACGTATTCACGTGCCTGAGAATGCCTGGACCTGCAGGACGGGCGACATTGATCCCGCTCGCCTGGCCACGTTTTTGTTCTTTCGCCCATTGCAGTCCCATTGATTTTTATGCCCATGAATACCGACCGCCTGCGCATTCGACGCAAAGCCTTCAATATGTTGACTGCGGCGGAGCGCGATGGGTGGGCACGGCTGCTCGGGGAAAGCTCCTCTTCGCGCTGGGCATTTCTGTCACTTACTTATGCGGAGGCGGTGAACGCCACCGTCGGCCCCGTGGATGTGCTGCTGTGCTGGCATGACGACGAATTGGTGGGCGTAATGCCGCTGCAACGTTCGGCCGGCTGGCTTGGACGCCTGGGCCTGAGAGAGCCGGTGGGGCGCCAGATGACCGACTACTTCGGCCTTCTGGCACGCCCGGGAGTCAGGCTGGAGTGGCAGTCACTGCTGAAGGCGGCTGGCATACCGTGCCTGTATTTCACACACCTTGACGAAAGCCAGACGGTCCACGGTCTGGTCGGAGGTAGCCCGAGGACGGGGCTGCGCACACACATCCATCCCGATGGCGGAGATGTCTATTGGGAATTGCTGCGATCCCGGAAAAGAAAGGTTGTTAGCGAGATTGAGCGGCGCGAGCGCAAGTTGGTAACGGAACACGGTCCACTGACGTTCGAGATGCAATCTGCTGCACCCGCACAGGATCTGGAATCCCTGGTAGCGCTGAAAAACGCGCAATACCTGCGTACTGGCCATGATGGCGGCGCGTTGCTGAACCCAGCCAATGTGCAGATGCTGAACCATTTGCTAGCGTCTTGCGATCCTCTTTGTCTGCCTCGGCTCAGCGTGCTGCGTTGTGGCGAGCAACTGGTGGCAGGCCATTTCGGCCTGCAGTGCGGGCCGCTGCTGCATTATTGGTTTCCTGCCTATGACAACCGGCTTGCCACCTATTCCCCCGGACGTGTGTTGTATCGGCACATTCTGTCAAAGGCACGGGATTACGGCGTTGCCTGCATAGACCATGGCGAGGGTGATAGCGTGGCCAAGCGGGACTTTGCCAACGATGAGCACCAGTATTTCAAAGGTTTGGTTCCGGCCAGCCTGTGGGGTACGGGATTGAGCCTTATCCAACGGGCGCGCTGGCGCTTTGCCATTTGATCAGTGGGGCGATGGTCTTGCATGACCAGCCCAATAGGACAGCGCAATATAGGCCAGACAGCGAAGGGGACGATGTCCGCGCTGCAGCGCGTGCCAAAAGGCAGCGCGAGCGATGACTCTATCCCCGTGCCAGTAATGGGCATAGGCGTGGTCGAAGTACACGCGAGCAAGCCGCTCGTCGAATGATCTCGGTGTGAGGCTCTGATCATTGAACGTCTTCAGTCCCCACCGCATGGCTGCCGCCTTGAGTAGATTAACCAAGTGATTATCGGAAGATAGCCGGTGCATGGCACTGGCGCCATGGATGCGATACAGGGCTACGGGGCCGTTGAGCGAATGCATTTCAGCCACCCGCGAAGCCTTGAGCCAGAAATCGTAGTCTTCACCCTGTCGCATGGCTTCGTTGAACCCGCCGATCGTCTCGTAAACAGAGCGCCGCACCACCGCTGTGTTCATGCCGACCAACAAGCCATTCAGCAGCCTGGTGTACAGCCAGCCCGACCGTTCGGGATCGGCATGGGTGAGATTGCCTGCGTCCCGCATGAGCGAGCTGGCTGGCGCAAACGCTCCGCTCGGCAATGCCTGCCATCGAATGAACTTGCCAAAGACGACGCCCACTTTCGGATGTGCGTCGAAGTAATTCACCTGTGCCTGCAACTTGCCGGGGAACCAAACGTCATCGGCATCGAGAAAGGCCAGCAAATCACCCCGGGACTGTGCCATGCCCACATTGCGAGCCCGCGACACGCCCGTCCCCGCCAAGTGAATCACGCGGATGCGTTTGTCTTGAAGAGCGTACCGGCTGTAGTCATCATCTGTGGATCCATCGTCAATCAGCAGCAGTTCCAAATCTGTGAACGATTGCAGCAGCACACTGTCGAGGGCCTCCTGCAGGTAGTCCTTGCCATTGCGTACGGGAATGATGACGGAGACGCGAGGCTGGTTCATGGGCTGGTTCCGGGAGCGGCATCTTTTCGGGATTTATGCGCTTTGCTTGGCGGGGTTGGGTGTACAGATGGCGAGCAGCGATTGTGTCTGCGGGCCTCATCATTGCCACTTGCTACGGGATTCACGGGTTTCGTCGCCGTTGCATGAGGGTGTGCTGCATTCGCTTGAGTTCATCCGCCATGGGCAATGACAACAGGAAGCAGCCAGCCAAGAACGCCAGCATGGCGCAGGTGCCTGTGACGACGATGGCAATCCAGGGGGCAACGTCTTGCGGCAGCATCTGGCGTATGCCCAGGCAGACGCAGCCCACCAGCAGAGCTTGTATCACCAAGGACATCGTGCTCCTGGTCCATGCAGTCCAGCGCAGACCCAGGTAACGCTCGTGAATCCACAGATAGTACGGTACGCTCAGCAACTGGCCGAGCGCCACTGCCAGTGCGAAGGTGTGCAGGGTGCCGTCCATGAGCCAGACGGCACATGCGACCTTGGCTGCCACCAGCACGGCGTTGGGTCCGATAGCGGCATAGGGCTTGCCGACACCGGTTAGGGCTGGGGCGCTGAGAGTGAATAGACTGCTGATCGCATAGGACAGGCATAGCCACGGAATGGCGGGTACGGCCTCCAGCCAGGCGCGGCCGTAGAGCAGGCTCACGATGTCATGGGCGAGCACTGCGATGGCGGCGAGCGCTGGCAGCATCAACGCGTTGATCAGCGAACTGGCACGGAGGTATTCACCGGCTACAGGCCCATGGGTGTGGTGCACCTTGGCCATATAGGGCAGGGCGAAGAAGTTGACCGTAGGCAGCAATGCTGTTCCTACCATGTTCACTGTGGAGTTTGCGCGGCTGAATAGGCCTACCGCGGCAGGCGTCATCCAGCGCCCGAGCAGGATGTCGGGCAGGGCGTTGTCCGCCGCCTTGAGCAGGGCGGTCAACAGGTTGCCCAGCCCAAAATGAACAATGTCATGGAGCTGGCGGAAACCTGGCAGCCAGGGAAGTGGGCGATCGACCACCCAGCGTGCCATCGCTCCGGAGACAATGATGTTGACCAGATTGGCCCAAGCCATGGTCATGGCACCAAAGCCAGTCAACGCCAGTCCCACCGAAGAACCGAAATACACTACCGAGGTGACTGCCGTTATGCGAGCTGACTTCTCTACGGCCATTTCACGCGACAGGATGGCCATGGGGATGGCCCCGAACGGAATGAATACAAAGCCCAGGGCCAACACCTGTACTACGAGCAGAACCTGGGCCTCATGGAAGAAGTGCGCCCAGTAGGGCGCACTAAAAAACATGGCTGCCGCGACACTCCAAGAAGTGATCAGCAGCACGCCGAGCGCATTGCGCAGGGTATCGGGCGTGAGTTCCTTCTCGCGCTTGATGAATGCGGTGACGCCAAAGTCGCGAAATACATGGGCTACGGCCATGAGCACTGCGCTCATGGAAAAAATGCCAATCTCCTTGGGAGTGAGCAGACGGGCCAGCACGATCGACAGCACGAAGTTGGCGATCAGGGCCAAGTTGCTGACGACAAACTGCAGGGCGACTTTTTGACGAACCGAGATCACGTGGGCAATTGTGCTGAAGCTCTGGATACTACCGGCTCAGGGCTCGCATGCGCGGTTTTTTTCCCTTGGTAGGACGTGTCGTGCTACAAATTTCGTATGGTCTGGATGCTGAGTCGATATAGTCGCACGACGCTTGAGTCGAGGCGGCCTCGTCCGGCATCCTGGTGTATCTTCGTCGGGAGAGCACGCGCGCATATGTGAAGTCGCGCTGTGATGAATGAAGGAGGCTCTGGTCACGCATGGTCGTGCATGAGCACAAATCAAGCCATGGAAAAAAGGTCAATTGAATACCGGCGCGGAATGGGCAATTGGGAGGCCTGGGGTGACGATGTCGAACCCATATTTCGTGCAGCAGAGAAGTGGTCCCACGCCCTGGCAGGGGTGCAGCGCCCTTGGCTTTGCTGGAATGTGGATGCCGACTGGTGTCTCCTGCAGCAGCGCTTGGTGAAAAGCGCAGGCTGGACTCCAGTGGTGGGCTTCGATCCACGAGTTGGCGTGCCCGAGCATGTGGTGCCTGAAGCGGTGGTGGTGGACTTCAACGCTGATCTCAACTTGCCGGTGTTGTACCCGCACTTTCCCCTGGAGTTTGCCTTTCTGTTCGTCGAGCGCATCGCATTCTGGCATTCGGACTTGCTCTTGCCAGAGCCAAAGATGCGCGAGGTGGCCGAACTGTTCGCTGCACTGCCTAATGGTTCGACCGCTGCGGTTGATACTGCAGGCTGGCGTGATCTCTTTTCCTTGAGGCACCGCCGCTATTGGGAATTGATTGGCTGCACCACACGAGCCGCTAGCAGGGATCAGTATGAAAAAGGCTGTGGCTGGTGGCTGAACTTCCAGTCGCACCGGAATAGGGCGGTGAATGCTGACGACCAGAAATTGCTACAGTACTACTGGGATCACGGAACCGGAATTTATTATTGGAGGCGGCGGCATGGTGGGCGTGTACTGTCGCTGAAGGAGGGGGATTTCAGCTCTGGGCATTTTTCACAGATCAAATTTGATGGATACAAGCGTGTGTCTCCAAATAATGAATTTCGAGAGCTTTCTCGCGATCTAAGTAATAATTTTGAGCTCCGGGAGTGTGCTGAAAGGATCGGTATTGCGCACTTGTTGTAATGTGAGTGGGTAATATGTCTGAATATCTATTGCTATGTTTATCATGGAATAAATAAAAAAAGGCGCCGGACGGCGCCTTTTTTATGTTATCAACCATATTTTTGGCTGAGTGCTCGTTTTGTTGGTTTTGCTTATCTTGGAACAATGGCCCAGGTGGGGTTGTTGAGGAAATCTTTATCCATTGAGGGAGTTTTGGATTTCCATAGGGTGTATGCAGTATTTGCATTTGCAATCCCGAGGTTCGATACGGCGGCAAGCATTGCGCGTGCATTTGCTGCATATCCACCCGACCATGTCGGGTAGCCTTCGTATTCAAGAGAGCTATTGCAGATGACACCTGGGAAATTGACCTGTGCAAGCTCGCTCCAGCTCGTGATCCACTTATTGCTGGAGTTTTTGAGCTGTAGGTAGTAGGCTGGAGCTTTGGCGAGGCAGAATCCTTGCGCCTCGTTCAGGAAGCGCCCCACCCCAAATTTGCTGACCCAATTAAGTAGCTCCATGGCCCGTGGTTCGCCTGCTTCCGCATGCTGGGCCATAACGATGGCCCAGAAATCATTCTGCCATGGTCCGACTTGAGTTGTGGCATACGGGTTTACCGGAGAGCCCATGGGTGAAACATCTGCCAATGGGGAGACAACCCAATTCTGGTAGAACCATTCGAGATTGTTAGAAAGACGACGCTGAAAGTAGGATTTCATTGCGTGCGAATCCGGGATGATGCGAGAGGCCTCCCCCAGCGCACGCATTGTCCAAGCTTGTCCGCGAACCTGATCCTCCCACAATAGTCCCTGGCCATTTCCTCGATATCCGGGGCTCATTGCCGTCAGATTCCACGCAGCCCAGTATGTCAATTCATCCTGGAAGAATGCATCGCCGGTAATCAAATATGGCACGTAGGCATAAGAGGCCTGATGTCCCGTATCTGGTTCCCAGATGGTGGAGCCATTGACAACGGCTGGCAGTGCTGGCTGCGAGGTTCCACGCAGCGTTGACACATTTGGATATCGGTCGAGATCGAGTGGTTGATTGGACGACTCGTCGCGATAGTGAATAGGGACGGCACCGGCCACATCGGCGTGGGCTAGCATGACCTCTCTCATTCGGTCATCCTGAGAAATGAGGTACATGGCCGTCCATTGCGGCACGGGGCCAATTTCAAACCGACCACCTGTGGTCGGGAAATAGGCCGCCATCATCAGATTGGCCATAGGGCCAAGGCTGGCTTGGGACGTTTTGCTTTGCGTGTATTGCTTGTAGAAGTCAGAGAGCACCGTTTCTGGAATGCTCAGGCTGAGGTCATAGTTCCAAATTGCCTTGCTCGCCATGAAATACGGCATGTTGTGGCGTACGCGCGCCTGCGGCTCTGCTGAGGCACCGGTCCACAGCACCTTGTGCCAGCGGGCGTGGTGGTAGTGGGTGAACTTGGGCTGGGTGTAGATGGTGCTGCCGTTGCGCTTGACGGCGAACGAATAGGTAATGTTTCCGGGGTTGGCCGTCCAGGTGCGGGTGTTTTCCATCACCACGTCGGTGCGAATGCGTTGGCCGCCGTCCACCAGACGGGTGTGCAGCCTGGCCGTCAGGTGCGGGTGCGTGACACCGGTGGCCTTGTTCTTGAAGGGCAGGGCCACGGTGTATTCGTTGGCTACTGCGCCGGACAGGCGGTGGCCCGTATTGTTGGCGATTTGTTTGACCAGGTCGGCCTGGGGCTGGGCCACCAGGGTGGTCACGCTGCCGTTGGCGTCATACACCTGGGCTTCGAGTTCCAGGTTCCAATCCGGATTGCTGGGAACGCTGGGGGTACTTGTGGATTTGGCGCCGCGGTAGAGATTGATGATCTTGCTCTGGCCAGGCTGCAGGTTGCTCAGTTGAGCGCTGAGGACGGCAAAGCGGGCCGAGCCGTCACGGTGCGATGCAATTTCGTCTGCTTGCAGTGGGATGGTGGCGCCATCTACCTTGGCCACAAGCCCTTGGGTGGTGAACTGCCAGTCCCCAGCCTTGAACGGCTGTCCAAATGTGACGGGCACGGAGGCCTGGGCTTGGGAACCGGTGGATGCGATCTCTACGCAGGTGAGCGCATCGGCAGCGCAGCTAAAAGGCGCCTTCGGGATCAGAGTGGGCGCAGACGGTAGTGTCGGGGTCGTAGGGGATGTGGTTGGCTGTGACGGCTGGGTCGACGATGTCGTTGATGAAGACGACGATGCCACGGGCCTGAACGTAATCGACGTAGACGCTGCGCTCGTTGTGATCGGCGACATCGCCTCTGCAGCCAATTCGCCGCCGTTGCTGCCGCCTCCGCAGCCCGACAACGTGGCCAGGACCAGCAGGCCCGACAATGGCTGGTGGTAGCGGCCCTTGGAAAACTGGGTCCGAATCAGTGAAGTTTTCATATGTGGCTTTTGGCACTCAATGTGGATGCGTTCAGGTACTTATCGGCATGCGTTTCGACCGCTGTAGCCGTGATGCCGGGTACTAAGAGGTAGGTATGGGGGTGGTTTCCCTAGGGTAGAACCGCTCAATGAGCGATTGCAGATGGTTGTGGCCACGAACGAGGCGGAGCCCAGCCCAGGGAGCGACGCATTGTCTGGGTAGGTGCAACGCAAGGCGTAACTGGTTGTCGCGGCAAGGAATTGCTGGGATTTCCAGTGTTACTCGGGCCGTAGCTTCGCCTAAGTCGAATGATGCGAGAACATAATTTTTACTATCGAAACGACTGCACACATATAAGATGACCCGCTGTATTTCAGATGAGAATGCAACGGAAAGGGCTGTGCAATGCGCGCCGTTTGTGGAGGGAGGTTGCGTGCTCGGCGACGTTTTTCAGTCTGAGGCCTGGTTTGCCAACCTGCTGGCCCATGGCTTTGAGCGGCCTCCGCGCGGGCACTGGGCTTTGCCGCTGCCCTCGCGTTCCGGTGAGCCAGTTCACTTGCACCTGATGCAGGAGTCTTCGGCTGGCTCTTTGTGTTCTTTAAGCAACTATTACAGCTGCCTTTATGGCCCGGCAGGCTCGGCCAGGGCGATCCAGGACGTTTCCGCTGCCCGGTGGCAAGCGGCTGCACAGGCCTTGCGACAGTTGCCGGGCAGCAGTGTGTTGCGCTTGCAGCCGCTGGATGCGGACAGCGCGTGGCTGGCGGGGCTGGAAGAGGGGCTGCGCGCCGCTGGCTACTGGACGGATCGGTTTTTCTGCTTCGGGAACTGGTACCAGCCGGTGCCTGGCGGGGGCTTTGCCGATTATTGGCAGCAACGTCCATCGGCCCTGCGGCACAGCGTGGAGCGCGGGCGGCGCCGGCTGGACCGGGCGGGAGGGGCTTGGCACATCGACATCATTGCCGATGCGTCGCCTGGACTGGATGCATGTCTGGCAGCGTACCTGGCGGTGTACGCCCAAAGCTGGAAGTCGCCCGAGCCTTGTCCAGATTTCATGCCAGCCCTGGTGCGCATGGCGGCGCGTGAAGGGTGGCTGCGCCTGGGGGTGTTGTGGCTGGAGGATCGACCCCTGGCTGCACAGGTCTGGCTGGTATGTGGCGGAAAGGCCAATATCTACAAGCTGGCCTATGTGAAAGGGCAGGAAAGGCTGTCCGCCGGTTCGGTGCTGACGGCCGCCCTCATGCAGTACGCCATGGATGTGGATCAGGTGCTGGAAGTGGACTACCTGAGTGGCGACGATGCCTATAAGCGCGACTGGATGGCCATGCGGCGCGAACGGGTGGGCCTTGTGGCGTTTGACCCTCGCCGCCTCTCTGGCCTGCTGGCCGCGGGACGGCATTTTGCGGGGAAGACGCTGCGGCGGCGCTGATCTGGCTGGCAACTTGGCGAGTTTGGGGCCCGACAGTTGTCTCGGTCTTCGGGCAAAAAAAAGGTGGCCGGAGCCACCTTTCATGCGTCTGAGCCTTAGAGGCTTACTTCGCGTTCTTTTGCTTGCGGCGCGATGCGAAGGCCAAGCCAGACAAGCCCAGACCCAGGAGGGCCAGCGAACCGGGCTCCGGAACCTTGGTCACAGACTCGACGTAGACGACCATGTCGTTGTAATCCTTGTCCGAGCCGCCAGTCAGAGAGGTGTCTTCCCATCCCAGGAGATAGCTGGAAGGTCCCCATACGCCAACTGCACGACCAGGGAATTGGACCGTGTCTCCATCGCCCCGATAGCTCACCATTTGCTCATTTCCGCCATTCTGGCTGGCCTGCGAGAAGAATGTGCCTCCAGGGCCGCTCAGGTAATAGCCGAACGTGCTGGAGGTAAACAACATGCTTCCAAGTATGCCGCCGTTGGTGAGATCCACTGCCTTGAATTGATTGGAAGCATCGACGGTGATGGCCACTTGAGCACCGCTGCTGGCGCTGCCAGAAAACAATTGCAACTGGGTAGCTGTGTTGTAGGGGTCGTAAATACCGAACGTATTGATGTTGGCATTCCCGGCGATCTCAAGGATCATGGTGGCAATGGAACCACCAGACGCCTCGATCTGGAACAGTTCTGCGCCAGCTTGATCGGTGTTGACGTTAGGCGCGGCAGACACGGGCGAAGCGCCTGGGCCGCCGTATGCGTTGTTGATGATGGTTTGCAGCGATGTTTCGGAACCGGGCAAAACCGTGGCAGCGAACGCGCCGGTAGACATGGCAAGGACTGCAGAGGCTACCAACGTTTTGAGTGCTTTCATGATGAACTCCTTTGAGTGACATTCCACCGGATGCGGGATGCACTGCCATAAGCATGTTGCGTGCCAAATAATGAAATCAATAACTTACGTGCGCGTGGTCTGTGGGGTGTAAAAAAATCTGACGGTCCTGGCCCTGCTGAAAAGGGGCGCCGCCCGCAGCTGAAAGCTGCGCTTCCTGCCGTTGGCTGTCGCGCCTATGCCATGGCGCCGAGCCACGCCAGCGTCAGGTCTTCCACTTGCAATTGCCAAGCCGGTTGCGAGAAGGTGTGGTCGGCGCCGGCGATGTCGTGCCTGCTCACGCCAGGGCGCTGCAGGGCATGGCTCCAGGCCGGTTGCGTGGCTGTGTACTCGACAAATTCCTGCGCCGTCAGGTCGCGTTCGCTCAGTATGAGAAGAGTTTTGCCCTCAAACGCTTGCCAGGCATGCGCCATACGCTCTTGAAATGAGAGTGAAGGCGCTACTGTATGCCGCATGGCGCGCAGGTTGTTCCATGCGCCACGCAGCGCCGTCAAGCCTACGCCGCCGCTTGCCAGCTTGCGCCAGAAGTCCGGCTCCAGGAGGCGCTGGCGGTAGTAGTGCTTGACCCGCGCGCGGGCCAGGCCGGCTTCGGACCGCACCCAGGGATTGAGCAGGGCCAGGCCGGTCACGCGCGGATCCTGCGTTGCCTGCATGTACAGCAGGCTGGCCGAGGCCCCGTCGCACAAGCCCCAGAGCACGGCGTGCCGAACGGGCGCGGCGCGCAGCATCGCCTCCACGGCGGCTGCAACGTGGGGGGCGGTGTTTTCGAATGGCACGGGCTCGCCGGGACTGTCGCCCATGCCCGGCAGGTCGAAGCGCAGCACGGGGTGGCCGGCGGCTGCCAGGCGGCGGGCCAGTCGCACGAACTGCCGGTGGCTGCCC
>Ga0067045_1029419_pt1 | contig 20937 bp, 26 predicted proteins | sample TerdegcTABiofilm_FD_59184 | JGI IMG/M metagenome (GOLD analysis project Ga0067045, IMG submission 59184) | Combined Assembly of (Gp0054472, Gp0054536) Wastewater bioreactor microbial communities from Singapore -Terephthalate degrading...
GGGTTTTATTCTCAAGTCTCGTGCAAATCCGGCCCGTTTTTGGGCCGCCGTTCTCAACTTGTTCTTTTGGCCTGGTTCGGCGCGCTCGAATACCTCATAGCCCGCGTCGCGCCTACATTCCGCCGATATTCCGCCGACCCAACTGTGGTGTTCAGCCCGTTCTCAAGTTGGCTGTCCCCCTATAATAACGGCTTGTCGGAAGCGGCGGACATATATACGGACACGGAACCTGATGCCGGTCTCTGGGCAAAGAAAAAGGGCCTCGGTAACTACCCGAAGCCCTTGTTCTTTCGTGGTGGAGCTGAAGAGAATTGAACTCTTGACCTCTTGAATGCCATTCAAGCGCTCTCCCAACTGAGCTACAGCCCCACTCGCATGGCAGAAGGTGTGTTTAGCCAACAGCCCCCGGGTTGTCAACACGAAAGCGCACTTTTTTTCCAGGGCCTTGCGCCGGACCGCGCATTGCCTCGGCCGCCCGCTTGGCGTACAAGCGTTCCCAGGGATTCCCGGCCCTCGCCCAGGGCCCCCAAACACCGGACAGCCATGCCCAAAATCCTGCGCCGCCTGCTCCTCAAGACCGTCTGGGTCGCCGTGGTCTTCCTGGGCATCACCGTGGTCAGCTTCTGGGTCATCCACCTGGCCCCGGGCTCGCCCACGGACCTCCAGACCACCATGAACCCCCAGGTCACGCCCGAGGCCCGCGCCCGGCTGGAGAAGCTCTACGGCCTGGACCAGCCCGTGCACGTGCAGTACGCCCGCTGGCTGGCCCGGCTGGCCACCTTCGACTTCGGCCAGTCCGTGTCCGGCGACAACCGGCCCGTGTGGGACAAGATCGAGGAGCGCCTGCCGCTGACCTTCGGCATGAACGTGGCCTCCCTGGTCCTGACCCTGCTCCTGGCCGTGCCCATCGGCGTGCTTTCGGCCTGGAAGCAGAACGGCCCGTTCGACCGGGCCATGACCGTGCTCGTGTTCGCCGGCTTCGCCATGCCCGGGTTCTGGCTGGCGCTGTTGCTCATGCTCTGGCTGGGCATCGCCTGGCCCGTGCTGCCCATCTCGGGCATCACCTCCCTGGACTTCCCGCACCTCTCCCTCTGGGGCAAGACCCTGGACCTGCTGCGACATCTGGCCCTGCCCATCTTCATCTACACCTTCGGCTCCCTTGCCGGGCTCTCGCGCTTCATGCGCGCCTCCATGCTGGAGGTCCTGCGCCAGGACTACATTATGACCGCCCGGGCCAAGGGCCTGCCCGAGCGCACGGTCATCTTCCGCCACGCCCTGCGCAACGCCCTCATGCCCGTAATCACCATCCTGGGCCTGTCCGTGCCCGGGCTCATCGGCGGCAGCGTGATCATCGAGTCCATCTTCGCCCTGCCCGGCCTGGGCCAGCTCTTCTACCAGGCGGTCATGAGCCGCGACTACCCGCTCATCATGGGCAGCCTGGTGCTGGGCGCGGTGCTCACCCTGGCGGGCAACCTCCTGGCCGACGTGGGCTACGGCCTGGCCGACCCGCGCGTGCGCCAGGCCTCCGGGGAGGCGGCATGAGGCCGCTGACCCGGCCCTCGTTCCTCTCGCGCCACGGCCTGCTGGTGCTGGGCCTGGCCCTGGTGGGCGTCATGTCCCTGGCCTCGCTCCTGGCGCCCTGGCTGGCCCCTTTCGACCCCCTGGACATCAACGTGCGGGCCATCCTGCAGCCGCCCTCCTGGAACCACCCCCTGGGCACCGACGCCCTGGGCCGCGACGTGCTCTCGCGCGTGCTCTGGGGCGGCCGCGTGTCGCTCTGGGTGGGCTTCGTGGCCGTTGGCATCTCCACGGCCATCGGCCTGGCCCTGGGCCTGGTGGCTGGCTATTTCGGGCGGCTCACCGACGAGATCGTCATGCGCGGGGTGGACGTGATGCTCTGCTTCCCGTCCTTTTTCCTGATCCTGGCGGTCATCGCCTTCCTGGAGCCCAACCTCACCAACATCATGGTGGTCATCGGCCTGACCTCCTGGATGGGCGTGGCCCGGCTGGTGCGGGCCGAGACCCTGGGGCTCAAGTCCCGCGACTTCGTGCTGGCCGCCCGGGTGGCCGGGGCCGGGCCGACGCGCATCCTGCTCCGGCACATCCTGCCCAACGCCCTGGCCCCGGTGCTGGTCTCCGCCAGCCTGGGCGTGGCCGGGGCCATCCTGGTGGAGTCGGCCCTGAGCTTCCTGGGCCTGGGCGTGCAGCCGCCCGATCCATCCTGGGGCAACATGCTCCTGGAGGGCAAGGAGGTGCTCGGCATCGCGCCCTGGCTCTCGGTGTTCCCGGGCCTGGCCATCCTGCTCACGGTGCTCGGCTACAACCTGCTCGGCGAATCCCTGCGCGACCTCCTGGACCCGAGGCTGCGGCAGTGATTCCGGCCGGTCTTGATTCCGCCCCGGGCCGCGTTTAAGGACCTGGACAGTATGCTCGAACTCCTGCGCATCCGGGACCTGGCCCTCATCGAGGACGCGGAGCTGGAATTCTCCGGGGGACTCAACGTGCTCACCGGCGAGACCGGGGCGGGCAAGTCCTTCATCATGCGGGCCATCGACTTCCTCACCGGCGAGCGCATGGGCGCGGAAATGGTCCGGCCCGGCAAGGACAAGGCCGTGGTGGAGGCGCTCTTCGTCCGGCCCGAGGGCGACCTGGTGCTGCGGCGCGAGCTTTCGGCCGAGACCGGCCGCTCCCGCGTCTATCTGGGCGACCGCCTGGGCTCCCAGGAGAGCGTGCTGGAGCTGCGGCCCCAGCTCGTGCTCCACACCTCCCAGCACGGCCAGCAGAAACTTTTGCAGCCCGCGTACCAGGCCCAGGTCCTGGACGGGTTCCTGCCGGACCAGGGCCTGCTGGCGGAGCGCGACGCGGCCCTGGCCGCCCTGCGCGGCATCGCCGAACGCCGCCGCGAGCTGGAGGCGCGCACCGCGGAGCTCTCCCGCCAGCGCGAATTCCTGGAGTTCCAGCGGGCCGAGATCGCCCGCGTGGACCCGCAGCCCGGCGAGGAAGAGGAGTTGCTGGCGCAAAAGGCCGCGTCCCAGGGCCGCGAGCGCACGGCCAAGGCCCTGGCCGAGGCCCAGGACATGCTCGGGTCCGAGGACGGGCTCAACGCGCAGGTGGCGGCCCTGGCCCGGGACATGGAGGCCGTGTCCGCCCTGCTGCCGGAATTCGAGGAGGACCGCCAGGCCGTGGAGGAGTTCCGGCTGCGGCTCCAGGCCCTGGGCAACCGCCTGCGCCGGGCCGAGGCCCAGGGCGGCGACCTGGACCTGGACGCCATTGAGGCCCGGCTCTACGAGCTGTCCCGGCTCAAGCGCAAGCTGAACAAGACCCTGGAGCAGATCCTGGTGCTCCAGACCGAGATCGCGGAAAACCTCTCTTTTCTGGACTCCTGCGGCCTGGACCTGAAGCGCCTGGACAAGGAGGAGGCGGCCGCGGCGGCCCGGCTCAAGGCCGTGCTGGACACGCTCAACGCCGCCCGCCGCCAGGCCGGGGAACAGCTCTGCCGGGCCCTGGAGAACGAGCTGCGCGGCCTGGGCTTTTCCGAGCACGCCCGGGTGGAGTTTCAGTTCGAGGCCAGCGAGCCCTACCCCGGGCTCAGCGAGGACCGCGCCCGGCTCCTCTGGGTGCCCAACCCGGGCCAGCCGCCCCGGCCCCTGGACAAGATCGCCTCGGGCGGCGAGCTCTCGCGCTTCCTCCTGGCCCTCACCAGCCTGCGCGGCTCCGGGGACCTGCCCACGCTCATCTTCGACGAGGTGGACGCGGGCATCGGCGGCCACACCCTGACCAAGGTGGGCGAACGGCTCAAGGCCCTGGCAGGCAGGCAGCAGGTGCTGCTCATCACCCACTGGCCGCAATTGGCGGGCCTGGCGGACCGGCACTTCCAGGTGAGCAAGGACGTGGAGAACGGGGCCACCTACACCCGCTGCCGCAGGCTGGCCGGAGCGGAAATCCAGAGTGAGCTGGCGCGAATGAGCGGCAGCGGGGCGTCGCCTCGCGCCTGACCGTCTGCCGCAACAGCCTTTTTCCCCGCAGGCCGTTCAAAAAGCGCGCGGGCAAGGCGCGAAAAAACCGCAAGCCCGACGCGTAGCTCTCCTACGCGAGGGTTTGCGGTTTTTGCAGCAACGCCGCCAGCGCGGCTTTTTCAACGGCCTGTCACGCCACCACCCAGACCGCGCAGTCCTTGGCCAAGTGCATGACCTTGGTGGACACGCTGCCGAACAAAAACTCCTCGGCCTTGGACACGCCGCGGCGGCCGATGACCACGGTGCCGTAGCCGCCCTCCACCATGACCCGCACCACGTCCCGGGCGATGCTCGTGCCCAGGCTGCACGAGGGCGCCTGGTTCTGGGGCGAACGGCAGCTGGGCAGGTATTCGCTGCCCACTGAATCCGGCGGCAGCCCGGCGGCCTTGAGCGCGGCCTCGGCCCGGGCCAGGGCCTGGCGCACGCCTGCGGCCTGGGTTTCGCAGGCCTCTTTCCAGGCCGCTTCGGTGGCGAAGAAGTCCCGCTCGGGCAGGCGCTCCACGTAGAGCAGCCGGACCTGGAAGCCCGGGGCAGCGCCCAGGACCCGGCCCACGTAGTCCACGGCCCGCAGGGCGTTGTCCGAGCCGTCGAAAGCCACCAGGATGCGCTTCTCGTTCATGGGGTCCTCCTAGAGCAATGCGCGGCAGGCCCGCAGGTCGCCGGTGAGCTCCTCCACCGAGTCGTAGAACACCTCGCTCCCGGCCGAGAAATGCAGGAGCACGCGGTTCAGCTCCACGGGGATGTACGGGTGGAGCTTGCGCAGGTTCACCAGCCGGTTGCCGAAGACGATGGACATGTCCGCGGGCGAAAGGCCCGCCACCACCTCGGCGGGCATGTCCAGCGGCGTGGGCGTGCCCTTGGCCGTGAGAAAGACCAGGATGTTGCCCAGGCCGAAGAGGTCCAGGCCGAAGGGGTTTTCGTGGAAGTCAAAGGCGTAGTCGAAGTCGATCCAGCGCCAGCCCCCGCCCTGGTATTCCACGAAGATGTGGTCGCGCCGCACGTCGCCGTGCTTCTCCCCGCGCTCGTGCAGGAAGCGCAGGGCCTCGCAGGCCCCCAGGTACTTGTCCAGGACGGCCGGGAAGTGCTCGCGGAAGTAGGTCTCGTGGTCCACGGGCAGGTCCTCGATGAACGTGTCCAGGCGGCGGCCCTGCACCACCTCCAGCACGCGCACGTTGTGCCCGGCCTCGTCCGTGCAGGTCTCGCCCTGCATGAAGCGGGGGTCGCCCTTGACCATCTCCAGGATGCGCGACTCCTTCTGCGGGCTGCGGTAGCAGTGGGCCTCGAACGTCCCGATGCGCACCGGGAACTCCTCGAAGAACTCCAGCTTGAGGATGCGGCGTTCGCCGTTTTCCAGGCAGCGGCAGCGCTTGACCCAGAACTTGGGGTCCTCCAGGCCGAAGCGGCGCTCGGCCTCGTCGCGCAGCACGAGGTAGTGGCGGCCGCCCACGCGGATCACATCGCCGTAGCCGATGTCCATGAACTGGGCGGTGTCCGTGACCACCCTGCCCGCGTGCTGGAGCGGGAAGTCCGGGGCCAGCCCGGCCAGGAGCGGGGCGGCGCTTTCCATGCGCTCAGCGGCCCAGCAGGGCGTTGCGGAAATCAGCGCCCGGGCCGGGATGGTCGCCGATCCAGCAGGCCAGCACCGCGTCGGCCGTGGCCTTGCCGCCCTCGAGCACGCCCTTCATGACGCCCGCCACCTCCACGGAAAGACCCTGGCCCGGCAGGTAGAGAAAGACGATGTCCTGGCCCTCGCGGATGTTGGGCATGAAGGCGCAGAGCGCGTCAAAGGCCGCGCGCACCTCGGGCCCGGCCGCGGGCGTGTTGGCCAGAAGCCCGTCGCGCCAGCCCTGGCAGAGGTCGTCGCGGCCCACGTCGCGCAAAAAGTGCATGACCATCTTGCGCGGGGCGTCCGCGGCCAGCACGGCCTGGGCCTCGGTGCTCTTCTCGGCCACGTAGAGCCCGGCCACATAGACTTTGAAGAAATAGGCCTTGCGCAGGGCAATGCCGTTCAGCTCGAGCTGCCTGCCGCCTGCCTCGGTCCAGTCGGGCAGGGCGTAGCCCCCCACCGCGGCGGCCCGGCCGGACACGGCCGGGAGGAGAAAAACCAGAACCAGGACCGCCACGCGCAACGCTTTCATGCATCCCCCTTCTCGGTTTGCGCATCCTCTTTCACGAACAGCTGTTCCATGATCTCCGGGCCCCAGGGCGCTGCCGGGTGCTCCTGGCGCAGGACGAAGCCGTGGCGCTCATAAAGGGCCCGGGCCCCGTCCAGGCCCCGGAAGGTCCAGAGATGCACCCGGCCGTGCCCGGCCCCGCGGCAGAAATCCAGGGCCTTGGCCAGCAGCAGGCCGCCCAGGCCCCGGCCCTGGAAACGCTCCTCCACGATGAACCAGCGCAGCCGGGCTCCCAGCTCCGGATGGCCCAGGCCGTCCACGGCCACTCCCCCGGCAAAGCGGTCGTCCGCCAGCGCGGTCCAGAATCCGTCGCGGCCTGGCTCGAAGCGGGCCATGAACTCGCTGAGTTCGCGGCCCACCTGGGTCTCGAAGCGCAGGTCAAAGCCCCAGCGCTCGGCGTAGTAGCGCGCGTGCAGCTCGGTCAGCAGCCCCAGCGCGCCGGGAAAATGGCCTGCCAGTCGCAGCCGGTCCGCCAGGGTCTCCTGCATGGCCCTTCCCTTCCGCCTAGCCGCGGCGGGGGTCCGGGACGCGCAGCCGCCGGGGCGGCACGGGCGCGTCCACGGGATAGATCGGGTTGGCCCGGGTCCACCAGCCGGGCACGGAATGGTCCGTGAACTCCACGCGGTGCACGAACTTGATGCTCTTGTAGGCCAAGTCGAAGGGCGCCACAACCCGGGCCGGGGCCCCGCGGTCGTGGGGCAGAGGCGCGCCCTCCAGGTCCAGGGCCAGGAGACAGCCCAAGTCCGGCCGCAACAGCTCGGACAGGGGGAAGGACTCCACGTAGTGGTCCGTGTCCGGCAGGCGGCTTTTGGTGGGGGTCAGGGAGTGGAACACGGCGTGGGTGGCCGCGGGCTTGAGCCGCACCTGGGCGAAGAGGTCCGGGAAGGCCACGCCGGACCAGGGCACGTCCTCCACGCTCCAGCCCTCCACGCAGTGGAAGTCCACGGTGTGCGCGGTCCGGGGCAGAGCCCGCAACTGGGCGTAGGAAAGCTCCACCGGCGACTCCACCAGGCCGTCCAGGCGCAGGACAAAGGGCGAGCGGCGGCCGCCGGGCCAGACCAGTTCGCCCTGGGCCGGGTCGAAACGGAAGTCGTCGGCGTCCACGGTGCGGGTGGGGAAGCGGTCGATCACCGCGGCCCGCAGGCGGGCGGGCAGCAGGCCCCAGGCCAGTCCGGCCAGGGCCGCGCAGCCCGAAAGGAGCAGTTTGAGCGCCGAGCGGCGCTGGATGGTGCCGGCCATGCGTTCCTCCATGTCCAGAGGATAACGCCGGATCGGGTCCAGGCAAGGGCGGCCCGCAGGCCCGTCTAGCTGGTGATTTCCGTGCCGATGCCAGAGTCCGTGAAGAGTTCCAGGAGCACGCAGTTCTCCACCCGGCCGTCCAGGATGGCGGCCTTCTCCACGCTGGCCAGGGCCTCCAGGCAGCAGCGGATCTTGGGGATCATGCCGCCGCTGATGGTGCCGTCATCCATGAATTCCAGCGCCTTGCGCATGGAAAGGGAGCTCACCAGGTTGCCGCCCTTGTCCAGGAGCCCGGGCACGTCTGTGAGCAGGTAGAGGCGTTTGGCGTTCATGGCCGAGGCCACGGCCCCGGCCACGGAATCGGCGTTGATGTTGTAGGTTTCGCCCTGGGCGTCCACGCCCACGGGCGCGATGACCGGGATGAAGCCCTCGGCCTGCAGGGCGTTGATGAGGCCGGTGTTGATGCGCACCACCTCGCCCACCTTGCCCAGGTCGATGATCTCGGGCGGGGCGTCCTTGCGCTCCACGGCCAATTCCTTCTGCTCGGCCTCGATGAGCACGCCGTCCTTGCCGGAAAGGCCCACGGCCCGGCCTCCGGCCTGGTTCACCAGGTTCACGATGCCCTTGTTCACCTGGCCCACCAGGACCATCTCCACCACGTCCATGGTGGCCTGGTCCGTGACCCGGTAGCCCTGGCGGAACTCCGAGGAGATGTTCAGGGCCTTCAGCATCTTGCCGATCTGCGGCCCGCCGCCGTGCACCACCACGGGGTTGACGCCCACGTACTTGAGCAGCACCACGCTCTGGGCGAAGCTCCGCTTGAGCGACTCGTCGATCATGGCGTTGCCGCCATACTTGATGACCACGGTCTGCTGGTAGAACTGGCGGATGTAGGGCAGGGCCTCGATGATCATGCGGGCCTTGAGCTGGTTGCGCTCCATGTCCGCGCACGGGGCCTGGCCGCTGGTCGCGTCGCTCATAAAGCCTCCCAAGGGCTTGTGTCTGCGGGATATACTCCCCTGAAGCCCCGGGTCTGTCAACTCGGGGCGGAGAGGATCAGGACAGGACGATGCGATAGACGAAGCGTTCGTAGAGGCGGCAGACCCGCTGGGCGCGGGCCGGGGGCCAGCCGCGGCTGCACAGGCGGCAGTAAATGTGGAGCGGGTTCAAGGTGTGCTGAAGCAGGTCTTTGAGCTGGCGCATACGCGTCCCCCATGACGCTCTTATCGGCTGTTCCCCGGAGCGGGATTAGCCCACCGCCGCTTGCAATGCCCCCTTGCCGGGGGTATTGTCAAGTGGCGGAAAACCACCTGTGCGGAGGAATCCATGGACGACGAACGCCGCAGGCGCACCCGGGTGCGCACCGCCCACCAAGCCCTGCTCAGCGCCGACGGCGCGGAGTTCAGCGTGCGCATCCAGGACCTGAGCCTCAAGGGCGCGCGCACCGGCCCCGTGCCGGAGCTGGCTGCGGGCCGGGAGTGCGGCTTCAACCTGCGCCTGGCCGAGGACATGGTCATCAGCGCCCCGGCCAGGATCATCCGCTCGGACGCCGACGGCCTGGCCCTGGACTTCCTCTCCGTGAACGAGGACGGTTTTCCCCACCTGCTCCGGCTCGTGCAGCTCCACTATGGCGACGCCGAGGCCATTGAGCGCGAGCTCTCCGAACCGGCCTTCGAGCCCTGACCGGCGGCCTCAACGCGCCTGCATGGAGAGCGGCCGCTCCAGATGGCACTCCTCCAGCAGCCGGTCGTCCGCGAAGATATCCCTGGTGGGCCCGTCGGCCCGGACCTTTCCCCGCTGCAGGATGATGGTCCGCTCGCAGAGATCCAGGACCATGTCCAGGTCGTGGGAAGCGATGATCTTGGTGTGCTCGAACGCGCGCAGGAGGTTGATGAACTGCCGTCGCGAGCGCGGGTCCAGGTTGGAAGTCGGTTCGTCGAGCACCAATATGCTCGGCGACATGGCGAGGACCGTGGCGATGGCCACAGACCGCTTTTCCCCGCCCGAAAGCTTGTACGGCGGTCGTTTGGCCAGCCCCTCGCCTCCCACGGTGGCCAGGGCCGCCTGGACCCGCGCCTCGACGTCCTCCTCCGGCAATCCCAGGTTCAACGGGCCGAACGCCACGTCGTCATGGACCGTGGGCATGAACAGCTGGTCGTCCGGGTCCTGAAAGACCATGCCCACCGTGCGCCGGACCTCGGGCAGCGTGCTCCGGGTCAACGGGAAGTCGCCGATGCGCACCTCCCCGGCAGACGGGACCAGGCAGCCGTTCAGGTGCAGCAGAAGCGTGGACTTGCCCGCGCCGTTGGCCCCCACAAGAGCCACGGACTCCCCGTGGTGGATGCGGAAGGACACGCCCGAGAGGGCCTCGGTGCCGTCCGGATAGGCGTAGCGGAGATCCCGCACTTCGACGATGTGGTGACTCACGCCATGATCCTCGTCACGACCCCGCCCAGGATTTGCGGGAGGTTGAAGGCCCTGGCCAGGCCGAAATAGACGAACCAGCCCGCGATGAACGCCACGTCCGTGGAAGTGAACCGGCAATGTCGGACCAGCCGCACCTCGCCATCGAAGCCCCGGCAGAGCATGGCCTGGTGGATGCGTTGCGCCCGGTCCATGGTGCGCAGCAGCAACTGGCCGAGCATGTGTCCGTATATCCGCACCCCGGTGCCTTTGTTGCCGAACGAGCGCAGGTTCCTGGCCCGGACCATGCGCAGGCCCTCCTCCGTGAGCACGAAGATGTAGCGGTACAGGAACAGGAGCTGGGCGGCGAAAATCCTGGGCATGCCCAGCCGCCCCAGGGCCATGCAGACCGGGCTGAAACCCGTGCTGCCCACGAGGATCAACGCCGCGCTGACGGTGAGGCAGAAACGCGTCAGGATGGAGAGGAACGAGATCCAGCCCCCTGATACGGCCACGCTTCCGATGAACAGCAGCGGCGTCCGGTCCAGGAGCGGGTTGAACATGCCCACGAACAGGGCGAACGGCGAGGCGATGAGCAGCTTGCGCAGCAGGTAACCGGCAGGCAGGTCGCCCATGGCGGCCAGCGCCACCGGATACAGCGTCAAGGGCAGCAGGGCCGCCAGTTCGTACCGCCCAAAGGAGACGACCGTCAGGATGAAGCCCATGGCGGTGATCAGCTTGGTGCGGGGATCCAGGCGGTGCAACGGGGTGTCCTGCAGGGCCATCTGATCCAGGGCGCCGATTTCGAAGAGCGTGCGTTCGATATCCACCGCGGGATTCCTCAAAGGAGAAAGGGCAGCGGTATGCGCCCCTGCCCTTCTCCTTATCGATGCGTGCCGCGCAAGGCTACGCCGACTTGTGCCGCGCCTTCAGAAGGAACCCCACGCCGAACGCCAGGAGCAGCGTCAGCGTCCCGCCCAGCAGGCCGGAAACGCTGGTGCCGGCGTCCACGGCGGGCCATGCGGGAGCCTCCTCCTTGGCGGGTTCGGTGCCTGCCCCGGCCGCTTCGGCAGGTTCAGCCTGCTCCGCGCTCTTGAAGCCATAGTCCGGCAGGAAAGCGGTCTTCTCCTGCAGGGCGGCCAGGGAGGCGTGCACGCCGTCGGCGGGGGCCTCCAGCTCCTCCTTGCCGGAGGTCTTGGCCATGGACCACTCCAGGCCGTCGGGGTAGGCCGAGGCGAACCAGGACAGGGCTCCGCCCGTCACCACGGCCAGCGCCACCAGGACCACCAGGACCTTGCGCAAGGACAACCCGGCCGTGGCCGGCGCTCCGGCAGCCATCTCCAGAATCTCGGGCCGGGCCTTCCAGATGAACAGGACTAGGGCGGACGTCACCAGGCCCTCCACAATGCCGATGGCCAGGTGAATGGGCTGCATGAGCACCACGAAGGTGCTGAAGGGCAGTTCGGAAATCCCGGAAAACACGGTCTCGAGGACCACGCCGAAGGCGCCCAGCTGCAGGCCGACGATGGCGCCGATCATGGCGCCGGCCAGGATGCGGCCCTGGGTCGGGTTTTCCCCGACGATCTTCTTGTAGATGAAGGGATAGACGATGAAGCACGGGGCAAAACCCAGGTTGAAGATGTTGCAGCCCAAGGCCAGCAGGCCGCCATCTGCGAAGAAGAGGGCCTGGACGGTGAGCACGGAGGCGATGGTCAGGAAGGCGGCGTAGGGTCCGAGCAGAATGGCCAGGATCATGCCGCCTCCAAGGTGGCCGCTGGATCCTGTGGCCGGGATGGTGAAGTTGATCATCTGCGCGGCGAAGATGAAGGCACCCAGGACCCCCATGAGCGGGACCCGGAAGCCCTCGAATCCATCGCGCATTTTCTTGCAGCAATAGGCCACCAGCCCCGCAGTGGCCGCCCACATGACACCGCCCACTGCGGGAGAAATCAACGCATCCGCCATATGCATGACAACACCTCCGAGCTGGTTGGTTGGGTTTTGGAGTGCGCGCTATTCCCGGATAGCGATGTGTTCATCACATATTTTTTTTATTTTAGTCAATTTTTTTGTTATAACTTTTAAATTAGTAACACATTTCTGCGCCGATCCCCCTTGAAGCCAACAAAAAAAGGGCGGCCGTGGCCGCCCCTTTCACCGCGCAGGAACGGAACTAGTGATGGTGCCCGCACTCGTGGTCGCCGTGGGCGTGGCAGACGATCTGGGCATCCTTGAGCCTGCCGGAAAGCCAGGCCTCGACGGCCTCGCGCACGGGACCGGAAGCCCCGCGCGTGACGCGGATGCCGGCCTGGTCCAGGCGCTGCACCGCGCCCTCGCCCATGTTGCCACCCACCAGGGCCGTGACGCCCTTCTCCACCAGGATGGGGATGAGGTTGGACTTGCAGCCACAGGACGGCGGCGGGGTGAAGCTCTCCTCGCCGGTGATGGTCTTGTTCTCGTCCACGAGGAAGACGGTGAAGGACTGGCAGTGGCCGAAGTGCTCGTCCACCATGCCGTCCCGGGTGGGAACCGCGATCTTGAGCATGTTGACCTCCAAAACCCGGATGCGGGTGTTTTGCTCTGGCAGCGCCCTAGATAACCACTTGGGATGAAAGGTCAACCGAGTGTTTTAGTCGGGATTGGCGAACCGTTGAAAAAAATCGCGGTGGCTGTGCGCTAGCGCAGGACGAGCCAGGCCACGGCCAGCAGCGCCAGGGCCAGCCCGGCCCCGGCGGCGAAGACCGCGGCCAGGCCGAAGCCCGCGAAGACCAGGCCCAGGGCCAGCGGGGCCAGGGTCTGGGCCAGGCGCAGGAGCAGGCCGTTGACGGCCATGACCCCGGCCCGGTTCTCCAGGCCGCCCACCCCGCTCAGCAAGGTGAGCAGGCTCGGCAGGTTCAGGCCCTGGCCCAGGCCGAAGAGCACGATGGGCAGCGCGGCCCACCAGAGCCCGGGCAGCCGCGGCAAGAGGAGCATGGAGCCCAGGTAGAAGAAGAAGGAGGAACGCAAGAGCCCCATCTCGCCGAAACGGGCCGAAAGCCGCCCGAGCTGGGACGCGGCCAGGGCCGTGGCCAGGGAGGCGGCCGAGAGGATCATGCCGATCTCCATGGGGCCGGCCGCGCGCTCGTGCAGATGCACGGGCAGGTAGGTCACGAACACGCCGTAGAGCAGGACGAAGGTGCCCAGGCTCAGGCCGAAGAGCGACAAGGCGCGGCGCGTGCGCAGAAGCCCCCAGGCCGCGCGCAGGTAGGACCCGAAGTCCTGGCGCTCCCGGGGCTCGGGATTCCTGAGCCGCAAGGCGCAGGCCAGGGCCAGGGGCAGGGCCAGGGCCGAGAGCAGGAAGGGCCAATTCCAGCCCAGGTGGGCCAGGATTCCGCCCAGCAGCGGGAACAGGGCCGCGCCCACGGCCTGGACCCCGCCATTGAGGCCCATGGCCGTGACCCGCTCGCGGCCCTCGAACAGGTCGCCGATGAGGGTTCCGGCCAGCACGCTCAAAGGCCCCGCGCCCACGCCCTGCACGGCCCGCAGCAGGCAGAGCGAGAGGAAGCCGCGGGCCAGGAAGCAGGCGCTGCCCGCCAGGCCGAAGAGCACCAGCGAGCCCACCAGGACCTTCTTGCGGCCCAGGCGGTCGGCCAGGATCCCGCCCACCGGGGCCATGACCACTCCGGGCAGGCTGAAGGCCGCGATGACCCAGCCGATGGACCCGGCCGGAATGGACAGCTCGCGGATCATCAGGGGCAGGGCCGGGAGCAGGCTCATGACGCTCATGATGGCCATGAGCGTGACGCCGAACACGAGCAGGAGGTTGCGGTCGAGAACGAGACGGCGCACGGCGGAATCAGAGGGCCGCGTCCAGAAGCATGTTGTCGCGGTGCACGGCCTCGGGATAGGGCGCCTGGCCCAGGATGCACTCGATCTGCGAGGTCTTGCGGCCCATGATCTTGCGCAGGTCGGCCGCGGAATAGTTGGTGAGCCCCACGCCCAGGGCCTTGCCATCGGGACCGGCGATGCGCACCAGCGCGCCCTTGGCGAAGCGGCCCTCCACGGACTTGATGCCTGCGGGCAGGAGGCTCTTGCCGCCGCCGGTCAGGGCGCGGGCCGCGCCCGCGTCCACCCCGATCTCGCCCACGGGGTCGGCGTGGTAGGCCAGCCAGAACTTGCGGTGGGACACGGGCCGCTCCCCGGCCGGAATCCAGGTGCCCAGCGCCTCGCCGTCAAAGACCTTCTCCAGCACGAAGGGCGTGCGGCCCGAGACGATGAGCGAGGGCACGCCCAGCTGGGCGGCGCGGCGCGCGGCCCGCAGTTTGGAATACATGCCGCCCGAGCCCACGCTGGTCTTGCCGTTGCACATGCGCTCCAGGTCCAGGGCGCCGATGTCCTCGATGCAGGACAGGCAGCGGGCCTCGGGATTCTGGTCCGGGTTGGAGTCGAAGACCCCGTCGGCCGAGGTGAGGTTCACGAAGAGGTCGGCCTGGATCAGGTCGATGGTCAGGCTGGCCAGGGTGTCGTTGTCCCCGAACTCCAGCTCGGCCACGGCCACGGTGTCGTTCTCGTTGACGATGGGGATGACCCGCCAGTCCAGAAGCCGCTCCATGGTGTTGCGGGCGTTCAGGAAACGCTGGCGGTTCTTCAGGTCGTCGCGGGTCAGCAGGACCTGGGCCGTGGCCTTGCCGTAGCGGCCGAAGGCCTCGTCGTACTCGTGCATGAGGCGGCTCTGTCCGATGGCCGAGGCGGCCTGGCGGCCGGGCAGGTCGGAGAGCTCCGGCGGCGCGCTGCTGGACAGCCCGCGCATGAAGCCCCGGCCCGCGGACACGGCCCCGGAGGACACCAGCACCAGGTCCAGGCCCCGGTCGTGCAGGGCCGAAAGCTGGTCGGCCAGGCGGTTCACGGCGCGCGGGTCCAGGCCCGAGGCGTTGGTCAGGATGGCGCTGCCCACCTTGACCACCACGCGCCTGGCCTTCTGCATGGCCTCCCGTCTGTCCGCAGCGATGCTCATATGGACCCGTCTTGTACGGCAGCTTGCCCTGCATTTTCAAGGGCAATGACGCGCCGCCAGATTTCCGCCAGCAGATCGTCCAGGCCGTCGCCCTGCAGGGCCGAGATGAAGAACACGGGGAAGCCGGCCTCGCGGGCCTTGTCCTTGAGTCCGGCCAGGGCCTCGCCGGAGAGCAGGTCGATCTTGTTCACCACCCGGATCTGGTCCTTGCGGCCCAGGTCCTCGTTGAAGCGGGCCAGCTCCTCGTCCAGGAGGCGGAAGCCCAGGAAGGGATCGTCGTCCTTGATCTCCTCCACGCTCAGCAGGTGCACGAGAAAGCGCGTGCGCTCCACGTGCTTGAGGAACTTGTGGCCCAGTCCCTGGCCCTGGCTGGCGCCCTCGATGAGGCCCGGGATGTCCGCGATGACCAGTCTGCGGCCCTCGCCGTCATGGAGCACGCCCAGGTTGGGCACCAGCGTGGTGAAGGGATAGGGCGCGATCTTGGGCCGGGCCGCCGAAACCGCGGCAAGGAAGGTGGACTTGCCCGCGTTGGGCAGGCCCAGGAGCCCCACGTCGGCCAGGATCTTGAGCTCCAGGCGCAGGCGCTTCTCCTGGCCGGGCCAGCCCTTGTCCGCCCGGCGCGGGGCCTGGTTGGTGGGCGACTTGAAATGAATGTTGCCGCGGCCGCCGTCGCCGCCCTTGCAGACCACCACGGGCTCGCCGGGCACGGTCAGGTCGGCCAGCAGGCGCTCGGAGCCGTCCTCCAACTCCTCGAAAACCTGGGTGCCCACGGGCAGTTCCAGGACCAGGTCCGGGGCGTTGGCCCCGCAACGGTCCTTGCCCATGCCGCCCTCGCCGTTTCTGGCCTCGTAGCGGCGCTTGAGCCGGAAGTCGAACAGGCTCAGAATGCGCGATGCGGCCATGAGCACCACGTCGCCGCCCTTGCCCCCGTCGCCGCCGTCCGGGCCGCCCTTGGGCAGGTACTTCTCGCGGCGGAAGGACACGCAGCCGTTGCCGCCTTTGCCCGAGATCACCGTGATGCTGGCTTCGTCGATGAACCGCATGGACCCTCTCTATCCTGCCCCGGCCTGCGGAGCCATAAAAAAAGGCAGGGGACGCGCGGCGCGCGCCCCCTGCCCCGCATGTGTCGAACGGGTGCTACGCTTCGGCCGGGAGCACGTGGACCCGGGTCTTGACCTGGTTCTTGCGGGTGTACTTCTCGTACTTGACCACGCCTTCCACCAGGGCGAACAGGGTCCAGTCCCTGCCCACGCCCACGTTCTTGCCGGGGTGGATCTTGGTGCCCAGCTGGCGCACGAGGATGTTGCCGGCGACGACCTGCTGGCCGCCGTAGCACTTCACGCCGCGCCGCTGTCCCTGGCTGTCGCGGCCGTTCCTGGAGCTGCCGCCTGCTTTCTTGTGAGCCATGGCTGAATCTCCTTAGGCCTGGATGGACTTGACCTTCAGGCGGGTGAAGTCCTGACGGTGGCCCTGCTTCTTGTGGTAGTCGTTGCGCCGCTTCTTGTGGAAGACGATGATCTTCTCGCCGCGGGCGTGGCCGAGCACTTCGCAGGCCACCTTGGCGCCCTCGACGTAGGGGGTCCCGATCTTGGTGTCCCCGGACTTGTCCACGAGCAGAACCTTGTCGATGGCCAGCTCGGAACCGGGTTCGGCGGTGAGCAGCTCGACGCTGAACTCGAGGCCTTCCTCGACGCGGTACTGCTTGCCGCCGGTTTCGATGATTGCGAACATTGCATGATCCTCCATCGTTCAGGAAGGGGGAATTTAGCCGCAGAGGGGGTGGGAAGTCAAGCCCCGGCCGGGATTTTTTTCAGGCCCGGCCGCTGCGTAAAAATCCTGCGAATCAAGCATGTTACCACTCAGGCGTCCGGGCCAGGACCAGAATCTCCACCCGCACGGCCCCGGCCCGGCGCAGGCTCAGGGTCCCCTCCTCCAGGGTGGCCCCGGTGGTCAGCACGTCGTCCACCAGGAGCACCCGGCGGCCGGAAACCAGGGCCGGGTCCGCGACAAAGGCCCCGCGGATGTTCTCCCGCCGCATGGGCCCGGAGAGCCGGGCCTGGGGCGTGGTCCGGCGCACCCGGCGCATGGCCTGCGAAGCCAGGGGGATGCCGCTCTCCCGCGCCAGCCGCCGGGCCAGTTCCAGGCTCTGGTTGTACCCCCGCCAGAGAAGCCGCCGCGGGTGCAGGGGCACGGGCACGACGAGCTCGGGCCGCTCCTGCCCGGGGCGGAAGGCCTCCAGGGCCAGGGTCTGGAGCAGCCGCCCCAGGCCCAGGCTGCGCTGGAACTTGTAGCGCAGGATGAGGTCGCGCAGAAGCCCCTGGTAGGGCCCGAAGCAGTGCAGCAGGTCCCAGGGCCGGGGCTCGCGGCGGCAGTCGCCGCAGAGCATGGGCGGCAGGCCGGGGTCCCCGGCCTGGGCCCCGCAGCCCGGGCAGTAGCCGCCCGTCCGGGGGGCCAGACGGCGGGCGCAGTCCGGGCAGGGCCGGACAGGTCCCTCCTGAAGCTTGCCGCAGGCCGGACAGCGGGACTCCAGGAGCCCGAGGCGTCCGAGCCAGCGCGCCGGGCCGGCGGCCACGCTACTCCGCGGCCGAGGCCGCGGCGTGGCGCTCCCAGGCGCCCTTGCCCAGGTTGAAGAGCGCGTCCGTAAGGGCCTGGTCGGCCTCCAGGTCGCCCACCTTGTCGATGCCCTTGCAGGTCAGGGGATCGGTGATCTCCAGGTTGAAGCTGTCCAGAAAGTATTTGAGGGTCAGCAGCGATCCGTCGAAGAGCTTCTCGCCCTGCCTGCGGCCCGCCAGGAGACAGACGTAGGCCGGACGCCGGGGCAGGCCCGCGACCTTGGGGTCGCCCTTGTGCTTGGCGGCCCAGACCTGCTGGCTGCGGTCGATCCAGGTCTTGAAGATGGAGGGCAGGTGATAGAAATAGATGGGCGAGGCGAAGAACACGAAGGGCGCGTCCATGAGCATCTGGAAGAGTTCCGCGGCGTAATCCTTGGCCGCCAGGATGCAGGGGCTCTCGGGGTCCTTCTCGCAGATGCCGCAGGCCGTGCAGGGCAGAATCTTGAGCTTGCGCAGGTAGATCATGTCGGCCTGGCCGCCCGCGGCCTCCACCCCGCGCACGAAGAGGTGCGCGGCGTCGTTGCTGTTGCCCTGGGCCTTGTGGGTGCAGGAGAAGACCGCGGCCTTGGGTGCGCTTTCGTCCATGGGTTCCTCGTCAGATGCTCATGGCCCCGAAGAAGGGGTTGTGGGTTTTCTCGTCACCGACCGTGGTCATGGGGCCGTGCCCGGGGTAGAGGCGGGTCTCCGGCGGCATGCTGAAGATGGCCCGCCGGATGGAGTCCTGCAGGATGTCCATGTCGCCGCCCGGGAAGTCGGTGCGGCCGATGGAGCGCTGGAAGATCACGTCGCCCACGAAGGCCGCCGCCAGCCCCGGCAGGTGGAAGGTCAGGCTGCCCGGGCTGTGGCCCGGGGTGGCCAGGATGCGGCATTCCAGGCCCAGCAGCTCAGTGTCCCCGGGCTCCAGGTTCTCGAAAGCGTATTCCTCCACCACGGGCATGCCCATCATGCCGCCCCGGCCCAGCCAGCTCTCCAGGAGGTAGCTGTCGGTCTCCGAGGCCATGATCGGCGCGCCCGTGGCCCGGGACAGGGCCGCGTTGCCCGCGGTGTGGTCGAAGTGCAGATGCGTGTTCAGGATGCGCTCCAGACGCAGGTTCGACTCCTGGAGAAAGGCCAGCACCGGCCCCGGGTCGCCGCCCGGGTCCACGGCCACGGCGCTGCCGCCGCTGACCAGCAGGTAGCAGTTGGTCTGGAGCATGCCAAGAGGGAACAGGCGGATCTCGGCGCTCATAGGGTCTCCAGCAGCAATTCATCCAGGGGCCTGCGCTCGCCCGAACCTTTCTGGTCCGGCCGTCCCAGGGCCACCACAGCCTGAAGTTCCAGAACCGCGGGATCCAGGCCCAGGGCCGTGGCCACGGCGGGCCCCTGGTTCACTATCTCACCCAGCCAGACCGCGCCCAAACCCAGGGAATGGGCGGCCAGGAGCATGTTCTGGAGGCAGGCTCCGGCGGCCTGATGGTCCTTCATTTCATTGTACATGGCGTCCCGGGCCAAGAACAGGCAGACCAGAGCCCGGGCCCGGCGCACGACATGGCCGTACTTGGTGAGTCCGGCCAAGGCCTCCGCCCGGGCGTCGCCCGCGCGCAGGACCAGGAAACGCCAGGGCTGGTTGTTCAGGCCGCTGGGTGCCCAGCGCCCGGCCTCCAGCACGGCCCGCAACTCGTCGTCGCCGAGCGGTCCGTCCGTGTAGCGCCGGATGCTGCGGCGTTGGCGGATGGCCGCCAATACGGGATTCGTGTGATCCATGGTCTCCCCGGAGGCCAACCCTAGCCCAAGGCGTCCACGGCGGCAAGTTCCCGACCTCCGCCGTGAGAAATTTCATCTTCCGGCGTGACCAGACGGCCGTCCGGCGCGTATATAGGGTGCGGCCCCCTGGAGGGGGAAAGGAAACGGACGGGGCAATGCGAAGCGCGGACGACAACGCGGTGATCCGGGACGTGCTGGCCGGCGACCCGGAGGCCTTCGGCCTCCTGGTGGAGCGCTACCAGCGCCCCATCTACAACCTCATGCTCCGCGCCACGGGAGCGGCGCACACCGCCGCGGACCTGGCCCAGGACACCTTCCTGCGCGCCTACGAGAACCTGGAGCGCTTCCGCCCCGGCGCGCGCTTCTTCTCCTGGCTCTACGCCATCGGCATGAACCGCGCGCGGGACTGGCTGCGGGCCGCGGGACTGCGGCGGGAGACCGGGCTGGAGAGCCTGGACGGCGCGGATTTCCCCAGCAACCCCGGCGACCAGCAGGAACGGCTGGCCGAGCGCCTGGACCTGGAGCGGGTCCACCGGGCCGTGACCCGGCTCCCCCTGGAGCAGCGCGAGGCGCTCCTGCTCCGCTACCGCGAGGACTTTTCGCTCCCGGAGGTGGCCGAGGCCCTCGGCATTTCGCTGAGCGCGGCCAAAATGCGCGTGCACCGGGCCCTGGAAACGGTGCGGCGCGCCCTGGAGGTGGACGGCGATGACTGAGCGCATGCACGACGAAAACCTGCGGAGCGGCGAGCCCGACGCGGCCCTGCTCCAGGCCGTCCGGAAGCTGCCCGAGGCCGAGCCCCCGGCGGGATTCCGCGCCGCGGTGCTGCGGCGGCTCCAGCCCAAGCGACTGCCCTGGTGGCGGCGGGCCTGGCTCTGGGCCCGCACGCCCAGGCCCCTGGCCGTGACCCCCCTGCGGCTGGCCGGCGCGGCGCTGGCCGCCGGCCTCCTGATCCTGGCCGCCCTGCCCCTGCTGCCCCGGCCCCAGGTTCCGGGCGGCGAGACCCCGGCCCACGGCCTCCAAAGCGTGACCTTCGTATTGCCCGACCCGGACGGCCGGATGCGTTCCGCGGCCGTCATCGGCACTTTCAACCGCTGGAACCCCAAGGGATTCGAGATGCATTTCTCGCCGGAGCAGCGGGCCTGGCTGCTCCAGACCAGTCTGGCCGCAGGCAGCCACGAGTACGTCTTCCTCCTGGACGGAAAGCAGCTGCAGCCGGACCCGGGCGCCGCCCTGACCAAGGACGACGGCTTCGGCAACAGCAACTCGGTCCTGCTCCTGGGGAACGGCCATGAACAGAAGCTTTAGCCGTCTGCTCCTCTGCCTGGCCCTGCTCTGGGCCCTGCCGTCGGTCCCGGCCCTGGCCCAGGACGCGGCATCCCGGGCCGCGGACGCGGCCCTGGATTGCGGGGCTCCCGAGGACAGCGTGGCCCGCATCCTGGCCGCCGTGCTGGACGGCCGCCTGAGCCGCGAGGACGGCGTGGCCCTCCTGGAGCCCATGGTCCAGGCCTGCCGCGAGGGCCTGCCGCCCGCCCCCCTGGCGGCGAAGGCCGACGAGGGCCTGGGCAAGTCCGTGCCGGTCCCTGTCCTGCGCCAGGCCCTGGACCGCCGCCTGGACCACCTGCGCTTTGCCCGGGGCCTGCTGGCCCCGCGTGCCCGGGGCGCGGCCCTGCCCCCGGCGGCCCTGGCCGGACTGGCCGAGGCCCTGGAGGCCGGATTGCCGCGCGAAGCCCTGGCCGGACTGGCGGCACGCCAGCCCC
>Ga0067045_1029420_pt1 | contig 20937 bp, 17 predicted proteins | sample TerdegcTABiofilm_FD_59184 | JGI IMG/M metagenome (GOLD analysis project Ga0067045, IMG submission 59184) | Combined Assembly of (Gp0054472, Gp0054536) Wastewater bioreactor microbial communities from Singapore -Terephthalate degrading...
GGGAGATAAAACATCGGCAGGTATCCCCGTTTACGGATTTATGGCGGATCACGGCGAATATCAGGGACAATGGCTGGGGATGGTGGTCTGCTACCGTTGGGAAATGGACGGAATCACCTGCCTACACCTGTCGGACATAGCCAAAATACCCGAAAATCATGAAATAAAAGAATGGGGAAAGATTGATATTCTTTTTATTCCCGTGGGTGGAACCTATACTCTTACAGGCGAACAGGCTCAAATATTGACTGACAAGGTAAATCCGTCGGTAGTCATCCCCATGCACTACGCCGCCCCCGGCATGGACAGAATAAAATATCCCTTAAATCCGGTAGAGGACTTTATAGATGAATCTAAAAAGAACAACAAAGATATAAAATACAGGAGAGAAATAAAATATATAAGAGAGCCGGAAATCAAGGTAAACCTCGAAACTCTGCCCAAAAAGGGAGAAGTCTGGATTCTGTCCCCCATGCTCTAATACCCCCTTTTTGTCAAAAACCGGGTCTGACGGCAGCGGTGAGACCAGGAAATCCCCAAACCCCGTCTCCCGCAAAAGCCCTGATAATAATGATCGGGACTTACGCTCAAAATCGGGGAAACCGGCATGAAATCGCCATCTATTGAAAACAAAATCAGATAGTATATTAAAATTTTCTTATGTTACCTATTAAATTACCTATTATGTTTATATTTTGCCACTTTATTTGATTTTCCCTTATATTTTCGCTTTTTTTGTCCGTGCTGATAGGAATTTCTATTTCAGGAACATCGGGTTTCGGAGATATGAGAATATAATTTTTATCTCCTCTGCAAAGGAACATTATTTTTAATTTTTTCTTACTATTTTCGTTATCTTTATTAATTATTTCATCATATTTTATATCAGAAACCACCACAGGGATCCAGACTTCCTTCGACTGAGGAAGTGGTGTATCTTTATATACCACCGCCAGATCGCCGGGAGACAAAAAGGAGGGAAGAGAGGCGTCGGGAGTTTTAATCTCATCCTGGATTCTGATGAGGAAGATTCGGTGGGGTTCTCCCCAGAAATTTTCGTCCATTTCAAAATAACCCTCTATTTGGGAATCCCCTTGAGATAGGATGGGAACCTTATTAACCCTTTCAGAAGGGGGGGGTTGGGATCTGATTTGTGTTTGCGGGGTGGTAGTCAGGGAAGATGGAGTTGAAGTCAGTGTGGTTGTTTGAGGGGGGATTGTCGAAGCGGGCGAATCCGTTGAAGGGGTTAATATGCAGATTCCTCTGGCGATTCCCGGTTCTATGCTGATGACTTTTTTGGATTCCAGAGCCATGAGATGCCGTTTGACCGCGTTAAGGGAGCTGATTTTGAGAAACTCCGCAATCTCCCTGATGGTAGGGGGAAAACCCTGGCGTTGGATTTCGTTTTTGATAAAATCCAGGATTTTTTGTTGCTGTCTTGTAAGAGGTCTGAGTTTTTTCATATTTTCCCTCCTGTGGTTTGCCCCTGAATTGAGGGCTCTTTTTTGTGGAAATTAAACCTGTTGTGAAATAATCCTGTTTCTGGTAAGATTATAGTCAGGACTTACGCCATTTTATATCAAAACCCAGATTTCATGCCGATTGCCAGAGAACCTGAAACAAAGCCTATCCTGAACTGGTTTTAGGATGACGATTTCATGCCGTTTTCCTCGAATTTGAGCGTAACTACTAATAGTATTGCCTTTGAGAGTGTTAGTGACGAGGAAACAGCGATTTTATTATATTACTTTTAAGGGTTAGTATATAACAACCAGTTTTACAAAATAGAGTGGTTAGTGGAAGAAATATTGAATTTTTTAAATAGTCTTAGCCCTGAAAGAGTCCTTAAAACCGTTGGAATAAAAAAGATAATATTTAATGGACTTAACTTATTTGTTCCAGTACATATATGCGTTCTGCCTCTCTTTTTGCTTTTTTCCTTACTCTTCCAATAGGACCTCCTGACAGGAAATGTATTATGTAATATTTGCGCCACACTCGGCGAACATTGATAAAAAAGAGGTTTTTCCTGCCTGAATGTAAAAATGAAAGAAATCTGAGTTGAGGTATTTATTATGAAAGAATCGGAGACGGAGCGATTGGAACAGGGATTTGACAGTGAGAACGGTGGAAATCAGGCAAAAGAGAACGAAAAAAACGGAGAGATTACCGGGGAAAAACCTTTATCTCCCATAAAGTTCTCTTCTCTACGGGACGGAATAAAGAAAATAAATTTAAAAGACTTCATATTCAACCCCAAAATGAAAGAGTTAGTAGTTGTTTTTTTTATTTTGATATTATTTTTATCGGCGGTTCTGTTCCCCTTCATGTTTTTTTTGAAATCCCGCACCATAACCCAGAGTGCCGATGGATTCTATTTCTGGGTCTGGAGGGAATGGCTGGCGGGAGAATTGATGGAAACTTATCTGCATCAGAAACCGTTCAGTGTCAAAGATTTTATTTACTACGGTATTATCGCCAACGGCAGCGTTCCTGAGACGGGCAATGTGGCCGATCTGGTTCTAATATCCTATCCCCTGCGAAAGATATTTTCATTTCCTCTTTATTTTAATATCAAAATTTTAATTATTCTTCTTTCCAACGGTCTGGCGGGGTATTATGCAGTCAGAAGATGGACGGGATGTAGGATTTCCGCGTTTCTCTCCGCTCTGTTTCTTGCACTGAATCCCTACGTCTTTCTGGTCATCAACCGGAGCCGCCTGAGAGAGGGAATATTGTGCTTTTTATTATTATTTATATTTTATTTATGGGAGATGTATAAATCACCCACCTGGAGAAACAGTATTTTAACAGGAATCTTTCTGGGTCTAACATCGATGTTTTACTGGTTTTTCGGTATGTTTGCGGTGGGAATCGGTGGGATCTTTTTTATTGGAGTCATAATCAAGGATTTACTAAAAAAAGATTTCAGTAGCCTGGCGGATTTCACGGTAAAAGGCGTGGTGTCTCTTATTCCCACCATGATCCTGTTCGGTTTTTCCCTACTGCCCTACAGTTCCGGCATGATCATCCAGAATGACACTCCCCTCTCCTCTCTCCCTTTCCCCGATCCCCAGTATCTGGTTTCTCAACCGGGAAACAATCAGGATGTATATGAATCATTGAGGCGTATGGGTTATCGTCCGGAGATGCTTCATCTTATCATTTCTCAATCCTTACCTTTTAATTATATATTTTCTATATTTTTTACAATAGTTGCCGCAGTGGCTTTACTTAAAAAGAGAAAATTTTTCTTCTATTTGGGCGGAATATTCATTCTTTTTTATTTATTCAGTTTCGGCCCCTATCTCATGCAGGTTCCCATTCCCGAATATCAAAATTTTATCTGTTTCGGCGATTTTATCCCTCCCATGCCCTATAAATTCGCCTATCAGTTTTTTGCCCCCATATCCCGCCTGCACCACCCCAGTCGGTTTGCAGCGGTATCAGCGGTGGCCCTGGCTCTTCTGGGAGGATGGGGCATAAAGGAAATTATAAATAAAATAAATAATAAAAACTGGATAAAATATATTTTGTGTGGAACTATTTTTATTTCGCTGGTTCATTCCCTTTATTTTAATTCTTATATGGATGCCACCCCGGTGTTTGTTTATTACGATATTCCCCAATATTATAAGGATTTAAGTAAAAATAAGGAAAACTTCAACCTGATAGAACTCCCCAACCGAATGAAGGAGAGAGCCTTTATATATCAATCCTTCCATAACAAGAAGATTCTATGGTCGGAAATCACCGGAGCTTTTGATCAGTTCCACCTGCCTGAAGGCAAATTGAAAGATATATGTCGCAAAAATTTCGAACTGGAAGATAATGCTTTCGTAAAGTTCCTCAAGGATGATTTCAATCAGGAGGAGCCGGCTTTTGTCATCAATGATATCAAGGCCATAAAAGCCGAGGGATACCGGTATATTCTGGTTCATGAACGCCATTACTACAAATCTCCCAGAGACATGGAAGAAGATAAGATCAATTATGCGGGATTCATAAACCTTGACTATAAAAAGAAAAAAGATGAATTAATAAAATACTTCGGTGAACCGGAGATATTCGAAGAACAGATGGAACTGGTCAAACCCGTTTATCCCCTCCGGGACTGCAGTATGGAACTTTATAACCTGATGTTTGAAGTATCGGTATTTGATATGAACAACCTGAAGGAATAACCTCAGTCCATGTTGATGCAGGGTATATCTTCTTCCGGGGGGATGAAATCCTTTATCATGCGAAGGGATGTGCCGAAAGACATGATCTCTCTGGGAACAGAGGAAATAAGCCGGAAATCCCGATGGTGAAGTCGGAGATCCTGCAGACACTGATATAATCGCTCTCCCGTACTCCATTCTTTAGAAATGGTTTCTTTTTTGAGATAAAGGAATAGTTTTTTGTGCCGGAATCGGGTTACAAAATTATAAAAAGATGAAGGATTTTCTATGATTTCCCTATCCAGTCCCATAAAGAGGGAATCTCCGGGAATCTCCCCTTCATCGCCGGCGGAGGGGGATATATTCTCACCTTCTGCCGGGGTTAAAGGCTGTTTTTTTGAACCGAAGAGAGAATCAGTTTCTCTCATTTCCTTTTTATTTATAAAATCAACATTAGTGCCAAAGAATATTTTCTCATCAGAGAAGAAGAAATTCAAATTTTTGTCTTTATATATTACATTTCTTTTTCCTTCTTCCAGCATTTTTATCAGAACTTTTATAAGTTTTTCTTTTATTTCCAGATCCGGTGAATCATAAATATAGAACGACGGAAATATATCGGGATATTTTATTATTAAGTCTTTTACTCTGTCCTCCAGGCTGAAGTCATTAAATACACGGGGGTAGATAAGGATCTTTTTCTTTTTGGTATCCGCCAGGTTGCCGTAAACTTCCAGATTTTTTCCCGATGTCATTATATTGGAAACAGGACGCAGGATCAGTTTATCTTTATATCTTTCGTATATGGGTGTTCTTGGAAGAGGCGATAAATAGTGGATCTGGAAGGTCAAAAAGTTACGGCTATCCTTGTTCCACATATAATATATAATATTGAGAGTATCTATAAAATCCGCAAGGGTTTCAAAAGGGTAATTAAACATCAGGGAAACTATACTGTTTTCCACATATCGGGATGACATGAGAAGACCGGGTATTATATCTTTGGAAGTAAATCCTTTCCGCAACTCTTTCAAGACCCGGTCGCTGCCCGATTCTATGCCGAACAGGATGAGGCGGTTGTTGATGGACACCGCTTTTCTCAGGGTTTCCTCGTCCAGATCGTCGATCCGTCTGTCCATACTGAAAGGAAAGCGATATTTTACATTTTTATACTTCTGATAAAATTCTTCAAACCGCTCCTTATCCCGACAGAACTCGTTATCGGAAAAAGCGATACCCCATCGGGCTTTTATATCTTTTTGAATATATTCAATTTCTTTATATATACTGTCTATGGATCTGGCTATTTCCCTGCCCCTCCAGAGAGCGGGTTGATCGCAGAAGGTACAAAAATGGGAGCAACCTCTGGTTCCCGGTATATAAATATAATTATATTTATGTTTGTTAATTAAATGATATGCCGGAACCGGTAGTTCATCTATCTCCTCAATTCTGGGATATGCTCTATTCTGTATGACTTTCCCCTGCCATCTGTAAACCAGACTACCGATCTTCTCAAAGGGATTTTTTATAATTTCTTCTTCTCTGTTCTCCTCTTCATAGGGGATGTTTTCTGCATTTTCCTTTCCATTCCCGCTCTGGGACGGGAATTTTTGAGAGACTTTTACTCCCTTTTCATCGGCCCCCCAACCGACTTCCGACATCCGACTTCCCACTTCCGAAAGGGGGATTTCTCCTTCGCCCTGAATAATCATATCTATCCAGGGGAAATTTTCCATCAGTTTTTTTGCCACTCCCGTGGGGCCGGGACCTCCCAGGATGAGGGTTTTATCGGGATATTTTTCTTTGAATTTTTGAGTGGCTATCAGGACAAGAGGGAGATCCTTGGCCATACAGCCGATGCCCACCGTGTCCCCTTCCGCCTGTTCCAGAAACCGAATGAGAGATTCGGGCGATTCGGGGTCATCAGCTTCACATAGTTGATAATCGAGAATCTGAATCTTATTCTCCTTATTCTTCTTTTCGAGAAAGGACGAAAGAGATAAAATACCTACCGGCACGTAATAATAAGATCCGTCGGGTAAATGAGTGGGAAATCCTATATTGACAAGAGTTATATTCATATTAAATAAATTTTCTCCCTACAGTCCTTTTTTATAGTATTTTATTGATGTAGAAAAAATCAGTTTATATTAATCATTCCCGTAAATCCGATGAAGGCCAGGGCCATGATGCCGGCGATGATGAGGGTTATCCCCGCTCCTTCCAGGGGTTTGGGGACTCTGGATTTGGCCATTTTGTTCCGGATACCCGCCATGCAGATAATGGCCATAGCCCAGCCGATTCCGCTGCCGGTGCCGTAGGCGAAGGAGGAGAGGAGGTTGTATTCCCGGATAATCATGAAGAGGCAGGCTCCCAGAATGGCGCAATTGACGGTGATGAGAGGCAGGAAGATTCCCAGGCTGGCATAAAGGGATTCGGAAACCCTCTCGATAACCATCTCCACCAGTTGCACAAAGGCGGCGATTACCACAATAAACACTATAAAATATAGATATTCCAGATCCAGAGGTTTTAATATATAATAATAAACCAGCCAGTTAAGGACACTGGTGCAGGACATGACAAAAATCACCGCAGTTCCCAAACCTACGGAAGCTTTTATTTCTTTGGAGATTGCCAGAAAAGAACACATTCCAAGATAATTTGTGAGTAAAATATTGTTGGTAAATATGGCGGCGAAGAATACCGCAAAGGCATATAATCCGGTCTGTGGATTCATTATTTAGCCGCCTCCTTTTTCTCTTTATTTTCTTTTAAGAATACGCCATAAACTATCCATATAAATACGGCCAGCATGAAGAACCCTCCGGGAGCCATGACCATAATCGCCCAATTAGTCCACCACTCCGGCATTACGTGATGACCCAGAATAGAGCCGGAACCCAGCAGTTCCCGCACAAAGGCGATGGAAAGAAGAACGTATGAATATCCCATGCCCGATGAGAGTCCGTCCACGAAGGAGAGTCCGGGAGGGTTATTCAGGGCGAAGGCTTCTGTTCTGCCCATGACGATGCAGTTGGTGATGATGAGTCCCACGTAGGGTCCCAGTTGTTTGGATATTTCAGGAGCATAAGCTTTTAATGCTATATCGATGATAATTACAAATACCGCTATAACCAAAACTTCCACCATCATACGGATTCTGGAGGGGATATGTTTTCTCATCATGGCGATGGCCAGATTGGACATGGCCGTGGTGAAGATGAGTCCCAGGCACATTATCAGGGTGTTTTTAAATACGTTGGTAACCGCCAGGGTGGAGCAGATGCCCAATATCTGGACGAACACGGGATTATTCTTTCCCAGGTTCTCGACGAATATTTTACCTGCGTTGGGTTTTGCCATAGGTGCCTCCTTTTTGAACTTTGAAGGGGGATTTTATTGTTTTATCCTGGTGGGTATATCTTCTAAAATTTTATTAAGCATTTCTTTTACTCCGGTGGATGTGATGGTGGCCCCCGTAATAGCCTGAAACTGGTTTGCATCGGTCTTTTCCTTTTCGGGAACCATACTGAAGGAACCGCTTTTTCCCCGGAACTGCTCCTTGAACCAGTTTTCCTCGATTCTGGCTCCCAGACCGGGGGTTTCGTCCTGTTTGGTGAAGTCAACTCCGGTGATGGTTTTCAGATCCTTATCCACTCCCACCACCGATTCGATCTTGCCCCACAGTCCCTTGCCCACGGTGAGAAAGACATACCCTTTCAGACTGCCGTCGGTATCCAGAACCTGATAATAAGGAGAACCGCCGCTATCCTTTACTTCCTTTATTCTTTCACCGAATATCTTTTCCATTTCTTCTTTTGATTGAGGGGCTTCGATATTGGCGGCATAAAGGATTGCCCGGTGCATAAGAATCTGTTTATTTTTTTCTATGGTTTCTTTAGTGGTAAGATATATAGCAGACAGTGCCGATATGGAAATAAAAGTTACGATAAACATAAAGAAAACTGTGTATAACCTTTCTTTGGTTTTACTTTTTTTATCAGTGTTACTCATGCCGACACCTGCTTTCTTTTTTGGGCTTGCTGATGTTCCTTTATATAATAATCCATTATTGGGTTAAACATATTTCCCAGAAGCACGGCAAACATCATCCCTTCCGCCCAACCGGAGAAGGTGCGGATTAGCACGGTGATAATCCCGATAAAGACACCGTAGATCCATCGTCCCGGGTCGGTCTGGGCTGCCGAGATGGGATCCGTTGCCACAAAGAAGACACCGAAGAGAAATCCTCCGCCCAGAAGAGCGCTGAGGGGATCCATGGCTTTGGGGACGCCTGCTTTCCATAGGATAAACTGCATTATCAGCATTCCCAGCAATCCTCCCACCACGATCCTATGGCTGGCTACTTTTTGATATACAATATATATACCCGCCAGAATTACCAGTATAGCGCTGGTTTCTCCCAGACTGCCTCCGATATTCCCCAGAAACAGATTCAGGTAGGGAACCGATCCGCCTTTGGAGATTATCCCCAGAGGAGTGGCGGAGGTGAGGGCATCGTTGCTCCATTTAGCCAATCCTCCCGGAAACCCCGTGCAGGATTCCATCCATTTTGAGGTCATGAATATAGGAAAGCTTACATAAAGGAAAGATCTTCCCACCATGGCGGGATTGAATATATTTCTTCCGAAGCCGCCGAACACCATCTTGCCGAAAACCACACCGAAAGCGGTTCCCACGACGGCCATCCAGAGAGGAAGGGTGGGAGGCAGGGTTAACGCCAGAATGGAACTAGTTACGAAAACCGCCGATGTTACGGGCTGTTTCTCGTTTTTCACAAACATATATTCGGTAAAAAATCCCGTTACATTGGTGATTATCAATACCAGAAGACTTCTCCAGCCGAAGAAATAGACCGATGCCACCATCAACGGGATGAGGGCGTGCAAAACCTTCACCATGGGAGCCTGCCACTGAATCAATCCGGGAGGTTTTCTGCCGGCAGGAGTTTTGCCGGTGGTCGTTTTTCCTGCGGTGGTCGTTTTTCCTGCGGTGGTCGGGGGCTTTTTATCCGGGGTTTTGCCTTTTCCCTCCGGGGTGGGTTTGTCAGTTTGTTTTTTATTTATTTGTTCGTCCATATTTCCGTTGTTCTTCCTTTATACAGATTTTCATCAGGACTCAATCTGTCTTATTTTTACATATAGAGCAAGAAAACCTTCTTTAGCGGAATACTATAAAAAATTGAAAATTACCTGTGGAGTTTAATCGGATTATCTGTTAAAATTATATCTATGGAGAATTTTTTTATCAAGGGGGTATTTTATGGATTCCGATGTCGTTATGGTTATGGGTGTGGTTCAACTGATTTTTATGGTCTTTTTCGTAGGGTATGGTCTGTATTCGATAATCTCTATGTTTGTCAAGAAAGATAAATTTGAATTCAATTCCCTGCCTCTCTGGATATCGGGCATAGGAATGGTGGTACTGGGTTACTTTTTGAGTAATGTGGGATTTATCCGGGCCAGGGGACAGGGACAATTCACCCAGTGTCAATCCAACTGCAAGAATATCGGAACCGCTCTTGAAATGTATTCTACCGATAATAATGGACATTACCCTCCCTCTATGTCGAAACTGACAAAGGATTACCTCAAAACAATCCCCACCTGTGCCTCCGCCGGTGAAGATACTTATTCCTCCTCCTATACGGTTTACAACGTCCCCCCCAAACCCCGGAAAGAAACAAATGTAAAAACCCCCGACGAGGCAGATACTCAAAATAGCCTCCAACCGATTGAGGACAAAACCCAACCTGAAGAAAGTGTGAATAAAAACGGTCCTCCCGGTCCCAGTGTGGGGGTTTATGTGGGAAAGGACGGCGAAATCGTAACCCCGGACTCAAAAAATACTCCCTCTGGAGAAGAAAAAAAACAGGATGAAAACAAGACCGGCAAATCCGAGGGTGTTGATCGGGCTTATATCGGGACTAACGGCGAAATAGAAGTACAACATTGCCAGGATAATCCCCTGGTTAATACCGATAAAGAGATTTATAACGACCGTTACACCTTTTTCTGCCGGGGGGAAAACCATGTAAAAGTGTCGGTTCCCGCCAATTATCCCCAGTATAATTCCACTCAGGGATTGGTTTCCCGCCCGGGAGGAGGATATTAAAACCGGTCGCCGTAAATTTCCTTCAGTGTTTCTCTGAAAAGGGTATTGAGAGCCTCTATTGAGATCGCCTTCTGAACTCCGGCGGATTGGGCGTATTGGCGATAATGGCATATCCGTTCCTCAATAAAGGGATCCAGGACGGGGTTGCGTTGAGATAAACCCAGTTCGTCGCCAGCCAGTTTTTTCCTGAGCAGTTCCCTGATTTCCCCGTAAACCGCCGGATAAAGGGATGAACAGAGTTTTAGTAGTTTTTCAAAACCCATGGGGGGATGGGAATTTTTTTGTTCAATCCACAAACATGCCAGAATTGGACGCAAAACATAAAAATATTTTTTCAGTTTAACCTGTTCCGATTTGAAATAAGTGTTGTAATCCCCTTCCGCCATGTGCAAATAGTGATAAACCGAAGCCCTGGGAGAAAAGGTCTTTTCCTTCAGAACTCTCATCTTCTCTGTAAAGGAGGAATATTCTCTGTAAATTACGGGCGAATCGAACCATTCCATAAGGGGAGGGTTGAATTTGCGAAACAAAGTGAAAGTTTTTCTTATATCCCAGCCGTTGATGTCCAGTTCCGATGTGATGGGGAGTTCGATAACATCCCTTTCCTCCCCTATGGACAGATACCATGCCGGCGGATGAATATAAATAAACCTCACGTCATAATCGCTGTCCAGAGACGGAAACCCCCACCCCCGGCTCCCCGATTCCACCCCATAGAGTATGGTTACATCCTTCTCCTTTTCTATCTTTGCAAGATTGTCCAATATCAACTCTTTCATCTTTTTCCCCCTTTAATGAAAAAATTTCATTAAATGCGATTCAAGTTCATCTATATAGTAGTGCCTTGCCATCGCTTTGTCAATTCTCGGATTTCCGGAGTGCAGTTATTATCCGCCGTAATCATTCAGTTCTGCCGTCATTCCGAACCCGTGAAACAAGTTCAGGGCAGGCTTGTTTCGGAATCTGAGGCACAAGATATTGTATAGAGCATGAAACGAGTTCAAGATGACGCTGTTACTCGTTGTAGGACTGAATAGATACTATCCGCCTATTTGGAGGATGGAGGAAAGGGGCGTTTCTTCATGGTATTCAAATATGATTGCAGTTTTTCCTTCTGGGGTTCCGATTCCTCCGGAGTATCGGGACGCTGAATAGTACGGGGTTTTCGCTTGGCGTCTCCCGATGCGGGAATACCCGGTGAAGATTTGGAAGTGGAGGCAGTAGAGGATTCTTCACTTCCCTTAAAAGAGAAAGTCTTGAATCCGTTGGGCGGTTTTACTGCTCCGGTTTTGCCCGATACAGGAGTTTCCTCCGGAGGAGTTCCCTTATAAGACGAAAACAGAGAGTGAGGACGGGGAGTCTCTTTTTTGGGTGTGAAGGGGGATATGGGTTTCTCGTCTTTTGCTTCCCCTGGGACGGTTTTCTTCGCCGTTGTCAACAAAGATATATCGTCGTTTTTGCCGCCGGAGTCCGTAAGAGCAGGAGCGACGGGGAGAGAGGATGGGGTTGTATTGTTGTCCTCTCCGGTTTTATTAAGATTTTCCTTTATCATGGAAGAGATCTGATCCATACTCAGAGGGGAGGAAAAGGATAGTGTGGGCAGATCTTCCGCCGATTCCATCATCATTTTCTTCACTTTTTCATCCTCATTGTTTTCCTCGGGAGGAGTCAGAAAATTGGTTCCGTTCATGGCAGGGGCGGTCTTTCCCCGGCGGGAAAACTTGCTCAGATCCGGTGCCGCGGTTTTCCTGAAGGGACTTCCCTCGGACAAACCGGTTCCCCCAGCAGGTTCAATATTGATCTTCAGAGGTTCCGCCGACAATGGACTACTCGCCGTAACAGAGGGGGATCCGGTAAACAACGGAGAGCTTTTTATGGTTTTCTTTTCACCGGTTTCCTTTACATCGGAGGTTTGGGCGATAATCTCCTTTTTCTCCTTATCGTCGGCATTTCCGTTGCCAAAACCGGGAGCAAGCCGTCCTGTGGTTCTGGGCAGGGGAGATGTGGGAGTCGGGGTAGCTTCATCCCTGGTAAATTTACCTTTACGTATAAATCTTCTCTCATCCTTTATGACCGCAGGTTCGGAAACTAGGGGAGACGGAGGGGGTTCTACCGCCTTCTTTGACAGAGTAGCCGACGGAGGCAGGAAATCCGACGCGGTGGGTTCCGTCGCTTTTTTGGAGAGAGTGGCGGAGGGAGGCAAGAAATCCGACGCGGTGGGTTCCGCCGTTTTTTTGGAGAGAGTGGCGGAGGGAGGCAGGAAATCCGCAACGCCGGGGGTTCCTTTCATGATGGGTATTTTGGCAGCGTCCGGGACGGGGGGGAGTTTTCCCGTGTCTCTGGGTGATTTCCCGGTTTCCTCGTCCCGTTCGATTTTTCCTTTTTTGACAAACCGTCTCTCGTCGCTGAAATCATCCTCTTCAGTAGTGTTGCCGGGAGATGAAAGAGTAAGGGAAGGCTGACTTCTGAGAGCCTTGAGCCTGTCCAGAGGAGAAACCCCTTCCTTATCGGTCCTGGTTTCCCTGGATTCTTCTCCCTGTTGCAGCATCTTCCATTCATACTGAGGCTGAGGGGCAGGAGATGCAGTGGATTTCAGGGGGAGATCCGGTTGTTTTTCTCCGCTGTCGGAGGAGGAAGAAAATATTTCCTTGAGTTTATCTATGGGAGGATGGAGTCGGGCAAGAGTTTCGTAATCGATGTCTCCCGAAGGAGTTCTGGGAATTTCTGCAAGATTTCCTCCTTCCTCTGCAAAGGTTCCTTTCATCCGTTCCCGATCTCCCTTGAGCAGGGGGGATTTCAGTGATGAATAGTATTCACTCTCCAGTTCATCCCGGATGGCGTCCACCTTCTGATAAGCAATAGCGCCTATAAAGGGAATCCGGAACATCTTTCCTTCCGATGCCCGGTATCCCAGATAAAGAGTAACCAGAAATAAAACAATAATTCCCGTGAGGATCACCAGAAACACCAGCACCGCCACAAAACCGCAACCGATAAGTCCTTCGGTCTGAACGCCGGGCTTCATGGCAGTCTTCAAATCCCGGTGAAAGAAGACAAAATAGGTCAGCAGCAGGGTAATCAGCGAAACTCCGGTGGTTATGGCGCCGAAATAGAGTCCCTGAAGAGCATGGAAATGGAGGAACAGTTCTTTTTTCTTCTCGCTCCTGAGTATCCAGGGGCAGAATACAAACCACAGGGGATAGCACAATCCCGCCCACATCCATTCTTCTTCGTTCAAAGGAGGGAGGATCTCTTCCTTGCGGATTTCTTTTTTAGGAATCTGGCTCCTCTCGGAAATTTTGTCCATTATACCTCCTGCTTCCGTATTGTCCTGATCTACCCGGTTTCGCTGTTTTTCACCGATATAATCTCATTATTGGTATTTACTTCCCATATACTCGCTACCTTTCCCCCATTATCGGGGCTATTTTCTACTTTTACCGATTATGGGGTTACGGTTACGGCGATATTCCGTTCTTCGGCGGGAGGGGTATCTTTTTCCCAGGAGCGGGCGTATTTCATTTTGATGACGGTCTTGCCTTCTCCCACCGCCTCAAATGTCCAAATTTCGGTTCCTCCGCTGCCGGTCATCTGGGGTTCGTCGGCTTTATATTCGGAGCTGATGAATTTCACTATTTTTTCATCGATTTTTTCCGCCAGATCCCATTTATATCCCGTAGTGGGATTTGAGGTCAGATCTATGGTGAATTTCCCCCCTTTTTTGACTTCTTTTGAAAGAGGCTGAGCGGCTTCGGGGGAACCTTCAACGGCGGGGGAACCTTCAGCGGCAGGGGATCCTTCAACAGCAGGGGATTCCGTCGGAGAAGGTGATACTGCCACCACAACGCCGGTGGGGGTCGAATTTTGGACTACCACCGTGGACTGTCGGGATTCACAGCCACAGAATAAAACGGAAAAAAACAAAATACCGACCAGAAACAAAACATTAATACTTTTCACTTTCATTACCTCTTTCTTCAGCCTATTATAGTATCTCTTATCCGGATAGAGGGTCCGCCAAAGGAGACGGGCAGGGGGAAATGGGGTCCTTTGCCGCAGTAGCCGCCGGGCAGCAGTTCCAGATCTTTTCCGATGGCGTCGATCTTGCCCAGGGTTTCGAAGAGATTTCCTGACAGATTCAGATCCCGCACGGGATATGTCAGTTCTCCCTTTTCGATACGATATGCCGATTCGCCGGAAAAGGTGAACATCTCCAGGTTGGTCTGTCCTCCCCGGCTTCTTTGAACCAGATAGCCGTCGTCAATATCCCGGATCATCTCATCGGGATCCCAGTCTCCTTTATCGATGTAGGTGCAGGTCATACGTACCACCGGTTCATAGAAAAAGTCCACCGCCCTGGCGTTGCCGGAAAGTTCCTCATTCATCCGTTCCGCCGATTCCCGGTTGTGGAGTCTGCCCGACAGTTTTCCTTCTTTTATGAGATAGGTTTTTTTCATCTGGACGCCTTCATCGTCGTAGGGGTAACATCCCGGCAGGTGAGTCAGGGTTCCGTCGTCGATGATGTTCAGGTGGGTTTCGCCGAAACTTCTTCCCATCTGCATGATTCTCCGCAGGTTTTCATTCTGGGACAGAAAATCCGCCTCGGACAGATGACCGAAAGCCTCATGGGCGAACACTCCGCAGAGGCGGGGATCTATGACTATATCAAACTTGCCCGAAACTACGGGTTTTGCCGACAGCAGATCCACCGCTCTTTTTGAGGTGTCTTCAATCTTTTTCTCCAACTCCAGAAGTTCATTGAAATCCTCATTGGTGGCTTCCATATCGGAACTGATTTCCACCACATCGCCCTCTCTGGCAATAGCCGACCATTGCAGGGTCATTTCCAGGGTCTGACTTTCAATATGGGTTCCTTCGCTGGTGATAATATGTTTTTTCTGCCGGGTTTCGCCGTAGAAGAGGGCTGAGGTCTGAATCCGGGGAGTATCGGCTATAATGTCGTTGTAATCCCGGAAGATTTTCACTTTTTCCTCCGGAGAAGGGTTATGGGGATTTTCCTTGCCGTAACTGTCTATTACCGGCTCTGCGGACTTGAAAAATCCCTCTTTCTTCCCTATGGCTCTTGCTGACCGTTCCGCCTCTTCACAAAGGGATAAAATCTCCTTTTCTCCCGTAAAGGTGGCGTATCCCCATCCTCCGCCCACCTTCGCCCGGATGAATCCGCCTCTGGAGCCTTTCATGGAGAAGTCGTCCAGTTCGCGGCCTCTGAACCGGATGTCGGTGGTTTCCCGGTCTTCCAGCCGGATTTCCAGGTAATCGGCTTTTGTGTTCTCCAGAGCGGTTTTTATAAGCGGTTCCAATTCCGAATAATAATCATTTTCTGATCCGCCGTCAGTCAGATGAGGTTCTTCCGTCACAAGTTTCATCAATGGGGTTCTCCTGTAAGAGATAAGGAATTCCGATTTATACTTCTCCCCTTTTTTTATCCCTCCTCCGTGATAACTACTTGAAATCGGAGAAATCCTGGGGTAAATTAATATATGATCTAGATTTGATTAGCCGGTTGCAGGAGGACTCTCCAAAACCCGACAGACTCGCCTGTTCTTATACTTTTGCGGTTTTTACGATATCGGCTTCGGGAGAAGCCTCCTACGGAACGGGAACCCCTGGTTTATTCCCATCTGCCCGTCGTCGAGGAGGAAATTGAATGATGAACTCACAGGAAGGAATGAAAATGAAGATTGACGCAGTAATTCCCTTGAGAAAAAAAATCAGTTCCGTTGTGCTGCTTTTGCCGTTGCTTTTATTGGCGTTCATAACGGGATGCGGCAAAATGACCGTCAGTTCGGCAAAGGATGAACTGAAAAACGAAAACAAGCAGATTCGCCTCAATGCCGTGAAGAACCTCAGCGGGGTAAAGAATGCCGAATCGGCGGGAGTACTTATAACCGCCCTGACGGATAAGGAGCCTGAAGTCAGCAAAGCCGCCGCCGACGGACTGGTGGGCATAGGAGATCCCGCCATCGCTCCCCTGGAGGACGCCATAAAAAACGGCAAGAACTTTGACGAGAATAATGTCAGCCGGGGAAGAGCGGTCTCTCTGGCGGTTTTATCCCGTATAAGCCCCGAAAGAACCGGATTCCTGCTGGAAGAGGCTGTCAAGGATAACGATGAAACCCTCCGCACGGAAGCGGTCTATCGTATGGGTGAGATGAAATCCGCCCGGTATATTCCCCAACTGGAAGTCTGTATAAAGGACAAATCGGAGACCGTCCGCCTGGAAACTGTAAAAGCCCTGGGTAAAATAGGCGGATATGAAGGCATAAAGGGACTTATCAAATTTTTAGAGGATGACAGCGATACCATAATCGCCGTAGCGGAGGAACAGCTGAAATCCCAGGGAGAACAGGCAATTACCCAGCTTATAAACTCCTTTGACAAGTTCGACATGGAAAAAAGCAACCGGATATCCCATGCCCTGACCGTTATCGGCGAACCCGCACTGCAACCCCTGATCAACAAACTGAAAGATCCCAAGACGGAGATTTTCGAGAAACGAGCCTGCGCCTATACCCTGGGACAGATGAAAAACAAAAAAGCCATTCCCGCTCTGGTGGATACCGTGCAGATCAAACGGAAAGAACTCCAGATTGAGGCTCTGGATGCCCTGGTAAATATCGGAGACCCTTCCGCCATTACTCTCCTTCAGGGAGTCCTGAAAAAAGAACCCGACATGAAAATCAATCAGAGAATCAGAAAAACCATAAATCAACTCAACGCCAAAACCGGAGAGGAAGAAAATTAAGATGAACAGTATTTCAGATAAAGTAAAAAGCCGTTTTGGTCTGTTTGTAAGCCTCCCCCGAAATACGGAGGAATTTGCCCTGGCTGCCCAATCGGGAGGCGCCGACGCCATTAAAGTGCATATAAACGTAAAACATTTTGCCAGCGGCACCGGTTTCGGAGCCTGGGAGGAAGAAAAAAATAATATACAAAAAATTATATCCTCGGTAAAAATCCCAGTGGGACTACTGCCGGGAGGAGAGGATTTTGCCACTTATGAAGAACTGATCGAAGCCAGAGACGCAGGGATAAGATTCCTGGACGCCTTCGCCCACGAAATGCCCGCCTATGCTTGGAAGATCCCCGGTCTGGAATATATGCTCGCGGTCAACATGAACTATTCCCCCGATACCACCAGAGGACTGGAATTTTTTGGCATAGATCTGCTGGAAGCTACCCTTTTACCCCATGAAGAATATGGAAAACTTCTCAATATGAGGGATCTGTCTCTCTATTATAACCTGGCCCGCACCGTTACTACCCCGGTTATGGTTCCCACCCAGAAGAAAATCCTCCCCACAGATATCCCCCTGCTGAAAAAAACGGGAGTGGGCGGAATTATCATAGGAGCCATAGTAACAGGCAAGACCCCGGAAGGACTGGAAAAAGTAACCCGACAATTCCGCAAGGCGATAGACGGTTAAAACCGGAAAAACAAAAGAGAGAACCCCTTCCCTTTTCCGGATATTATTATCGGCTTCAGGAGAAGCCTCCTACAAGATTTCCTCCTACAAGTTTTTGATCCACAGCGGTTTTTCGCACGGATTCTATCTTAATAGGGGGGTCTTTTCTGGGATACCGCTCCGGTTTCCTTGTCGATATAGATTCTGCCCTGCTTGCTCCCCTTGTCGTAGGTGATCTGGATAAAACACTCATAATCGGGATCGGGCAGGTTGTTTTCATCCAGATAGCCGGTGGCGGTAAAACTGGCTCCGTCTTCACTTTCCACCTGGAATAAGGGAAGACCGTTGGGGCCGAAGAACATGATGGCATCATAGGCGGTGGCCGTAGGATCACTGGTAAAGACCAGGGCGACTCCCTTGAAGGTTTCCGTTCTCACGTCCTCCGGAGTTATCCCTCCCTGGTAGAAATGTACGAAATCCAGTTTGGAATTCTTGAACACATAGGAATCCGATTGTTTATTGATTCCCTTGATAACAATGGTTCCCTTATTGTCCTTGTATTCGGAACCCACAATAGTACCGCAGGAGGTGGGAGATGTGGGAATTGTGGGATCATTGCCGTAAATTTTGGCGTCTTCCTGGGCTTTTTTAACGACGCTTTCCATCTGATCCATAAGGGTGTCGAATTCCCTGCTTTTAAGAGTGTTGACATAATTGAAAAAACCGATAGTCAATAGAACCGCAACTATGCCTATCACCACTATCAGTTCGATGACCGTCCAGGCTTTCTGGCGGCGGAAGGAAGGAGTTCCCATACAAAAACCTCCCATAACATTTAAATTTATAATTAGTACAATTTTAACACACAGACCGGGGTTATTCAAGGTTTCCGGCGGGAGGAGAAGAAAAGGGTTTTCTCCGCCGGGAGTATATGTAATAAGTATCTTAAAAAGAAGAAAAGAGGCGGTCTGTTTTGGCATATCTGCAACTGGATAATATAAAGGAAAAAATATCGGAAAAACTGGCAAATACGGAATCAGCCAAAGATAAAAGTTATATTCTGCATCGGGAAATCATAAAAAAATCGGGGCTGGCCATCCGGGCGGTTCACCGGGGAGAAGAGGAAAATGCCCGCCAACTGGTCAAAGACGCCGGAGAACTGTTGGATAAGGCAACCACCATCCTTAAAGACTACCCCGAAATGTCCCGCTTCGGCTTCATGCACGATGCCCAGAAAGAATTGGCGGAAGCCGCCATCACCACGGATATAGTATTCAAAAATTCCCTGCCCGATCCCGATTCCATCGGTGTTACCTATCCTGCCTACCTCAACGGCATGGGCGAGGTTATAGGAGAACTGCGGAGAGAAATCCTGGATCTCATGCGGCAGGATCAGGGCGAAAAAGGAGAACGGTTCCTGGAAATCATGGACGAGATCTATTATCTGCTGGTACAAATGGACTTCTCCGACGGCGTTACCTTCGGATTGAGACGAACCACCGACGTCGCCCGCAGTATCCTGGAAAAAACCAGAGGCGATTTTACCAACTATACCGTCAGCAAGAAATTCCGCGACAGTATGCCCCTGTCGGAAGTCAGAAGTTAAAAAACAAAAATAAGGGCAATAAATCCCTACACTATCGCAACGAAAGAGAGTCTCTTCCTCTATGGACGACGAAAGAGATTCTCTTCGATGCCGTTGTCATCGGGGGATCAGGAGGGTGGGAGAATGTCTTTCAGTTCCACCGCCCGGTAAGTGGGACATTTGCTTCCCGGCACTCTTATGGCGTCTTTGGGGCAAAAAGATACGCACCTCATACACTGCTGGCACTTACCGTCCAGAACCGGCAGATCATTGCGGGAAGGTTGGGTTATGTTCTGTACGGGACATAGTTTCACGCAGATGCCGCATCGGACGCATTTTGTACCGTCCACCCTGAATCTTTTTCCCATCAGGGCAAAAAACCACCATATCAGAGAAGAGCGGGACATGGCGCCGATTATATCAGCCACAAAACTTTCCCTATTCCACTCCGCCTTATTTTCTATCAATTCCAGGGCATATTTGCGGGCGGTTTCCTTTCCCTGCTTTGTCTTTTCCGGGTTATTATCAGTCATGAAGGGATAAAAATTGGAAGGCATGGGGATCTCCCCGGAACCCACCGGTTTGTACCCCTTTTTTTCCAGAAATGCTCTCAGGGGACCCACAATCCCGCCGGAATAGTGAGCCAGGGTATCCACCATGAATATCTCAGTCCCGGAACTTTGCGGCATTTTGCGTATGAATTCCCACACAAATTTATAAGTTCCCTGACCCGCCACGGGAAACGCCAATCCGATATGGTTTTTTAAATCGATATTTTCCGGCTTCTCATTCTCAATCCTGAAAAAACGGACATTGACCCCTTTCTCCCGAAATACGGCGGCCATTTCCAGGACTATCAGCAGGGTATTGCCCGTGCCGGAAAAATAATAAAAATCCAGATTTTCCATTATCAGCCCCTCTTTCACCCTCTCATTACCGAAAAGATTTTCTACCATAAAAAAAATAATCCTACGTCATATTATAGTCATTCTGAGAGGCGGTAAAAGGGTTACGGGTAGTTTACATCAAAATGGCTAAAAGCGGTTATAGAGGAGTTATAGGAATATGAGTATTGCTTCCTTTTATTTTCGACGTGATGGTGAGAATAATACATAGATCCGCTTTACTTCGGTTTAGATAATCATTGGAAACAACTAAAACGGGTCTGATTCCCGACTGTTCATAACCCAAAGTAGGAGAGAGGTTAGTCATCCATACATTTTATTCTTCCTCCAGTCCGTCGTTTAAGGTTCCCTCCCAGATTTTTGTTTCATCCTGCCATTCGGGGTCATTCTTTAGTCCTAACTTAATTCTGAGTATCAGAAGGTTCTCATAAATGCTAAAAATATTTTGAATTTTAGTAACTACCAAGCGTGAACGCTTGAAATATTTTTCCTTATTTATTATCTACCTTATATTTCTTCACTGTTTTTTATTTTTTCCATACTGTATCTTCTTTACTTTCATAAACGGTAATGGTATATTCCATTTATTTAACCATTCTTTTATTTCATCATCAATACCCAAATAAAGAGACCTTAAATCATCCCTGCCTTGAACTTTTATTTCTCTCCAATTTCGCAATTTTTCCTTTATTTCCTTCCATTCTATTCCCTTTTCT